>Ga0272443_10004091_pt1 | contig 16368 bp, 16 predicted proteins | sample SSMAcet12_FD_193581 | JGI IMG/M metagenome (GOLD analysis project Ga0272443, IMG submission 193581) | Marine sediment archaeal communities from Little Sippewissett salt marsh, Falmouth, MA, United States - SSM-Acet-12 | ecosystem: Environmental > Aquatic > Marine > Wetlands > Sediment ... | reverse complement strand
CATCGATTTTTTCATCCCCGACCATCAGCGGCAGCAGAAGCTCCCGGCTGTTGGCCGTCACCTGTCCAAGACCGAAGCCCGGATCTTTCAAAAAGCCTTGAAAATCCCCGTATCGGTCTGCCAGAACCGCAAAAGACCGAACCAACCGTGCGTCGGGCCTGAACTGATACTGGGAAAAAACGACCCTGCGCAGATCCTCTGAAGGCGCATCGATCACCGATACAGGCGCGGACGCCAGGGGTCGAAACAATAGCTCGGGAGGCGGCGGACGATAGAACGCCTCGTAAAGACGATAGGTGAAAAAAGACAGGGAAGCCAGCAGCAGAAGCATCGCGGATGCGGTTCGAAGCCGTTTTTTACGCAGTCGATCTGGAGGCGGAACAATCTTCACCGGAGTTTCGACAGCTCGGGGCGCTTTTTCCGGAACGGTTTTTTTCTTCAGTTCCACCGGCCGAAGCGGCACAAAGACTGCTCTTGCGCCGAGTTTTTCCATTTTGCTGATGATCAACGCCGCATTTTTTTCAGAAATCTTTTTGGCCAGCACCACCGGTGGGTTTCGAAGCTTTGCCCGAATACGCTCCTCGGGCAGTTTTTTCATGATCTTCGACAAAAATCCGGCGACCTTTTCTTCGACACGGGGATTGGGCACCGAACGAAGAATCAGTTTTCCGTATGTATTGGACTTTTTTTCCTGCATGTGCAGTGCCACCCGGAGACGATAATCTTCTTAAAATTCTTTCAGATGTCAGCCCTGCCGCTGGCGCAAGGTTCAAGGTTTCCCGCCAAGGCGGGATTCAGGGTTCAAGGTTTGCCGAAAGAAATTCCATAGGAAATTTTTGGCCTTGGCCGACCCGTTTGATCAAAAGTGAAACTGCGCCTCAAATCCTCTGCCGCTGAAGTGAACGGCCTCCGTGCCGCACTTTCGGGTTTCTGCCCTCATAGAGCGAAATGGCTGATTTGATGAAGAATCGGCTAATGCCAGGCGACGTTTTCCAGGATCGAAACGTTCGCTGCAGTCTTTTGGGTTTCTGTATAAGAGATGGAAATCGATCTTCCGTCAGCCAGATTGATCCTGATCTCATGGCGAACGACGCCCGGCTGCCTGGAAACTTTCGGTTCAATCGTCGCATCGATGGCGCTTTTTCCGTCCTTGGCGACGATCCCGTATAAAGCGTTGAAAATGGCTGCGGCGTCCGGACCAAAATAACTGCCCCAGTTCTTTCCGATCCACCAGAGTTTTCCATCCTTGAAGGTCAGGTTACCCGGCGATTCATAGGGCGGTCCGTCCGAAGCAGAAATGGCATAAGACCCGTAGGTACCGGTAAGCCGCTGCAGTTGGTATCGCGTCGGTTCCAATCGCTTCTGCACTTCCTCTAAGGACATGCCCAGCTGCAGGGTAACTCCGGCGACATCGATAGCTTTGGTTTGGGCGTGCGCCGATCTCAAAAAGCCTGCGGACAGGAGCACCATTGTCAACACCGACAGGACTCGGATCGCTTTCATCGGAAAAATCCCCTTTGTCGCATTCGTTGGATGTTCAAGGCCGCAGGGGCTCCCGCCCACGTCCCCGTCAAGGCTCAAAAATGGAGAGCCACGCTCCGTCGTGGCCGCGCCGGTCGGACGCGACGCAGCGCGCCCCTTCAACGGTCGATACCACTGGCGCCCCATCAATGGTTCGTGCGCTGCGCGGACTTTGCCGGGGCCCTGACCCCCCGCCGGGCGGGTAAGGATCCGGGCCAAAAAGGCCTTGACCCAAGCAGCAGAGTGCCCCATCTTTGTCGTCAGGTCAAATTGAATAAAATCGCGGAAGCGATTTAATGGAAGCTTCGAATTCACAATGGAGGTTATTTATGGCAGGCACATTGGATTCATCCCCCACCATGAACCAGCAAATCTTCAATATCGGACTGGAGATGGAAACAGTTTCCTTGTACTTGCTGTGCTGCGGACTGATCGACGCGGGGCTTGCCGCCTCCCTCGACAGAATCAAAGAACGATGGAACAGCTCGGCGCAGGAACTGGAAAAATGCCTCCAGGAGCTGATCGAAAAAAGAATCCTGCAAAAAGACGCCTTTGAATCAGAAGATGATGTCTTTCTGGTGACCCAGCCCCACGAGTGGCGATAAGAGCGCTGCGCGCTCTTATTAGAAAAGCGCTGCGCGCTTTTGTTGGAAGCGGCTGGGCCGCCTTAAAAAAAAGATTCCCGGCCGGGGCGCCCTCCTCTTTTAGCGTTCAGCACATCGAAGGGCTTCTGTGACCGCGCCTATAATCTGGTCTTCGGTGACGTCCGTTCTCATGCCGGGGCAGGAACCGGCCATGGCGTACCAGTTTCCCGGATCGACAAGCACGGCGCGGATAAACGGCCAGGATCGGCACATGCGGGGCTTGACTGCATGAATCGTGCATTTTTCCTTCCAGAAAATGCAGTATCCGTCTTCCTTCTGGGCCAGCAGGGGTCTTTTCCCAGCCCACCGGCAGTAGGTTTCGAGAAATCGGTCCATATTCGCGCCGATATAACGAGCGATGGAGGCGGCCTCTTCTTCGGTGACATAGGTTCCACCGTAGCCTCGGCAGCAATCCCCGCACATCCGGCAGGAGAAGATTTCCTCAGGCGTCATGGTTGTTCTGGATACTGGTGCTGGATCCTGGATGCCGGTCTTCGCTCCTTCGGAGCTACGCCCCGGCAAGCTGGATCCTGGTTTCTAACGCTGGTTTTTCGATCCTTGTGTGAAACTTCATGTTTCCGGTCCTGCATTCCGAGCTTGATAAACCTTCCCCGGACTCCGATCCGGGGGGGATCCAGTAATTTCAGAAGCTTTTCGACTCCCCCGAATCCCCTGTTGCTGCTAAAACAAGTGTCGGAAATCCAAGGCCCTCTTCAGCGTCACCTGATCGACATATTTCAGGTCGCCCCCGATGGGAACGCCCGATGCAATTCGGCTGACCTTCAGATCGAGGTCGGAGATTTGCTCCTTGATGTAGGAAGCAGTCGCCTCTCCCTCTATACTGGTGCCGGTGGCCAGAATCAGCTCCTTGACCGTCCCTTCCCGAACCCGCCGCAGAAGCTGACCGATGCGGATGTCTTCTGGACCCACCCCCTCCATCGGTGACAACACCCCGGACAAGACATGATACAAACCGTTGTAAGCACCCGATTTTTCGATACTGATCATGTCGGCCGGCTGTTCGACCACGCACAGCAGCGTCGGGTCCCTGCCGGGGTCGCTGCAGATGCGACACAGTTCTCCGTCGCTCAAGGAAAAACACCGGGAGCACAGGCGCACCTTTTCTTTCACCGCACCGATGCTTGCAGCCAGCTCTTCGGCTTCGCGGCGGGATGTCTTCAGGATATGCATGGCCAGCCGCTCGGCCGTCTTTTCGCCGATGCCCGGCAGCCGGGCCAGATGACGGATCAGATTCCGAATCGATTGAGGGTAGTGGTGCATTACATCAACCCGGGGATGCTCATCCCACCGGTGACCTTGCCCATCTCCTCGGAGACCATCTCCTGCGCCTTGGTCAGGGCGTCGTTGACCGCGGCCAGGATCAAATCCTGCAGCATTTCGACGTCTTCCGGATCTACGACCTCTTTTTCGATCTGGATCGATTCGATCTGCTGGCGGCCGTTTGCGACGACCCTGACCATTCCACCGCCCGCTGCGGTTTCCACCGTGCGGCCGGCCAGTTCTTCCTGAAGCTTGAGCATCCGGCCCTGAAGTTTCTGGGCCTGTTTCATCAGGTTGCCCATTCCTTTCATTTATCTACCTCCTGCAGCAGTTTGACATCGACGATCTTTCCATCGAAGATTTCAACGGCGTCTGCCACCAACGGGTGATTGAGCGCCTCCCTTTTGCGTTGTTCAATTTCGTTCTTCTTTTCAACCTTCGCGGTTTCCGCGCCTTCGGCGGTCCGGATCCTCACTTCCACCGGTCTGCCCAACGCCTCTTGCAAGACGTCCCGAAGAATCGCCCTGTTCTTCCGACGCTGGACCAGGGCGCAACTGAAGCCGTTGCCCTGGATTTCGATTTCGACCCGCTTTTCTCCGATACGGAGCAGGCTGGCCGCCTGTTTCAGACTCGCCCCGAAGGCCGGATGATAGGCCGCGATCCGCTCCAAGAGAGCCTCCCAGAACTGATGAAGATCGCTAAAATCGTCGATCCGTCCCCTGGATCGAGATTCGGCTTCCTGCGGTCCGCCTCCTCCGGTCGGCAGGTCGGATTCAGGAGGGGGGTGGCCTCCGGAGCCCGCCGGCCCGGAAATTTTCTGAACCCCGCCGGTCATCTCCTTGCGCAGCCGGTCGAGCTTGTCGATCAGCACATCGATGGACAGCGCCGGCTGAAGCTGCGCCAGGCGCAGGAACATCATCTCCAATACCAGCCGGGGCTGAACGGTGTAGCGAACGCTGCCCTCTTCCCGGTAGAGCAGGTCGAACACCTGGTTGAGAAACATCGCGGTATGCGCTTCGGCCTGCTGTTGGAGGGCGGTCAGTTCTTGTCCGGGCAGGTCGACCAGCTTTTTTACATCCCGCCCAAGCTTGGCCACGAGCAGGTTTCTGAAGTGGGTCATCAGATCCGCGTAAAGCTTTTTCAGGTTCAACCCCCGGTCATATACATCATCGATAATGCGAAGAATCGCAGCCGCGTCTCTTTCCAGTATGGCCGAAGACAAGTCAAAAATCGCCTTTCGGTCGATGACGCCGAGAATGTCCGAGATCTGCCCCGGCTCGGGAACGCCTTGGCTGCAGGTCATTACCTGGTCCAGGAGGCTCAATGCATCGCGCATGCTTCCAGACGCCTCCCGCGCAATGAGCCAGAGCGACCCCTCGTCCGGCTCCGTGGCCTCCTGCCGGCATATGGATTTCAAGTGTGCAGTGATCGATCCGGCATCGATGCGTCTAAAATCGTGGCGTTGGCAACGGGAAAGGATCGTGATCGGAATCTTGTGGGGCTCGGTGGTGGCAAACATGAACATCACGTGCGACGGCGGCTCCTCCAGGGTCTTGAGCAGGGCGTTGAAGGCCGGAAGGCTGAGCATATGGACTTCGTCGATGATATAGATCTTGAACCGGCTCCGGGCGGGCAGGTACTTGACGTTTTCCCGAAGCTCCCGGACCTGTTCCACGCCGTTGTTGGAAGCACCGTCGATTTCGAAAACGTCCACCGCATGGCCCTCGGTGATGCCGATACACGAGGCGCATTCATTGCACGGAACCGGTGACGGACCTTTTTCGCAGTTGAGGGCTTTGGCAAGGATGCGGGCCACGGTGGTTTTGCCCGTCCCCCGGGGGCCGGAGAACAGCAGAGCGTGGGCGACCCTGTCTGCGGCAATCGCATGGGAAAGGGTCCGGGTCACGTGCTCCTGGCTGACAACCTCTTCAAAGCATTGGGGACGGTATTTTCTCGCCAATACGAGATAGGACATGCCGCAAATTCCTCTTATCGACCGAGGAGGAGGGAGAGTGGCTCCGGGTGCAGGAGGCAGCCGGCGGAAACGGTGAAAGAAGTGGCGGAGAGAGAGGGATTCGAACCCTCGGTGCCGCTATTAACAGCACACACGATTTCCAGTCGTGCACCTTCAGCCAACTCGGTCATCTCTCCGCGTACATTCGGGTCGGTCGCAAGGCCGCCTGGACCGTCCGGGATTGTCCGCTCAACCACGTTCCATACCAAGGCCGGGGGAAAATCCGCACCCCACGCCCTTGGCTTCGTGTATCGATGGCGGAGAGGGTGGGATTCGAACCCACGATCCCGGTTTTAGCCAGGATACTGCTTTTCGAGAGCAGGGCCTTCAGCCACTCGGCCACCTCTCCGTCCGAAGCGCAAGCCACGTCCTCCGGCTTCGCCCGAGGACGTGGCTGATAAAATCGCAGAAGCGATCTTATTAGCCCTTTTCCCTTCCACTGTCAAGAGGTCCCCGGGCGTGGCTCAGGGGGGCTCCGTCAAAGTCTAAAAATGGAGGGCCACAATCCGTCGTGGTCGCCCGCGTTCGGGCGCGGAAGAGAGCGTCCCTCCAAGAGTCGATACGACCGGCGCCCCATCAAGGGTACGTCCGGTGCGCGGACTTTGGCGGAACCCTGGAACGTCGCTTTCTCCGAAAAGGGTGCTTGAACAGTCGCGCTCTTTGTAGTATCGGTGTCCTTTTTTAAGTCGTAGTCTCGACTTTTTTTCAATATGGGAGGAAAAAGACCCATGGCGGAAGTCGCCCCTTTTCGGGGAATTTTATATGATACCGAAAAAATCGACGATATGTCAGACGTCGTCGTGCCGCCTTTCGACGTCATTTCCAGGGAAGAACAGCAGTCGGCCTATGCGTGCCATCCGAACAACATGATCCGGCTCGAACTCAACAACGGCGGAGAGGCGGGTGCGCAGACCGACACGCCCCACGCCCGTGCAGCATTCCATTTTGATTCGTGGCTCAGCGAGGGCGTCATGGTGCGCGATGCCGTCCCCGCCTTCTATCTGACCGCAACCGAATTTACCCTCGCCGGACGCGGCCATACTCGCTACGGCATCATTGCCGCGGTCCGTCTGGAGCCCTTTGAAAAAGGAGTGGTCCTACCCCATGAAAAAACGTTCTCCCGGGTTCGCTCCGAGCGCCTGGAACTGATGAAGTCTTGCCACGCCAACTTCAGCCCGATATTTGCCATGTTCAGCGATCCGCAGCATCGGGTCCTGGCCGACGCCCTCAAGATGCCATCCGAACGTCCGCCGGAGATCGACTTCGTAGACAGCAACGGCCACGGCCATCGTCTATGGCGCCTGACGTCACCCGGATTGCAGCAGCAAATATCCGATGCCTTGAAGGATCGGCGCCTCTATATCGCCGACGGCCATCACCGGTATGAAACCGCCTTGGCGTACCGCAGCTGGCTGGAGGAGACCGACGGCCCCCTTCCGGAGAAACACCCGGCCAATTTCGTGATGATGTATCTTTCGGCCATGGAGGCCGATGGAATGGTGATTCTGCCCGCCCACCGGCTCCTGAATTCCGTTCCGGGGTCCTTGAGACAACGCCTGCTCGAACAAGCGCAGGACTATTTCGACATCACGAGGTTTTCCCCGCCAGGGACCGGCAGGACGGCGGACCTGGCGCCCCTGAAAAAGGCCATGGCCGAAGAAGGCAAAGAGACCCGGATCGGCGTTCTGTCAAAAGGCGGTTCTGCCCCGGTGATGCTGGCCCTTCGAAGCGGGATGATGGAACGGCTTTACGGAGACCGCATCCCCTCCGCCTTGATCGGCATCGATGTCACGGTGCTCACCCAGTTGGTGTTCATGAAGATGCTCAACTTCGATCAGGCTCGTCTGGATAATCACGAACTCATCGGCTATGCAAGTACCGCAGAGCAGGCACTGGAAAAAATGGCCCGTGGCGAATACGATATCGCCTTCTTGTTGAATCCCACTCCGATCGAACAGGTCAAGCAGGTGGCCGAAGCCGGCCTGATCATGCCGAGAAAAGCCACGTATTTTTATCCGAAGGTCATTTCCGGGCTGGTGCTCAAAAGTCTGCAGCCGGAATGACGAAAAAGGAGAAGTTTTCAACTCCGATAAATCTGGCCGCTTGCGGCCAGGAATCCACGCTCGTATGAAACTAGCCCCAAAGATGGGCCAGTAAATTCCCTCGGGGGAGCCCATCGTCCCGCGCCGCCGTGTGGGGTCGTAGCTCGAAGAGCGAAGCCCCCAGCATCGCAGATCCCGCCGGATCAGGCCCTTTCGCTGTTTGCGGCGGGGCTGTCATCAAACCGCGTCAGCGATTTTATGCCCCTTGCAGCATCCTTTCCACCTCTTCGCTGTATTTGCCTTGCGCCCCGTATATGGAAAGGGGCGGTTCGACGCGCAGGCCGGGATTTCCCCCCAGGCTGCCGTCTACGAAGACCAGCTTTGCCTCGGCGTCGATCCGGGAATGGAGCATTCGCAGGGTCTTGGGTTCGATGCGCACCGACCGCATCTCGGCAATCAGATCTGCGGTCCGCTCCGAAGGATAGATCAGGGCCAATCGGCCGGCGCTTTTCAGAAGGCGAGCCGCGGCCGCAGCGACATCCCGAAGGCTGGCCGCCAGCTCGTGACGGGCCATGGCTTTCTGAGGGTCCGGGTTGATCCTGCCCGACCGGGCTTTTCGGTAGGGGGGATTGCAGACCATCATGTCAAAGGGGCCGCCGGTATTCTGCTGCCGGATGCGTCTCAGGTCCGCCTGCGCCACCTCGATGCGGTCCTCCAGACCGTTTTGCAGGACGTTTTCCCGGGCCAGATCAGCAAGCGCCGGCTGGATTTCCACTGCATGAATGCAGATCCCCGGAAAGCGAACGGCCAGGATCAATGCGACGATGCCGCAGCCGGCACCGATATCGATCAGCCGGTCCCGGGGTCGGGGACAGGCCAGGTGGGCCAGCAACACGGCATCAATGGAAAACCGGTATCCGTCTTTCGGCTGACGGACGACCAAGCGCCCGTTGAAGAACGTATCGGTGGTGGTGTCCTGATTCAAAACGGCCATCTTCCCCATTCCGGACTCGACCCGGTTTTCTGGATCCCGGAGCTCATCCCGCCGCTGACCGGCGGCGTGATTCAAAATTCCAGATTCCAGATTCAAGATTCTCCGGCGGGAGATTTATACGAATCTTTTGGTCTCAACCGGCCAGATTGGTCAAAAACGAAACTTTGCCTCGAAGCCTCTGCCTCTGTAAGGAACGGCCTCTGCCTGTCGCGGCGTAGCTCGAAGAGCGAAGACTGATGCCGTTCCGAAAGGCACACCACAGAGGGTGCACCCTACAAAAAACCCCGGCATTGGACGAAGTTTCACATAAGGATCGAAAAACCAGCATCCAGCTTGCCGGGGCGTAGCTCCGAAGGAGCGAAGACCGGCATCAGCCCTTTTTTCCGGGCCGATCCACCGGGCCGATTTTGAACTTGATGTCCGCCACCAGATCCCGGCCGAGGGCCTCGTTGAGCCTGGCGATCAGGTCCGCTTTGAGAAACTGGAGCTGATGGATGTAAGCCGAACTGGCGGCATGAACCAGCAAGAGCCTCCCTTTGAAAGCCGCCGGCCGGGTGTTTTCACCGATCACTTCACCGACGGCGGTGTTCCACAGCCGCCAGACCTGAATCATGTCCACCTCATCATCCGAACGGCAGGATCGCAGCACCCCGTCCAGCACGTTCTTGATATGGACGACTTCGCCGGATTTTCTGTTTTTTCGTGCCATGGATCGGAGGGTATAGAGGCAGACTCAGGACTGTCAAGAAAAAGCCGCGGGGGAATCCGTTTGACGCCATGACCCGGTTTTTCTTGACTTCGTTCCGGCATTTACTTTAGGTAGATGGGACGTTTCGCCAAGAAGCAGGGGAAAATCAAACCGGATCCGCCGGAACACGGCAGCTTGAAAAACCGGAAAAAGCGCTTAATTTTATAAATTCTGGGCCGAAAGCATATCGGTTTCGGTGCGGACCCCTCCCCCGCATACAGCGGGTCAATTTTACGATTCAGGACGGTAATCAATGGCTTGGGATTGGGAAAAGCTCCAGGAAGAGCAGCGAAAAAAAGGCGGCGGCGGTGCGATCCCGCCCCAGATGGATGAGATCCTTCAACGGTTCAAGAATTTCAAGCTCCCGGGCGGGCCGCTGATCATTTTGCTCATCGTGGCGGCGGTCATCGCTTCCACGGTGTTTTACACGGTCGCCGTAGACGAGGTCGGGGTGGTCCAGCGATTCGGCAAGTATGTTCGCACCACCCAGCCCGGGTTGAACCTGAAACTTCCGGTCGGCATCGAAAAGGTGACCAAGGTCAAGGTCAGGCGCGTATACAAAGAGGAATTCGGCTTCCGCACCCTGGGGGAAAACCAGCAGACCCGATTTACCTCCGCCACAGACGATGAAAGCGTCTCGCTGATGCTCACCGGCGACCTGAACGTGGCCGTGGTTCCCTGGATCGTCCAGTACCGGATCAAGGACCCATATAACTACCTGTTCAAGGTAGACGACGTTCGACGGCTTTTAAAAGACATGTCCGAGGCGTCCATGCGGCTGGTGGTCGGAGACCGGAGCATCAACGAGGTGATCAGCAAGCGAGAGGAGATCGCGATCGAGGCCAGAGGGGTGCTCCAGGAGGAGCTCGACCTAGCCGACTCCGGGATCCAGGTGGTGACCATCGAAATGAAAAGGACCAACGTGCCGCAGCCGGTCCAGCCCTCCTTCAACGAGGTCAACCAGGCCACCCAGGAAAAAGAGGAAATGATCTACCAGGCAAAGGAAGGCTACAACAAGGAGATTCCGGCCGCCCGGGGCGAGGCGGAAAGAACCATTCGCGCCGCAGAGGGCTATGCCCTGGACCGGGTCAACCGGGCCGAGGGTGATGCCGCGCGGTTCACGGCCCTGTATACGGAATATGCCAAGGCGAAAGACATCACCAAGCGCCGGATCTACCTGGAAAAAATGAAAGAGCTGTTCCCCAAGCTGGGGAAAAAGTACATCATCGACGCGGAGCAGAAAAATCTGCTGCCGCTGCTGAATCTCGGACCGCAAGGAATCGTTGACAAATGAAACAAAAAAGCATTGTAGTCGCCGTTATCTTCCTGGCTGCCGCGGCCGTTCTCTTCAGCTCGGCCTATATCGTGGACGAAACCGAGCAGGTGGTCGTCACCCAGTTCGGAAAACTCGTTTCCGCACCGAAGATGGAACCGGGCCTTTACTTCCGGATCCCGGTCATCCAGAACACCAACTACTTTCCCAAGAACCTGCTTCAGTGGGACGGGGACCCCGGACAGATCCCCACCCTGGAAAAGACCTACATCTGGGTGGATACCTTTGCCCGCTGGCGGATCGTCGACCCGGTCAAGTTCTTCGAGACGGTGAGCAACCTGATCAGTGCAGAGGCGCGCCTGGATGACATCCTCGACCCGGCGGTCCGAAACTTCGTCACCTCCTACCGGCTGATCGAAACCGTCCGGTGGACCAACCGGGAGATGGATACCTTCGAGCTGGGGATCGAGACCGACGAAGATTCCAAAAAAAGGGAACGGCCCCGCTTCAACATCACCACGGGCCGGGAAAAGATCGAAGAAGGAATCCTGGCCCAAGCCCAGCCGAAGCTGGATCCGTTCGGCATCGAGCTGGTGGATGTGAAGATCAAGCGGGTCAACTACGTCGACCAGGTAAGACAGTCTGTCTACGGACGGATGATCGCGGAACGAAAGCAGATCGCCGAAAAGTTCCGCTCCGAAGGCCGGGGAGAGGCCCAGAAAATCCGCGGTGAAAAGGAAAGAGACTTGAAGCAGATCACCTCCGAAGCCTACCGGACGGCCCAGAAAATCAAGGGAGAGGCGGACGCCAAAGCGACCCGGATTTTCGCAGAGGCATTCGGGGTCGACCCGGAATTTTATTCGTTTACCAAGACCCTGGATACCTATGCCGAAACCCTGGACAAGGACAGCGACATCGTTCTTTCCACGGACGCCGAATTTCTGAAGTATTTCAAAGGGTACACCCCAGAATAATGAAAATAATGAAATCGCTGCGCGATTTCATTATTGGTTTCGCGTTCCGCGAAAAAGACAAAAAAATAACTCAACCCGGCAGCAAATTTTCCATTTCGCGGCATGATGACTCACGAAGGTTGAGAAATAAAAAACCCGGTTCGGCAGGTGGATGTGAGTTCGGGCAACTGTCTTGCGATCCGGACCGATTCAAAAAATCCGGCATTCTTTCGAATGCCGGATTTTTTTTGGCAGGATATTTTGACTTGCCCGAATAATAAAAGCGCGCAGCGGTTTTATTATCGGCCTTTTCTTCTCTGATGCCGCGTGCGGGCAAGAAGCTTTCGGTGTTTGTGCCTTCTCATCTTCTTTCTGCGTTTTTTGATCACACTGCCCAAACGATCACCCCCTTCTGTTTGACGAGTCGCTGTAATAAGCGGTATATATAACAACTCCCCTGCGGATCGTCTACTTTTTTTTTGCATCGAATTGATCCCACAAAAGGGTTGTGCTATCAGCGCTGTATGGATTCGAACCCTACCTGCTTCAGCGCCCCTCTGCTTGACGAGGTCAACAACGCCGTGGCCATGGCAGAAGAGCTGGTCAGCAACTATTATAAAATGTCCGCCAGCCAGTGGCTGCGGCCGCGCTTCGACGTGAAGACTCTCCAGGACCTGGAACCCGGCGAGGTCGTCCAAGGCCCTTTTGCCCAGATCATCCGCTATGTGGGCCGACACCCGGCGTCTTCCCTCGGCTCGACCGCCTACGATTTTTACAAAATCTGCCTCCAGGATCATGCAATCCTGGCCGCCCTGAACGACCGTCCGGAGCTGTCCCTGTTTCCCTTTCTGCTCTATATCGTTTCCCACGAACTGATTCACATCGTCCGCTTCAGCAAGTTCCTGCAGAACTTTGAAGCGACATTCGCAGAGAAGCAGGCAGAGGAAGTCCGGGTTCATCAAATCACCCACCAGATTCTTTCTCCTGTCTCTTTCGGCGGAATGCAGCCGGTGCTGGAATTCTTTGAAAAATGGCGGCGCCCTTTGGACGGGTTCGAAGGCTGAAAAATTTTCCCAAAGCCCGCAGGTCCTGCCTTGACAACCGGAAAACCATACCTATAGTTGAACAGCTTGGGTTTCGGACGAATTCGTTTGATTTTTCAGGAGGATGCAGCCAGATGCCGATTTATGAGTATGAATGCGCCAAGTGCGGCAGGATCCAAGAAGCCCTGCAGAAAATTTCAGAAAAACCCCTTACCCGGTGCACCCACTGCTCGGGAAAGCTGCACAGGCTGGTTTCCCAAAGCAGCTTTCATCTGAAGGGGTCGGGCTGGTACGTCACAGACTACGCCCGGAATGCCAGAAACTCCGCTCCTCCCCAGAAAAAAGAGGACAAGACCCAAAAGGCATCATCGTCGGAGAAAACCAGTAAAACGGGCGATGGCTCCTGACCCGGACATCCTTTTTCCTCAAACCCGATTCACATGAAGTTGAATCACATTATCCGGCCGGTCCTGTAAACGGAAAGGATCGCTTTGCAGCCCGGGTGAGGAACCAGGAAGGCAAAAGAATTACGCAAAAAATTCAACTGGTTCATACTTTGTGGACTGGGCTTGAGAAAAGTGCCGATTTTTGACCGCGGCGGCACACTGACTTTGAACAGCTTTTCGGCATATGCCGTGGGTTATGATCGTTTACAAACACACAACAACGGAAGGGAGGTGACGCTGACACCGTCGCAGAAGAGTAAAACGCACCTACGCTTATCGATTCGTCAGGTCCACACAGGCTTAGGGATCATATTGAAATTCGAAAAAGGAGAGATTGAACCATGAAACTCAGACCATTGCAGGATCGAATTCTTGTACAGCGCGTGGAGGAGGAAACCACCACCAAAGGGGGCATCATCATTCCGGATACCGCCAAGGAAAAGCCGGCGGAAGGAAAGGTGGTTGCGGTAGGCAACGGCAAGGTCGGCGACGATGGAAAGCGCATTGCGCTGGAGATCAAAAAGGGCTACCGAATTCTGTTCGGCAAATACGCCGGAACCGAGGTCAAAATCGAGGGCGAAGAATACCTGATTATGCGTGAAGACGACGTTCTCGGCGTGATCGACTAATCAACTCAGAGCGACAACGGAGGTTTATCCAAATGAGTGCAAAGATTATCAAATACGATATGAAGGCCCGCGAGGCCATGCTGAACGGTGTCAAGGCCCTTGCCGACGCAGTAACCGTCACCCTGGGGCCCAAGGGCCGCAATGTGGTGATCGACAAAACCTGGGGTTCGCCCACGGTCACCAAAGACGGCGTGACCGTGGCCAAGGAGATCGAACTGGAAGACAAGTTCGAGAACATGGGTGCCCAGATGGTCAAAGAGGTTGCCAGCAAGACCAGCGACATGGCTGGTGACGGCACCACCACGGCCACCGTGCTGGCCCGCTCCATCTACGAAGAAGGCCAGAAGCTGGTGGCGGCCGGCAACAACCCGATGGCGATCAAGCGCGGCATCGACAAGGCCGTGGAAGTCGCCGTAAAAGAGCTGCACAAGATGAGCAAGCCGACCAAGGACCAGCGGGAAATCGCCCAGGTAGGCACCATCTCGGCCAACAATGACGAGACCATCGGCAACATCATTGCCGAGGCGATGAACAAGGTCGGCAAGGAGGGCGTGATTACGGTCGAGGAAGCCAAAGGCATGGAAACCACCCTCGATGTGGTGGAAGGCATGCAGTTCGACAGGGGCTATCTCTCGCCCTACTTCGTGACCGATCCGGAAAAAATGGTCGCCGCCCTGGAGGATCCCTACATCCTGATCCATGAAAAGAAGATCAGCAACATGAAGGATCTTTTGCCGATCCTGGAGCAGACCGCCAAAATGGGCAAACCGCTGATGATCATCGCCGAAGACGTGGAAGGCGAAGCCCTGGCCACGCTGGTGGTCAACAAACTTCGGGGCACCCTTCAGGTTGCCGCAGCCAAGGCGCCGGGATTCGGCGACCGCAGAAAAGCCATGCTCGAAGACATCGCGGTGCTCACCGGCGGCACGGTTGTCTCCGAGGACCTCGGTGTGAAGCTTGAAAACATCACGGTTCAGGACCTGGGCCGGGCCAAGCGGATCAACCTCGACAAGGACAACACGACCATCGTCGACGGCGCCGGATCCCGCAGCGCCCTGGAAGGAAGGGTCAAGCAGATCCGCGCACAGATCGATGAGACCACCTCCGACTATGACCGGGAAAAGCTCCAGGAGCGGCTGGCCAAGCTGATCGGCGGTGTCGCGGTCATCAATGTGGGCGCAGCCACCGAAACCGAGATGAAGGAGAAAAAGGCCCGGGTCGAAGACGCCCTCAACGCAACCCGCGCGGCCGTGGAGGAAGGAATCGTCCCCGGCGGAGGCGTGGCCCTGGTTCGCTGCCTCGACGCCCTGGAGAAGATCAAGATCAAGGCCGAGCAAAAACTGGGGGTCAAGGTGGTCATGAGGGCCATCCAGGAGCCGCTTCGCCAGATCGCCGAAAATGCCGGCTACGAAGGTTCGGTGGTGATCAACCAGGTCATGGCCAGCGAGGGCGCCAACGGATACAATGCCGAGACCAACACCTACGAGGACCTGATCGCCGCAGGTGTCATCGATCCGACCAAGGTGGTGCGCTTTGCATTGCAAAACGCCGGCAGCGTGGCCGGCCTGATGCTGACCACCGAGGCCATGATCGCAGAAAAGCCCGAAGAAAAGAGCGAAGCACCCATGCCCGGCGGCGGCGGCATGGGCGGCATGGGCGGCATGGGCGGCATGATGTAAAAAAGTCGCTCAACGCTGAACATACGCAGCGAAAGAACGAAACCCCGGGGCGGTTCTCCGCTCCGGGGTTTTTGTTTTGTCAGGCGCTGAGCGCCGCTGGGAGGCTGGGAAGCCTGGAAGCGAGAATGCCAGGAGCCAGAACCTTCGGCGTTTCCCTCTTTTCTTTCCAGAGTTTGCTTTGTGCTTCCCGCATTCAGCCTTAAGCTTGGTTTTTGCTTCCCAGCCTCCCGGCTTTCAAGCTTCCAGCGGCGCGATGCGCCACTAACCACGTTGAATCATTGCAAAGCTTGACAATTCACCGGAAAGGGAGATAAACTCCTCCGAAATTATCCACGGACATCCAAACCGGGAGATCCTGATGAGAGCCCAAAAGATTGTTGCAGGTTTCTTGTGGCTGGTGCTGGCGGCGCTTGTACCCGGGGCACCGGGCATCGCCGCCGAGGAACAACCGGAAGTGATCGAAAACGAAACCGGGGTTTACTACACGATTCGCAAGGGAGACACCCTGTGGGATCTTTCCGAGCGCTTTTCCGATTCTCCCTGGCAGTGGCCCAACCTGTGGGAAGAAAACGACCAGATCACAAACCCCCACTGGATCTACCCGGGAGAGCGGATCCGCCTGTTCCGGAAGCAGGACTTGGAAAAAATCGTCAAGAAGGAAGCGCCGCCGGAGCCTGCACCCGCCAAGATCGAAGCAGCTCCGAAAGAAGAGCCTCCGTATTTCATGTACGCGAGAATCGAAAGCGCGGGCTTTGTCCGAAAAGATCCCCTGGTCACTTCCGGGACCATTTTCAAGGTGCGGGGCGATCATGAACTGATCAGCACCGGAGACATCATCTATGTCGAGCCCAACCCGGACGCTCCGGAGATGGCCATCGGCGAGCGCTACACCGTCTACCGAAACCGCCAGTGGATCGGCAAGATGGAAAAAGAGCTGGAAAAATACGGGACCCAGTATTTTCTGAGCGGGGTTGCGGAAATCATCGACAAGGAAAGCGGCGTCTACATCGCCCGGGTCGTGAAAAACTTTCGCGCGATTCACATCCAGGACAAGCTGATCCCTTACGAACCGCGGTCACCGAAGATCACCCTGGCCGAAGC
>Ga0272443_10004090_pt1 | contig 16372 bp, 10 predicted proteins | sample SSMAcet12_FD_193581 | JGI IMG/M metagenome (GOLD analysis project Ga0272443, IMG submission 193581) | Marine sediment archaeal communities from Little Sippewissett salt marsh, Falmouth, MA, United States - SSM-Acet-12 | ecosystem: Environmental > Aquatic > Marine > Wetlands > Sediment ... | reverse complement strand
ATGATAGGCCGCCTGCAGACGCTCGAGAGTGTCGAGCTTCATGGTCCGATAGCCCCGCGACCGGGCGTCGGCGACGATGGTCTCGACGAGGGTACGGCCGATCTTCAGGGAACGATACCGGGGACGTACGAACAGACGCTTCATCTCGCAGGTGCTCCCGTCGATTTGCCGGAGGGCGACACATCCGGCGGGGCGGCCTTCCACCCAGGCCATGAAAAGACTTCCATGCGGCTGACTGTATTCGCCGGGGAGGTGGTCCAATTCTTCCTCAAAACCCTGAAAATCCAGATTGTCCCCCAGTTCCTTGACATATTCTCTGAAGAGGGTGCGGATAATGTCCAGCTCGGAATTCTTGTCAGCCCTCCGAATTGTCTGGCCAACGGGAAGTCCGGGCCGGGGCAGAAAATCATCATACGCTACTGCGCACATCTCCTCGGAGATACGCCAGAGTCGTTCAGCCGCCTCGTCGCTGCGTGCATATCGGCTCGGTGCGGCAGGTCTGCAGTTCCTCCAGTAGCATCCGCCTTCGAGAACATCACGGGGTGTCGTCGCCAGGAAGACGCTGGTGGCGGCGCCTTCTGAGGGAGGAGCGGCAGCTGTCCTCCGCAGAGACCAGATCAGCCTGCTGATCCCGGTGGTGTTCTTGTAGCCGATCTCTGTCCGTACCAGACCGGGATCGGCCGCGAATGCTCTCAGCGATGATTCGGGTCCGAGGAGCCGGTTCAGCTGACAGGTAAAGAGGACATTCGCCAGCTTAGACTGTTTGTAGGCCCGCAATGGATTGTATCCCCTGCGCAGGTTGGGGTCCTTCCAGTGAATACGGGCGCCCCGATGGCTCTGTGAGGATACCGCTATAATTCGGGCCTCGTGACCCTTCAGCAGGTACGGAAGCATTTGATGGGAAAAAAGGAAGGGCGCCAGGTGATTCACCGCCCACTGCAGTTCGCAGCCGTCCTCCGTCTCGATCCTTCGGCTTGCTACGGTCCCGGCGTTGTTGATCAGCACATCCAGCCGGCTGCCGCTTTTTTCCTGAAGAAGCTCGGCGGCAGCCCGGGCGGCCTCCCGCACTTCCCGCTGGGAAGAGAGGTCGGCGATGATGAAATCTATTCGCTTTGCCGCCGCCGGGTCCCGAACGCAGCCGGTTAACTCCTGGATAGCGAGCCCACACTTCTCCTTCGACCGGCCGATCCCGATTACATACATCCCGGCATCGAGAAGCGCCCGGGCTGTCTCCAGGCCGATCCCCGAACTCGCCCCCGTGACGATAGCTGCTTTTCTGTCCTTTGTTTCCGCCATGATTTACTTGAGGCCCCTCTGTTTTTTTATCGCGGATCGGAAAAAGGTTCAAGCAGGTTCAAGAAGGTCTGTGCCTGGCTGCCAGTTCGATGTGCACTCTCACCATCCTGGTAACTCTGCCGTTGCCGTCCCAGGCGCCCGGCTTGCCGTGTCCAATGATCCATTTCAAACCGCCGTTTTTCACTTTCCTGAAGGGCGGTCTCATTCTTCATGATCTCCGCGGATTTCCACACCGGATCCATCAGAAGGTTGAATTGTAGAATGCCGGTCTGGTCGTAATCGCTTTCTTTATTCGCCACACTGACAATATCAACGATGTTTTAACCGTTTTGCAATATCGGAACCGTAAGAAAGTTCTTTATTTCGATATACCCGGACGGGTATCGTTGAGGCCCCTCCAGGAATAACTGAAAATCATTGATTAATATAGTCTTTCGTTTTCTGACGTCCTCTTCGATCAGGTCCTCTCCGCAGGCGGGGGGGGGTGCTTTGCCACGGTGCTTGAGCCTGTCCTTATGACTAAACTGTCTGGCCTGCATAAATGAGTGGAGTTTTTTTCCACACAGCGTATTCAGCCTTCAAGCGTGAAGTTCAGCTTGCAGGCCGGATACCGAGCTGGTATTATTGGGGTATGGTTGATTACGATCGGATTGTAAGGGAGTGTTTCTGGGACAGCAGTATATCCGGGGATGAGATCCGGAAGATTGTAATGCAGGGCGACTTGCGCAGGAAGAAACAGCTGTTCGAAAGAATCCTGCTTGGAAGTTCACGTTATCTGCATGATTTGCAGCTTTTTGACAGGGAAGACTTGCGTATTCTGCTCGAAGAATACAAGCTTCCCGAGTTCAATCACGATTATGCATTTCGCCGGAAGAATATCTCCGAGGTTTTTTTCTTTGATAAAGAGTTGAAGATCGGTGAGCTCAAATGGACCGCATAAGTCATGTGCCGGAACCGGCTCCTTCAGAAGAGTATCGTAGTTTATACACATTGCAGGATAAAGTACTTAAGACAATTTTTTCCATTGAATCGGAGTTCTATCTGACCGGCGGGACATGTCTGAGTCGATTTTACACGGCAGGACGTTATTCTGATGATTTGGATTTTTTTGCAAATGATTCGGCCAGATTTGCCTTTGCTATGAGAAATATCCGCAATGTTCTGGTGGACAATTGCAGTCTGGATATTGAAGTTGAGACGAAAAACTTTCAACGGCTGCGGGTAGATGACGTCCTGCAGATCGATTTCGTGAACGACGGGCCTTTTCGTTACAAGGATCCTGTAGTTACCAGGGAAAACTATATCATCGATACAGTGGAGAACATCCTCGCGAACAAGCTGACAGCGGTAATAGGACGTGATGATCCGAAAGATGTTTTTGACATCATTTTGATTCATACCCATTACTCTGTCTCATGGAATGAGATCATTGATGCGGCCCATAAGAAAGCGGGGTTTTCAAACGAAGATCTTATCATCCGGCTGAAGAGTTTTCCAGTAGAGTTATTCAACCGGATAAAATGCATTGACTGCGGATTCCTTGAGAACTATGCAGGTTCCATGGATGAAATAATCACCGCTATCCTGGAAGCATAGCGTCTGTAAGCCGGCCTCGCTCCGGGAGCAGTGCTGCTGAACGGGATCCGGGAACACCGCCGCCGGCCGACATGTCGGTCGGCACGGCTTCCGGCCTTTCTGCCTTTCTTTCAACCTGACCGCTTCAGTCCTTGAGCTTGAAATCCTCTCCGTATTTCCGCCGGTAATATTCGAGGCGGCTGTCGAGGTTCGTGTCGCGGCCGGGTTTCGTTTCGGGATTTCCTGCGGGCTTTTTGTCGGGCTGATTATCCGGTCTTCTCGCTGGTTCGTTCACAGGCTTATTCGCTTGCTTGGCGGCCGGCTTTTTCGATGCTTTTGTCCCGGGCTTCTGGGCTGGTCTTTTATTTGCCGGGCGGGAGCCGGGCCTGTCCCGGCGGTCACTTCGGCTGCCGGCGCTTCGAGAACGGTCATCGCGACGGTCAGGGCGGTCACTCCGATCGTCCTGGCGGCTAACGGGCCTGTCCCGGCGGTCATCCTGGCCATGAGGACTTTCGGTACGAGGGGCTCGTTCCGGAGCCTGATGAGATCTTTTTGGGCCGGTACTCGAACGACGCGGGCTTCCAGGGCGTCTGCGGGCTGAATTCCCGCGGTCCGCGTCCCGTGATCTGCGGAGAGAGAGGTGCTTCATATGGGCGCTCTTGTCTTCCTGGTCGAGCAGTTCTTCGTCCGGGTGTTCGAAGGGGATCTTCATCTCGATGAGGTCTTCGATCGGTTCGAGACCGTAAATGTACCGTTCGCATGCCAGGGTTACGGCCTTCCCGCTTTTCCCGGCCCGGGCGGTGCGGCCGATACGGTGTACGTAATTCTCCGGATCTTCGGGAATGTCGTAGTTGATGACCATCTCCAGATCATCGATGTGGAGTCCCCTGGCGGCCACGTCGGTGGCGACCAGGATGTCGAGGCGGCCGGCTTTGATGTTCTGGATGATTTTCAGACGTTTCCGCTGGGGGAGGTCGCCCATGATGTATTCAGCCTGGAATCCGTTGGCTGCGAGACGGGCCGAGACTTTCACGGCCATGTCCTTGGTATTGGTAAAAATGAGTACGCTCCGGGGTTTTTCCCGCCGCAGAATACCGAGCAGGAGCTGCATCTTCTCTTCGCTTGGTACGTGGTAGAGGACCTGGTTGATCTCCTGAACCGTAAGGTCGTCCGGGTTGATGACGATCTCTTCAGCCTCGTTCATGAACTCCCAGGCGAGACGGGTCACCCGGGTGCTGAGGGTGGCAGTGAACAGCATGGTTTGACGGCGCTTGCTTTTGGAGGTCTTGCGCAGAATTTTTTTCAGATCCGGCAGAAAACCCATGTCGAACATCCGGTCGGCCTCGTCTATGATGAGCATGTCTACGTCCCCCAGACGTACCTTGCCTGAGTTCGCAAAATCCAGCAGTCTGCCGGGGGTACCGATGATGATGTTGGGATCGTCGGCGAGCTTGCTCTCCTGCTGCTTGTAGCCGGCCCCGCCGTACAGACAGGCGATCCTGTTCTCCAGGTGGGTGCCGAGAAGTTCGGCTTCCTGCTCGATCTGGACGGCCAGTTCTCTGGTGGGGGCGATTATAAGCGCCTTGTGGGGTATATCTTTTTCCCGTTCGAATAGTTCGAAGATGGTGAGGAGAAAAGCGGCGGTTTTGCCGGAACCTGTCTGTGACTGGACCATGACGTCCCGTTTGTCCCGCAGGGCGGTTTCGAAAACACGCTCCTGCACCGGCGTACAGTCGCTGAAACCGGCAGTTTCAATTCCGGTCAATACTTTTTGAGAAAAATTAGATTCACTGAATTCCATATATTTCCTTGGTAGATAAGTGATTTCATCCCATCTTATCACAGATGAAGAGAAGCGGATAGGTGCCTGCGGCCGCTCAATCGGAGCAGAGAAGAGCAGTGTCGAATCGACGCGGGGAAATCAATCCTGCCGGGCAGGCTGACTTTGCTGGAGAAAGGGAGACGCAAGCATCCATGGGAGCCCCTGGTGCTTCCGGTCCTCGTATCCCTTTATACCGATCGTCATGCCATCGTAGCCGTCAGCCGGAACGTCGGTATAGGACCTGAAGAGATGGTCCCACCAGGACAGTGCGAATCCATAGTTCGAGTTCCGCTCATTCTTACGGGCAGAGTGGTGGATCCGGTGCATGTCGGGGGTGACCAGAATTTTTCGGATCGCGCTGTCCATCTTCCGCGGGATGAAGAGATTCGCGTGATTGAACATCGCGGTCCCGTTCAGGATGATTTCGAACACGAGGACCGCCGCAGCCGGGGCCCCCAGGATCCAGACCATAGCGGTCTTTATGATCATGGAAAAAAAGATCTCCAGCGGGTGAAACCGGAGGGCGGTGGTCGCGTCGATATCGCGGTCGGTGTGATGCATGCGATGCACCCGGGAGAGGAGCGGTATCATGTGAAAAAGCCTATGCTGCCAGTAGATTACCAGGTCGAGTATCAGAATGGTGAGCATAAAAGCCGCCCAGCCGGGAACTGACACCGTGTTGAAGAGTCCGAAATTGTTCTGTCCGGCCAGCAGCGCGGCGCTGAAGGGGAGAAGAACCGGTACCGGCCGGCTTACAAGCGATCCAATTGCGAGGACTCCCAGGTTGTGAGGCCACCGGAGGCGCCGCTTGTAGACCCGGTCCCGGCGGGGAAAGACGCTCTCCAGTATGGAAAAGATCAATAACAATCCTGAAAATATACCGAAGCGAATGAATGTTTCCTGCATGAGCTGCCTGCGCTATACTTACTTCAGCTGTCGGATCAGAGGGAGGAGATTGTCGAGCAGAATCTCGAAATCCGGATATGTCTCTCGAGATGCCGCTATCAAAAGGCCTGTCTCGACGTCCACCAGTTTGAAGTCGATGTTGACGCTTTCCCCGATTCCCCCGAGATTGACGAAGACGATGGCTTCCGCGGCTACCAGGCGCCCGACTTCCAGGCGGGTGCTTTCCTCGGACACTCCGTCCAGGGAAAAATTGATCTCCGCCAACAGCCTGTCTACCTGCTGGCTGTCGATGACCCGGTAGAGCCCCACCTGGTGGAATTCGGTGGACATCGCCTCCTGCAGGATAGGTCCATAGTGGGCGGGGATTTCGGGTGAGAGAATCGGAGCGTTCACGGTTATCGTCAGGATCTCTACGGCCGGCTGCGCTTCTTCAAGGGACTTCCACACATTCTGTTCCCGGGGAACGGATGAAGCGGCGTACGGTTCCCGTCCTGCAACGAACATGGATTTGAGCTCCTCTATGGTGTCGAGCTGATCGCCCAGAATGGGAGCATTGTAAGGATTAACTGCGAGGTCCGCACAGTCTTCAGCCAGTCCGACGACCTGGGTCCCTCTGGGCAGTCTCCCTTCGGTGAGGAATTCCCGGCCTACCAGATACACCCCGTTTCCCCATTTTTTGATCGTCGATGAAAGAATATGGCGATAAGGGGCCTGATCAAGGGCCATTACCAGACCCTGGTCGGTATCCACGCCGATGGCCCAGAGGCCCCGGTCCCGGGCGGCATCGAGAACTCCGAAACCTGAGTATCCGGCGGCCTGGTAGATGCAGCGAACTCCCTGGTCAAACATTTCGACGGCCATGGCATAGCCCGTATCGTAGTCTCCGAAGTTGTCGACATAATCGACGAGAACCGCGGTCCGGGATCCGCTCTGTTTGTCCATGTAATCGACGCCGGCGAGAAAACCATCCAGGAATTCCTCGTTAATGAAGGAGAGGTCCATCCCGCCGATGAATCCCAACCGCTCTCCGGGGAAGCGTTCAGCGGCGACCGCGCCTGCCAGAAAGGCGGCGTTCGCGGTGCTGTACTCGAGGATCATGTAATTCTCGTACTCACTGGAATCGCCGTAGCTGTCGACAGCCACGAACAGGGTGTCAGGCTCCTCTTCGGCAATGATCCTCAAGGGCTCCATGTAATGATACCCTGCGCCGAAGACCAGATCGTACTGACCGGGATCGAATCCGCGAATCCTCTCCGTTACTTCGTCTATATTGGAGTGGGTGTTGTCCAGTCCTTCCGTGACGAGGATGGTGAAGCCGACCTCATCGCCGAATTCAACCGTTTCTTCCCGGCCGTAAATCGTGCCGTTGAATTCCCGTGCAAGACGGTTGATTCCGATCATCACATCGGCCGAAACCGGCTCTTCGGTAATCTCGGCAATTGGAAGAATCACCGCAATCCGCGGGATGCCGCTGTCTTCAAGCGCGGCGGACTCGGACCCCGCGCCCGGAGCCGGGGTTGCACATGCGGACAGCAGACTGACCATCAGACCTGCGACCAGTACGATTATCAGAACGAAAATCAGACCGGCTGGAACAAATTTCGCCAACGTATTCTTAATCATTGATATACCCCCACCTGCGATACTGTCTGTACAACGCATGATCCGTGTTTCCGGAAAGCGCGACGGCCCATTTGGGATGCTGATCAGAAGATGATGATTAAATGGTAGGCTAAAAAAGCGGGATCCGCAAGCAGGAAAAATTCTTCCGGAGAGACCGCGGCTGTAATATTGGGCTGAAATATGATATTTTCTACCTATGGATGAATCGAGGCGCAACTACCGTGCCTTCCTATGGCACGCGGTCTTCCTGTCGATAACGGTGACCTTCACCGAGGTGAACTCGGTCATTCCAGCCATGATTCTGCAGGTCGGAGGAGGCGAGATCCACGTAGGAATCGTGACAGCTATCATGATCGGGGTTCCCCTCGTCGCCCAGCTCAACTTCGCCGGGCTGCTCCACGGGCAGCGGCGGAAAAAACCGGCCCTTCTGCTCGGTATCCATCTCCGGGTGCTTTCCCTGGCCCTGATAGCTGGTACGGTGATGATGGTCCGGCACTTCACCGTACTGCAGGCCCTCCTGGTAATATACGGGGAACTGCTTTTATTTACTCTCAGCGGGGCCTTTGCCGGAATGGCATACGTCGATCTGGCGGGAAAAAGCTTCCAGGGTGAGCTGAGGACCCGGTTTTTTACCAGAAAACAGATCATCGCCAGCATCGGGATACTGATCTCGGCAGTCACGGCCCGTCAGATACTCTCAGCCCTCGAATATCCGGCCACGTACAGCACCCTGTTTGCAGCGGCGGCCGGCATTCTTCTGATTGGGACCCTGGGGTTCTGGATGATCCGGGAAAAACCGGTTGAAAGCGGCGGCCGCAGAAGCTACCTGGAAACTCTGAGGACTCTTCCGGCTGTTTTGAAAAAAGATGCCAACCTGCGGGTCTATCTCTTTTTTATCAATTTCATCGGTTTTCACACCGCCCTCACGCCGTTCTACGTTGCCCTGGCAGCCCACCGGTACACCCTCGATCCGCGGGTAGCCGGGAATCTTCTTTTTATCCAGATTGTGGGGATGGTGAGTGCCAGCCTCCTCTGGCCGCGGGTAGTGAAACCGGCGGGATTCAAGGGTATCCTGCGAATATGGTCGCTGCTTGGAATTCTCTTGCCTCCCCTGGCGCTGTTCATCGGATGGATACTTCCACTGCCGGTGTATCTCGGTCTCTTTCTCTTCACCGGGGCTTCGATCAGCGCCCGCAAAGTGAGTCAGGAGGCGGTGATAGTAGAGCTGTCGACCGAGGAGAACCGCATCCTCTACACCGGTATTGTCGGTACCCTCAATCTCAGCATTGTTATTTTTCCGATTATCCTGGGAGGGCTGATACGGCTGATCGGATATGTACCGGTGTTCCTGGGAGTGTCCGTTCTGTCAGCGGCGGCCTTTTTTATCCTCAGCAGACTTGTCTGTCCGATAGATATGAAGGACCTGCCGCTGAACGGAGGGATGCAGATATAGGTTGGGTGGATAAATTTTTTTTTAGTGTCCCCGAAACGGTACCTGTTTTCCGCTTCTACTCATACGACTCGAGATAGGACTCAAGAGCTTCCACCAGCTGACGGAGCATCTCTCTCGGCATTTCATCGATGTCGGTTTTGATCCTGCTGAGTCTGTCCACTTCGGCCTTCAGTACGGCAATTTCGGCTTTCAGCTCTTCTATCTCTTCTTCCGATGAAGAAATCCGTTCCGTTGCATCCGTATCGGCCTTGTCGACATAGCTCGCAGTCGCCAGGGGATCGCCGAATCCAAGGATCCCGCTCGTAGCGCAGGATGTTGCTGTAATCATAAAAGCTACAGCTAAACTGAAACCGATGAATTTTGAAACCAGCCTGATTTGCTCACCATTCTTTAACATATTGTCTCTCCTTAGTTTATTCACCTGAAGGTAACGTATCATGGTTGAAATTACCGGTCAATAAATTATTGATTGGAAAGAGACGGGAAAAGAGGATCAGGTTGGAATTCTCTTTTTTACTTTTACCCAGGTACCGTTTCGGGGACACTGAAAACAGGTTGCACGATCCGGAGGAAGGGGTGTACAGTTCTGATAAAATATCGAAAGGAGCCGAAGTATGTCCTATTATCGTAAACTCGTTGGCGAACGACTCTATCTGTCGCCGATCAATCCCGAAGATGCGGAGACCTATACGCGGTGGCTAAACGATCTGGAGACAACCCTCAATCTTCAACTGGCGACGAAAGTCATCTCTCTGGGGCGGGAGAAGGACCTCCTGGATGAAATGCAGAGGGATGGATTCAACTTCGCGATTGTCCTGAAAGAAAGCGATGAACTGATCGGCAATTGCGGTCTCCTCAATACCGACCTGGTGCAGAAGACCAGTGAGTTCGGGATCTTTATCGGGGAGAAAAAGCACCGCGGCAAGGGTTACGGCACCGAAGCCATCAGGCTCCTTCTCGACTTCGCTTTCAATCTGCTCAACCTCCACAGCGTCTACCTGCGGGTCCGCTCCTTCAACGAGGCAGGACAGCACTGTTACCGGAAGGTCGGCTTCAAGGAGATCGGCAGGCGTCGGGAGTGCGTGCTGGTGGGCGGACAGTACTACGACGAGATCTACATGGACCTCCTTGCAGATGAGTTCGAGGGGAAGATTTCGGTATGAAAAAAGTCGGGGCGTTCTGCTGGTCCGGCGCCGATAGAATTCAACTTGTCAATACAATATTTGCGCAATAGAACAGGCACATGTTATACTTCTACAACGTGTTATAGAAAATGAAAGTATGATGGAGAATCTATTGATCCTGTCAATCCTGCCTGATTCCACCATACAGCAGCCGCTGCTGAACAGAAGCGAGTAGATAAAACTCCGGAGCCGGCCGGGAACCACATACATTCGGGCGGCTCATCCGACAATGTCGGACATACTGACCGTGGCATATGAGCCTATGGTCGACCCTCACATGGAGGTGAAAGATGAAAAGGATTTTCATCACATGTCTGGGCATCCTTCTGTTGTACACTCCGCTGGTTTTTTCCCAGGCAACGAATTCTCCGCTGTCTCTGCTGGTCAAGCCGGGATTGTCGGTCCCCGTCGGTGAAGACGCGGATATCTACAAGCTCGGCGGAGGCGGAACGATCACACTTGATTATCTGCTGATGCCGTATCTGTCCCTGGGGCTGCAGACCGGGTATGATTTCTTGCCGGTGGATACCCTGCCGGTATTCGAGCCGCGCAGTTTGTCGATCGCGCATCTCGGCCTGCAGGCTGGAACGTCCGTAGAACCTCTGAAAGACCTCACCGCCGCGGCCTATGCCGGAGGCGGCTGGTACTACGGTGTAACCAACCAGGACACCGAACAGAACGACACCAATCCCTATCTGTACGCAGGAGTCGGGGCTTCCTACCGCCTCCTGCCTGGCTTCAGTATCGGACTGGAAGCATCGTACCGCACCTTCCTGGGTCTGGCACAGGACCTCATGCTCCATCTCGGCGGCACGGTCTCCCTGGGAGGGGGAAAAACGGGGGGGCTGGGCATTCCCTCGAACCGCGATATCGATCTGTTGGATATACAGCTGAACAGGGTATTCCCGGTCTTCTACGGATATTACGACGAGAATCCCCTCGGGGTGGCTGTTCTCAGCAATACCGGCAATAGTACGGTGGAGAATCTGAAGGTGTCCCTCTTCGTAAAGCAGTACATGGACAATCCGAAGCTCTGTTACGAAGCAGAACAACTCGGCCCCGGTGAAGAACGGCAGGTCCCGCTTTACGCCCTGTTCACGGACAGCGTTCTCGGGATAACCGAGGGAACCAAAGTCTCCGCAAGCATCACCGTGGAATCGGAAAGCGACGGGACCCGGTACGCCAATGAATATTCCCAAACCCTCAGCCTGTACGACCGCAACGCCATGACCTGGGACGACACCGCCAAGGCGGCATCCTTCGTGACCGCCAAGAACCCGGACGTGCTTCGTTTTTCTAAAAATGTGTCCGGCATGGTCAAGGAGAACGTGAGCGGCGCATTGAACCAGAACATCGTGCTGGCTATCGCCCTCTTTCAGGCCCTCGATGTGTACGGTATGAAGTATGAAATCGATCCATCCAGCGCATACCAGGAGCTGTCAAAAAACACCTTCATGGTCGACTACCTGCAGTTCCCGCGGCAGACCCTCGAATTCCGCGCCGGCGACTGCGACGACCTCTCGATTCTCTATTCCGCGCTGCTCGAATCGGTGGGAATCGAGACAGCCTTCATTACCATCCCCGGCCACATCTACATGGCTTTCTCCACCGGGATGTCAGTTGAGGAGGGGCGCGGGTTTTTCAACGATCAGAAGGATGTACTCGACATCGACGGCACGGTCTGGCTTCCGGTTGAGATCACCGCCGTCGACCAGGGGTTCGTTAGGGCCTGGAAGCTGGGCGCAGCCGAGTGGCGGAAAAGCTTCGAGACGGGACAGACCGAACTGATTCCAATCCGCCAATCCTGGCGCACCTACAACGCGGTCGGCTATGCCGGAGAGGAGCAGACGGCCATCAAGGTGCCCGCCGCGGATGATCTGCTGCCGGTTTTCCTCGATGAGGTTGGACGCTTCGTGGAGACGGAGATCTTCAACCGCGAGAAGCAGATCAAGACGGAGATCAGCCGCACGGGCGGAGATCTCAGGTCTCTGAACAAGCTCGGCGTGCTCTATGCACGGTACGGAATGACCAAAGAGGCGCAGATACAGTTCGAAAAAATCCTGGCCCGGAATGAATACCTGCCGGCCCTGGTGAACCTGGGAATGCTCGCATTCCTGGACGGAGAATACGATGAAGCCTATGACTATTACCGCCGGGCTGGACGGATCCGCGAGAACCACGCCACCGTCCTCCTCGGCATAGCCCGGGTCCAGCACGAATTACGCAACTACGAAGAAGCCTCGACATCCTACACCAGGCTCAAGGACGTCTCTCCAGATCTCGCCGCCAGATATTCCTACCTCGACCTGGAAGGAAACGCCGGCATTGGACGCGCATCGGATGCCGCGGGTGCACGAACCGCCCCTGTATGGGAGGAAGAGTGATGAAAAAATTAGATGACTTGATAGACAGGAAAAAGGCCGGGGCCCTGATCGTCCTTCTGATAATTGCCGCGGCAGTGATGATCTTCACGGCCTGCGAGGATACGCTGATGCGGCAATCATATAAGGCCATCAGCGGCGCCGCGGAGTGGACTGAGTCTGATCAGCTGCTTCCGGACAGCGGCGCTGCAGACGATAATTTCGGACGCTCCGCGGCTATTTCGGGGGATTATGCGATTGTCGGATCCCCGCTGAATGATGATATGGGAAACAGCAAGGGTGCCGCTTTCTTGTACAAATGGAACAGCAAGAAATCACTGTGGGAATATAAAACGACTTTGTACGGCGATTACGGGACAAGCTATTTATGGGAGTACTTCGGATGCTCGGTTGATATTGACGGCGAATACCTCGTGGTCGGCGCGCAGGGCTACAGTATCGATGGGAGCAATCCCTTCAGGGGCGCTGTGTATATTTATAAGATAAATACCGATAGCACATGTACCTTGCAGGAAAAAGTAATCGGTGAGGAAAACAACGATGAGCTTGGATATTCTGTAGCAATACATGGAGACTATGCCATAGCTGGAGCGCCTGGGTACAACTCGGATGAGGGAAGGGCGTATATCTATGAACGAAACGGTACCGACTGGGATTACGGAGACGCTGGAAAAGGAATAGAACTGAAGAAATCCGATGGACCTTCTTTTGGTTTTAATCCTGATTTTGGAAAAAGTGTGGATATTGACGGATTATATGCAACTGTTGGCGCTCCGGGACATGATCAGATAGGTAAAGTATATGTTTATAATAACATAGACGGAACCTGGGGTACTTCCGGTTTCCAGGAAGATGACTCGATCGTGTCCCCAAATGGGCAATCGGGCGATCAATTCGGTACAACCGTTTCCCAGTGGCAAGAGTTACTTGCAGTAGGTTCTTTAGGTAACGGCGGCTTTGCGCATGTATTTAATCGAAGCGGCGGTTTTTACTCCCTGAGTCAATCTCTGGAAGATCCGAAAAAAACAAATCTTGATTCGTACGGCGGTGATGTCGCGGTGTATGGAGACTGGATCCTGGTCGGTTCTGCAAAGGCTGATTCGAACGGAACGGATTCCGGGGCGCTTACATTGTTTTTCTACTTTGACAGCGAGTGGATGCTCTTTGACAAATTTACTTCTTTAAAGGCCGGAGCGTATGAGACGTTCGGCAACGCGCTCGGAATTGACGGTGACACATTAGTCGTCGGCGCGCAATGTGATACAGGTGAACTGGCTGAGACCGGTTCTGCGTTTATATATCAATTTGAATAGGATGAGGGTGTCAGTATGATAAATCTTAAAAGGTTATTTTTGGTTGCAGCTGTTATTGTTATTATCATCCAGGGAGTCTGCACGCAGGAGACAAGCCATACATGGGAGGATCAGACGGATTTCCCGATTTACTACACCATAGTGGGAGACAGTAACCTCTTCACTTCCGCCCATATTGTTATCCTGACCATAAATACGAACGGCGATATTCCGACGAGCTTCGACATTTCGGGTCCTGGTAGTTACAGTGCAACTAATATATTTGCTATTAACCTTCCTTACAGTGATGAAACCACTGATTACCTGATCGATGTAACAGGATCAGGCACTGTGTATACTCTTGCCCTAGAGAAAAAGCCAGATGACCCATTCGGAGGTATCTTTGAACTTGATGAAGACTGCGTTTTCGAAATCTCCGGTTTGTCGGGGACGAATTCCATCGGCGTTAGTATTCAAAGTCAGAATGGTAATGAAGATCCACCGACGACGAACAACGTCTACCTCAACATTCCGCCGACCGCCGCGATTTCAAGCCCCGCTTCAGACCAAACCATCAATGAAGGCGACTCGGTCACTTTCGCCGGGACGGCGACGGACGACGATACGGCGAGTCTCGGACATGCCTGGGATTTCGACGGAGGGGCAACGAACAGCAGCGTTGAGGATCCGGGGGCGGTGACCTTCAGTACCGCTGGGACGTATACCGTTACCTACACGGTCACCGACGACGTAGGCCAGACGGACAGCGATGAGGTGACCGTCACCGTGGAAGAGGGCGGCACCACGCCGCATCCGCCCACGGGCATCCACATCATCGGCAGCAGCCGGGACACATCGCCGCTGCCACTGACCTTCGAATACGACGGGGACGGCGCGGCGGCCGGGATCACAAATTACGCGTGGGACTTCGGCGACGGCGGTTCCGTAGCAGGGTCCGGCGAGGAGAGCGTCGAACACACCTTCCTGACCGGCGAGTACGAAGTGGGGCTCACGGTCACCTTCGCGGATAACGAAACGGATACCGCTGAAGTTACCGTAGCCGCGCTTCCGGACCAGGAGCTTTCTTTCCCTCCGCACCGCGGGGTGCCCTATGCTCCGCAGCCCCCCGCGATAGACGGTGACATACAGCCGGAGGAGTGGAGGGGTTGCCACAGGATCACCTACAACCTCGGTGCCGCCCCCGCCGACGTGGCCATTCAGGCTCTGAAGGACAGGAACGCAGAGTACCTCTATCTATCCTTCGAGGTGAAAAAAGACCAGGGCTTCGACCCCGATGATCTTATCGTGTTGGCGTTCAGGCCGAATGAGAGCGCGCAGGTCCCCGCGGATGACCGGAAGATCTTTATTTTTCCCTTCGGCGCGGGGCATACGGCGGGAGACAACCAGGAGCTCGAGCAGATCAGGATATGGAAAGACAGCGCCGGATGGCCGGAGGAGCTGAGTGCCCTGGAGGTATCCGCCGTCGGTATCGAGGGCCGGATGAAATCGTACACCTATGCCTCCCACGAAGCCTGGGATATCGAGCTGAAGATTCCGACATCGGCGGTGACGGCGGACTGGGTTGATTTCAGCGACTATTTCAAGATCTACTTCAACATCTGCAAGGTAAATTCTATGCCGCCCCCTCCGCCCGCCCCGCAGGAGCCGACGGACCTTCAGTTCGCCTGGCCGATGGGAGTTCCTGATTTCAGCGATGATGTTTTCACACATGATTTCAACCCCGAGTGGTGGGGCCGGGGGAACGCCTCGGGCAGCGCCGTTCTCAAAGGGGTCTATATCGAGCGGAGCGATTTCGGCACCTACAACGACCCGGTTAGCCGCATACTCCTCCCCGACACGGAACCCGCCAGCGTGACGAATGTCTTTTTCGCGACGGTGAAAAACGACTCCGAGCGCGAAACGGCGCTGGATCCGGACTACAGTGAAACAATACCGGCGGAGGATGTGCGGGTACGTTTCAGGATCGCAAAATGGGGCATCCCGGGGCCGTCTGACTGGAGAGACCTGCCTGCTACGGCCGGTCTGGATCCTGCCGCGCCTGCCGGGCAGGCCATAACCCCGGTGCAGGACGTTCCAGCCGCCGCGGGAGGCACGCCCGGAGAAGCCACCTATGAGGTGGAGTGGACCATCGACCGGCCGAGTCAGGATTACACCGACTATTCGGGCAATACCCATCAGTGTATTCTCCTGGAGATCGATTCCACCGGCAATGCCAACATCGTCACCCGCAGTACCTACCGTAACATGAACTTCGGCTACGCCTCCGAGTTCTCACAGGCTGCCGTGGTGAGTGCCCGGGGATTCGGACCGCCCCCTCCCGGTGATGACGGGCACACCTACCTGATTCTCGTTACGCCCCGGCAGATCGAACCGGAAAAACAGTCTCCCCATGTCAATCCTTCGGATAAAGACCCGATAGGTACCGTTTCGGGGACAGTAAACCGCCAGCAGGGTACCATCGAGTGGTCCGCCCACGGCCTCCGGTATACCGAAGACACCGTCATTATCAACGGCAACGAATACCGTACCCTGGCGTCCGCAGGCTCCTTCGGCCACATCGTGACCCACATCGGCGAAGTGGTGGACTGGGAATACGAACTCGACGGCGCGGTGGAAGTTGGGGAGAACCTGTACATTCTCGGAGTTCCGGAGGACGGAGCGGCCCTCATCACACCCCGGATACGGCCGATTCCTTTCTGGCCCAACGGGTTTTCCCTGCACGCCGGAACGGCAACACCGCTGGGCAACCTGGCAAATTCCTACGGGACCGGGTTCACCGTCTTCGGCGATTACGAACGGTACATTACAAGCAAAATCGC
>Ga0272443_10004089_pt1 | contig 16374 bp, 16 predicted proteins | sample SSMAcet12_FD_193581 | JGI IMG/M metagenome (GOLD analysis project Ga0272443, IMG submission 193581) | Marine sediment archaeal communities from Little Sippewissett salt marsh, Falmouth, MA, United States - SSM-Acet-12 | ecosystem: Environmental > Aquatic > Marine > Wetlands > Sediment ... | reverse complement strand
GAAGAGCACTCCGCCTTTCTCGTGCGGAGTGTTACGAGAGCACTCCGCCTTTCTCTTGCGGAGTGTTACGGAAGCACCCCGCTCCTTTTTGTGTCTGCGGGGTGCGATTGATAGCACTTCGCTTGGTGGGTTTGGAGGCGAAGTGTAATCGTATGACACTCCGCCCTTCTCTTGCGGAGTGTTACGGAAGCACCCCGCTCCTTTTTGTGTCTGCGGGGTGCGATTGATAGCACTTCGCTTGGTGGGTTTGGAGGCGAAGTGTAATCGTATGACACTTCGCCTTTCTCTTGCGGAGTGTTAGGGAGCCATCCCGTCCGTTGTGTTAGCTACGGGATGGCACTGAAGCACCGCGATCCTTTCTATGTGGTCGTCAGTGCTCGACGGATCGCTGCGGCGAGAAGGAGAAGAGCTGCAGCCGCCGTCGCGGCGGAAGCGGCGAACGGAATCCGCAGACGGCCAAGAACAGCCTGAGCGACACCCACCAGTCCGATCCCCAGCATCAGCACACCGGCCTCCCAGACGATCACCCGAACCAGAATCGTCGCATGAGCTTCCCCCCCGGTGTAGCGGAGAACGCGATCCATGCGCTCGGTATGCCATCCGAACAACACCAGCCCCACCGAGGCGGAGACGGCGAGCGGTGAAGCTCCCATCAACGCGAGGAACGCCGCAAACCCCGAGTGCAGCCACAGCGCGAACGACGTTGTGCCTCGAACACGGCGGATCGCGACACACACGGCCGTTGGGATCGTGACAAGAAGCGGACCGAACAGAAACGCCGGGGCATTCGGTCCAAGGAAGGTCCACGCAACGCCCGCCAGAAGAGAGCCGCCGGCGACAAATAGCAGCGCTGCCCATCCGTTCATGGGGTGCCTCGCCTCCTTCCATGGTGTAGCTGAGCTACGGCCGCCGCCAGACTCGTTGTCGTATCCCATTCGATCACTTGTACCCCAAGCCGCCGCACGGCCGTCATCTGCGACGTCCGTAGGATGCGCATGGTCCGTTCGGCAACCGCATCGGTCGTGCTGCTCGACTTGCACGCGATCGTTGATCCGGAGGCGAACGGAGACACAAGGAGAAGCTCGTAGCCAAGCGCCCTCAGTTCCGATAGCACGGCGGCGTCATCGAACGCGATGAGGGGGCTGATGATGACCCATTGAGCTCCCGGGGGGATGAACCGTGTGGGCAGGTTGCGGAGAGCCCGGAATGCCTCTCGATTGCTGGTGTGCGCATGGGATAGAGCATCGAGGATCTGCACTTCTTGAAGCTTTCCTACGCCGGGATAGACCCAATCCGGGATGTCGCCGTACATCAGCAGGCCGACGCGGTTCCCCGACCGGAGGAACTGCACGGCGAAGCTTGCCGCCGCTCGAACGGAATCGTCGAACAGTTGACGCTCCCCCGATCGTGCATACGGCGATGCGCGGCAGTCGAGAATGACACTGACATCGGCGATTCTCTCCTGCTCGAACTCATTCACCACCAGACTGCCGGTTCGAGCGACGATCCGCCAGTTGATGGCACGGGTGTTGTCTCCCGGCGCGTAGTTGCGGCAACCGAAGAAATCGAGGCCGCTTCCCCCCAGGTGGGTGTTGACGGAGCCCGCGTAGACTCGGGTCCTTCGCGGACGGATCTGTACAGGGGGAACGAATGATGTCCGCGGAACGGCGCGCAGAGTCAACGGATTCTCGAGAACCACCGTCCGCGGTGTCAGCGGACAGGGGGCGAACGATGTGACGCGTGTTCCGCCAAGATGGAACTCGCCACGGTTTGGACGGATCGTGTAGTGGAGGTTTGCGGCTGGAGGACCGTCACCGCCCAAATCCTGTTCATGGGAATCCCGTCTCCGAAGGCGGAACGCGGCAGCCGTCGTTCCTTCGAGGGTGCCATCGATGTCATCGAGAGCCAAGCGATCGGAGATGACGACAAGGGAGGGACCGGTACTCCACAACGCTGTAGTCACCGAAATCTCTTCACCCTCGACGCAGCGTTGCTGCGAGAGTCTGCGATCGGCGTGCAGCGAGCCACGATGTGGAGGCCCTCCTACGGAGAACGCAAGCATGACAGCCATGTACACCATCAAGGGGATGGCGGTGAGGAGGATCGCCGAGGTTTTCGTGGCGATGCCGGCGGCGAGCAGAAGCAGCGTCAGTAAGCCGGGGATTCGTAGCGCGCCGAGGATCACTGGCTGGCCTTGGGAACAGGGACCGCATCGAGCACCGATCGCACGACATCCTCGGCGCTGATCGCCTTGGCCCACAATTCGGGCTCAAGCAGCAGCCGATGTGCAAGCGCGGCGACGGAGATCTCCTTGATGTCGTCGGGCAGGACGTAGTCACGGCTGCGAACGGCGGCGAGAGCGCGTGACAGCTTGAGCAAAGCGAGCGCTCCGCGAGGACTCGCCCCGAGTCTTACGCTCGATTCGGAACGTGTTCGGCGAACCAACGAAACGATATAGGTCTCCAGATCCGGGTCGATGTGAACCGTTTCCACAGCAGCGCGCATTTCGAGGATTTCGGTACGCGAGGAGGCCGCCGGCAGGGTGATCTCGTCGGTAGGGCGCTGCTCGCGCCGACGGACGATCTCTACCTCATCCGGCAGCTTGGGATACCCGACCGACACCCGCATGATGAATCGGTCGATCTGCGCCTCGGGAAGCGGGAACGTTCCTTCGAACTCGATGGGATTCTGGGTGGCGAAAACGACGAACGGTTGGGCCAACGGCCGAGTGATCCCCCCGATCGACACCTGGAACTCCTGCATCGCCTCCAACAGCGCCGACTGTGTCTTCGGGGTTGCGCGGTTGATCTCATCCGCGAGGAGAACATGCGTGAAGATCGGCCCGGGTACAAAGCGGAAGCGATCTTCCTTTCGATCGAACACATCGGATCCCGTCACATCGCCGGGCAGAAGATCCGGAGTGAATTGGACCCGTTTGAACTCCAGTCCGAGGGCCTGCGCAAACGAGCGCGCGATCAACGTTTTCCCCAATCCGGGGGCATCTTCGAACAGCAGATGTCCGCCGGAGAGCACGCCTGCCATCACCCACTCCAGCAGCCGGTGCTTCCCGACGACGGCCTGTTCGATCGTACGGAGGATCTCCGTTGCCTTGGTTCCGACGTCTTCTGGTTTCATGAGTCGTCCCCTTCCGCATACCGCTCGAGGAAGTCGAGCGTTTCTGAGAGTTTCTTCACGTAGGCCTGTTCAGGAACACGAAGCCCGCGGGCGGTCATTGATCGTCTCTCGGCGAGGAATGCCTTGACGGAGTCGGGTGCGGGCCAGGTTTCTTTGTCCAGCTTGGAGATGGCGTCTTCCATGCCGCAGCGTTCCCGTTGACGGATCAGTCGCAGCGCCAAGCGGGTCATCTGTCGGGCAACGATCACTCGGTACAAGACCCGCCGGTTTCCATGACGGATCGCGCGGAGGAGAATCTCGCGATCGGACGGGAGGGAGAGGCCGTGCCGGTTTGATCGGAGGGAACGTGGACGCCGGACCCAACGCGGGCGAACGAAAAACAGGGCAAGAAACGATGCAACGCCGGTGATGACTGTCCAGGCGGCGACTTGGGACTGAGCTGCGGCCCAGCGCCTGAGATCGCCCCATGCGTCAAGAAGCGGGATGGCGATGATCTGGACGAACGGCTCGCGCAGCGGGAACAGCAACACGAGGAGTCCAGCGCCAACGATGACGGTCGCTGCAAGGATCCGTCGTGTGGGGATCCGGCTCCGAGGGACCGTTCCCCGATGGTTCACGCCTTCCTGCGTTTTGTTTCCGACATGCATCATGTTGCCGTGGCATACGCGTCTCGAACTGCGGCGAGACATGCCAAGGCTTCCTCCCGGTACAGTGCCGCCCGACGTTCACCGTAGCGCACATGCTCGAAGATCGCTGTCAGGCGGGCGATGTGATCTGTACCCATCCGTTCTGTGGAAAGACGCTGCGCAAACTCTCTCGGGGTCAGCGAAGACCGGTTCTCGATGCCGGATCGTTCTTCGACGATGGCGACCATCCTCCGGTAGCACTCCAGGATCACGGACGCTGGATCGTCTCCTGCCTGGAGACGATCGACGGCCTGATCGGCCTCCGCAGCGATGTCGCGAAGGGACGAGCGGGCGGTCGGTGAGGATGAGTGGATTCTGCGGGATGCATACATCCCTGCGAAGATGAGGACAAGGAGAACCGCCATAGCTGACGCTGCGATCAATCCGATCTGCCACAAAGGGATCTCCGCGGTCGGCTGAGCTGCGGTGATCGACCCATCGGGCGGATCGGCCGATGCAGAGCTTCCGGGAACGCCGCCGGTGGCGTGGAGGGTGTCCGGGGAGGGAGCTGGGCCCGGCGGTTGCTGCGGATCGTCGTTCATCGTGGCAAAGACAAGCACGGCAAGTAAGAACAGGACGGCAAGGTACGCCAGTTGCGCCAGCATGTGCTTTAGGAGGAGGCGGCGGAAAGTCGGCCAGAACAGAAGGCACAGGACGATGATAACGGCAAGAACGGCCCACACGATACGGAGGATGTGGACAAGGTTGCTCCGGGGAGAATCGGCGGTCTTGGAACCGGCAGCCGCCGCACCGGGTTGCACGGAGCGGGCCGATCCGGGGCGAAGCGTCAACGAGTCGATCCCGATCGACAAGAAGAAAGCGGCGGTGATGGCAAGGACCATCGCCGCCGCGATCATCAGCGCTGCCGGGTTCCGCCGCACATCACTCCTTCTGATTGCGGAGTTGCAGACCGAGTTCCTCCAATTGCTCTTCGGCGACCGGCATCGGGGCATCGGTCAGCGGACACAGACCGGTGGCCGTCTTTGGGTAGGCGATCACGTCACGAAGCGACCGTTCGCCGGCCAGCAACATCACCAGTCGATCCATCCCCAACGCGAAACCGGCGTGGGGTGGGGCTCCGTATTCCAACGCGTGAAGGAAAAACCCGAATCGAAGCTCCGCTTCCTCGGCCGATATGTCAAGCAGGCGGAAGATCGTCTCCTGAAGTTGCCGAGAATGAATACGGATGCTTCCGCTTCCGAGTTCCATGCCGTTTAACACCAGATCGTACGCTTCGGAGAGGACCTCAAGAGGGGATGTCTCCAGAAGTGGGATATGATCCTTCCACGGTGACGTGAACGGATGATGCTCGCTGGTCAGGTTGCCGGAGTCGTCGAGGCCGAACAACGGAAAATCTGTGATCCACGAGAACTCCCAATCATCGGTTGCAAGCTCTTCCCGCTGAGCCACCTCGACCCGAACGGCACCCAGCGCCATTTCCATCTTCTTCCCGGCGACGAACAACAGCAGATCGCCGACGGATGCCCCCATCGCTTCAACCAGCGACGACGCAACATTCTCGCCCAGATGTTTCACGATCGGGGAATTCAAGCCGTTCTCCTCGACCTTGATCCATGCCAGCCCCTTGGCGCCGTGAGCCTTGGCTGCGTCTTGGAGGTCGTCGAGCACCTTGCGGGAATAGCTTGACCCTCGGGGAACGCAGATCGAAAGGACCTTGCCCCCCTGTTCGACCGCACCGGTGAATACCCCGAACCCGCCGCTTGCCGCGATGGTGGATACGTCGTGAAGCTCAAGACCGTAGCGTAGGTCGGGTTTGTCCGACCCGAATCTGGCGAGGGCATCCGCGTGCGACATTCTTGGGAACGGTGTCTTCAAATCGACGCCCGCCACGTCACGGAAGACCGCCGACAGCACACTCTCGAGAACGGCGAACACGGCGTCCTTGCTTTGCGGGAATGCCATCTCCAGGTCGAGTTGTGTGAACTCCGGCTGCCGATCGGCGCGCAGATCCTCATCTCGGAAACACTTCACCATCTGGAAATAGCGGTCGATCCCACCGATCATGAACAGCTGCTTGAACAGCTGAGGGGACTGTGGAAGGGCATAGAACGAGCCCGGAGCAAGCCGACTCGGAACAAGGAAGTCCCTCGCTCCTTCCGGGGTTGACTTGGTGAGCATCGGGGTCTCGATCTCGAGGAACCGCTGCTCGCTCAACACCCGTCGCGCTGTCTGGAACGTTACGTGTCGCATGGCGAGGTTTCGCTGCAGCCGGGGACGCCGCAGATCCACGTAACGGAACCGCAGCCGGGTTTCTTCCGTGGTGTCCGATCCATCACCGTCCACCAAGAACGGCGGAGTCACGGCCCGGTTGAGGATCTCCAAGCTGGTGACAAGGATCTCGATTTCGCCGGTTGCCATGTCTGGATTGATGTCTTTCTCGGTGCGAGCTCGCACCGTTCCCTGAATCGAGATCACGTCCTCCCGGTTGAGCGTATGGGCATCGGGAAGTTTCGAATCACCGCTGTGATCTGCGTCCGCGAACACCAGCTGGACGATTCCCGTGTGATCGCGAAGCGTGACAAAGGTTAGCTTCCCCAGATCCCGCCGACGCTGAACCCACCCTGATGCGGTTACGGCGTTGTCAACATCGGTACGAGAGAGACTCCCGCAGTAGCTGCGACCGGTCATTCGACGTTCCTCCTACTTCCTTTGTTGATGAGGTACAGTATAGATGGCAACACGCTCCATTCAACGAAACCCCTGGACTCAAACGCGATGTGTGATAACGGGCCCGGCTTGTGCGGTCTAGTCGTCGGGAATCTCACCTTTGAAGATCGCACGGCCGAGCGGACGGTCCTGCCAATCCGTGAATTCGCCTGTGCTTCCGTCGGTGGCCCGCTGGCTCTGAATCATGTTGAGCCGTGCCGACAGATTGTCGAAGTAGTACACGGCCATCGCTTCGGCAGTCTTCGGGAGTTCGGCCGCGCCGTACTCCCGTTCACCGTGATGAGAGACGATGATGTGCTCCAAGAGCCCGCTTAGGCGAGAGTCGGCCAATCCGATCTCCGCTGCGTAGGCGCGGACCATGTCCCGCCCGATGAGAAGATGACCGAACATCTGACCGTCGAATGTGAACCGGGGACTTGCAGGACGAGACATCTCGCGGATCTTCCCGATGTCGTGGAGAATCGCTCCTGCCGTGACCAAGCCACGATGGAGTATCGGACAGATCTTCGCGTATTCGGAGGCGCCGCGCGCGACCTCGAGCGAATGCTCGAGGAGGCCACCGATGTATGCATGATGGAATGAGATCGCCGCGGGAAACTTGCAGAACTCCTCTTTGTGGCTGTCGAGCAGTCCGACAACCAGGCGCGAGAGCGCTGCCGGCGCCACGTCAGCGGCAAGGCGATGAAGCTCTTCCCACATGTCTTCGATGCTGTGTTCCGTCGTCGGCGTCAGAAGCGCGACGTCGAAGCCGCGGATCTTCCCTTGCTCGCTTTCATGAAGATCGACACGGCGGATCGAAGAGACGTTGACCTGCAGCACCCCACGATAGCTTTCCGTTCGTCCCTCGACGAACACGAACTCTCCGTGTTCGAAATCGTTGCCGTAGCGAAGCGTGGCATCGGACCATGCGCGTGCAGGGATCGTGCCGGTGCGATCGGCAAGGATGATCTCCAAGTAGGGATCTCCGTTGCGAGTGACACGGTGAATCTTGCTTCTGACAAGGAAGCACTGCGACACAGCTTGCCCTTCGCGAAGCTCTTGGACCTGGACGTGTGTCAGTGCGTACGGAAGTTCGTCGCGCAGTTGTTGGGAGAAACGATCGGACACCAGTATCCCCTTTCTGTTTCGAATCCGAGCGAGGATCCATGTAGAGTGTAGGGAGGGTTGGGCTTATGTCAACCGTTTGCCGCTTGGCATCACTGCAGAGGCTACCGTAGGATGGATGCGAAGGCGGTGAGATGTCCGATGCATCAACAGCAGCTTACGGATATCCTTCTCCAGGCGCTCGGCATCGAACGAGACGGATATCACTTCTATCGACTCGCGTCGGAACGCAGCGAGGACCCGGGCGCACGCGACACGTTTGCCGGGCTTGCCGAGGACGAACGAATGCACTTCGATACGCTGCAGCAACAGTACCGCAACGCGATCGAGGGTGCCCCATGGCAATCGGAGATTGCGTGGATGCGCAAGGCAAACGAAAACGACAGTGCACCTCCGTTTGGCACACGATTTCACGATCGTCTTCAGAAGCAACATGTGTCGATGTCGGCGCTTTCGATCGGCATCCTGCTCGAGAAAAACTCGAGTCTCTTCTACCAAGAGCAATCGAAGCAACCGTTTCCGGAGGAAGTGCGAGAGCTGTTCAGACAGCTGGCGGAGTGGGAAGACCGCCATTATCAGACGCTTCTACGACAGGATGAAGCGCTCCGTGATGACTACTGGCAGGCGAACCGGTTCTCTCCGCTCGACTAGATCAAGCTTGTCCGTTTGCGGAGAACGGCAACCGTTCTCCCACGCCGAGTCGCCGGTCAGTCGATGACCCGGGGATCGCTCATCATCGGGCTCGTGTCTTCGTTGTCTTGGACCTGGATCACGTAGGGGGTGTCGCCCACGCCGTCCTTGTCGATGTCCAGCCCCGAGTACGTGTCCCAGTAATTCCCGACACCGTCGCAGCTCCACTGATTGGGGGTCGCGGCCTGCGCATGGTGGAGGTTGTCGAAGAAGGCGTTCCGGCTAAGGATGTTTCCCGATGAGCCGAGATCGAGGAACACCGCCGTGTGGTTGTCGAGGAATCCATTGGCGGTGACCGTGTTGTCGTGGCAGGCATCGAACCACAACGCGGTCCGATTTTCGGTGAAGACGTTTTCGGCGATGTGATTGTCGTGAGAGAAGTAGGCGTGGAGTGCGTCGGTGTTGCTCTCGAACGTGCACTCCGACACGGAGTTGGTCGACCCAAAGTTGATAACGATTCCTGACCAGTTCGCGACCAAACGACAGCCGATGACAGTGCCGTTCTCGGTGTAGCTCAAGTAGATTCCCGCCTTGGCGGCTCCGCTGACCTCGATGTCGCGGATCTCGAAATAGCTCGACGTTCTCTCGACTCGAATGCCGTAGTCGCACGGTCCGGCATCGATCTTCAGCCCCGAAATAATGAACGGATCACTTGGTGTTCCGGTCCCTCCGACAACACCGTTCTCTGCGGTGAATTCGTGGTCTCCGTTGATCCAGATGGGCGCCCGAACATCGGGATCACATTCGGATGCGAAGACACCGACAGAACTCACCAGCAAGACCAAGCAACACATTGTGACGACGTTTCGCATGACGAATCCTCCCTCTAGAACTGCAAACTGAGTCCACTCCATGATACCCGCAACCCAAACGGCTGTGAAGACGATTGTCCTTTCTGCGCCAGGGAAATTCCCTCAGATGCGGCGGCGACTTGTCACCATCTGCCACAGGACAACCGGAACGCCTCGTTTCTTGAACACGAATACGAGGAGCAGCCCGGCCACGAACCCCCCGATGTGGGCAAACCACGCTGTTCCGCCGACGGAGGCTCCGAGAGATCCGGCGCCACTCAAGACCTGGTACAGGAACCAAACGCCCAGCAGGACGACAGCGGGGATGTTCATGAGACGGATGAAGAAGAAGATCGGGACCAAGGTCAACACGCGCGACCTTGGGAACAACATGAAGTAGGCGGCAAGAACCGCGGCGATCGCACCCGAGGCGCCGATCATCGGTATAGCACTGGAGACCCCGGTGACGATCTGGGCAAGGGCGGCGATAAGACCACACAGGATGTAGAAAACGAGAAATCGTCCATGTCCCATCGCATCTTCTACATTGTCGCCGAAGATCCACAAGTACAGCATATTGCCGATGAGATGCCACAGGCTGCCGTGCATGAACATCGACGTAAGAAGCGTCAGCCACAACGGGATCACCACGGTGGGCGGCAAGTCCCGTCCGCCGAGCAATTCGGCGGGGATCAACGCGTACTGAAGCAGGAAGTAGTCATCGGCCGAGATCGGATAGAGTGCGGGATCGCCGCCGTTGCGAACGTGCGTTACGTAGCTGTTCGGATCGAATGCCGGAGGTGCGAAACCTGAATCCTGCCAAGCGATTCCATCGTTTAACTCCACCGGACGTGTTGCCAGGTATCCCTGGTAAAGGAACACAACAAGATTGATGGCGATCAGGATCACGGTTATGGTTGGAAAGGATCTGCTCGTACGGTAATCGCGCAGCGGAATCATGCCTGATGATAGCCAAGGCGGGCGGAGCGTGCCAAGGTGGTTTCGCGCGGGAGTGCGCGTAAAATAGGGCAATTGCTGATAAGGTGGGAGGTTGGATGAATCTTCTCAAACAGTTGAGCGAGGCATGCGGCGTTCCGGGCTATGAGCGGCCGGCGCGGATGGTGGTCTTGGATGCACTCAGCGATCTTGTCGATGAGATCCGCGTGGATGTCCTTGGGAATGTTATCGCGCACAAGGCGGGACGCGGCCCGTCCGTGCTTGTTGCGGCCCACATGGACGAGATCGGGTTCATGGTGTCGCACATCGAGGAGAAGTCGGGATTTCTTCGATTGCAGCCGCTTGGCGGGTTCGATCCGTGCACGATCGTGGCTCAGCGGGTCATGGTTCACACCGATACCGGCGACCTTTCGGGTTGCATCGGAGCGAAGCCGGCCCACATCCTGACCGAAGAGGACATGAAGAAGCGGCCCAAGATCAAGGACATGTTTGTAGATACGGGGCTTCCGGCGGCGAAGGTTCATGAGCAGGTGCGAATCGGTGATACGGTGACACTGGTTCAGACATTCTCTCGGTATGGAGATGTGGTTTCCGGCAAGGCATTGGATGACCGGGCCGGTGTCTACATCGCGATTGAAGCGCTTCGACGGGTGAAGCAACCGGCGTGTGATCTGACCATCGTCGGAACCACGCAGGAGGAAGTCGGTCTGCGCGGAGCGCGGGCGGCGGGGTTCGCTGTGAACCCTCAGATTGGAGTTGCGCTGGATGGGACGCTGGCCGTAGACGTCCCGGGGGTTGCCGAGCACGAGACGATCACCAAGCTCGGCGGCGGCGTCGCGATCAAGTTACGCGATTCGGCATCCATCTCTCATCCGGCGCTTGTCCGGGCGATGCGGACGCTTGCCGAGGAGCGAGGGATCAAACACCAAATGGAAATCTTGCCCCGGGGCGGAACCGATGCAGGTGCGATTCAGGCGGCACAGGCCGGGGCGGCAGTGATCACGTTGTCCCTTCCGCTTCGATACGTCCACTCCGTGGTTGAGACGGCTCATGTGGACGACATCGAGTCATCGATTGCTCTACTGGCTGCGTTCCTGGAGACGGCCGATCAAGTGAAGCTTGCGGAGTGAAGCTATGCGTACGTTGTTGAAGGGGTTTGACGCCGTAGCGACTATGGATGAGGATCGTCGGGAGATCCTCGGCGGAAGCGTACTCGTCGAGGATCACCGCATTGTGGCCGTCGGGAAGACCATCGACACGGGCGGTGTGGACCGGGTGGTCGACGGCAGAGGCATGGTCTTGTTGCCGGGCATGGTGAACACGCACCACCACTTTTATCAGACGCTGTTTCGCAACGTTCCCGGTGCAGCGAACATGGAGCTGTTCGATTGGCTGGTCTTCCTGTATGAGCGATGGAAGTTCATCGACGAAGACGCGGTTCGCACCAGTGCGTCGATCGCCTGCTCCGAACTTCTTCTCTCTGGTGCAACCACGACAACGGATCACCTGTATCTGTTCCCCAAGGGACAAGACGGAATCATGGATGCGGAGATCGCCGGCGCCACGCGCACGGGGATCCGGTTCCAGCCGTGCCGCGGATCCATGTCGCTTTCAAAGAAGCAGGGCGGGCTGCCGCCGGATTCCGTGGTACAGACCGAAGAGGAGATCCTCGCTGATTGCGTTCGCGTGATCGAGCGGTATCACGATCCGGCTCCGTTTGCCATGTTGCGGATCGCTCTTGCGCCGTGTTCACCGTTCTCCGTGACGCTGGATCTGATGCGCGAATCGGTGAAGCTGGCCGATGAGTACGGCGTCTTCCTTCACACCCACCTTGCCGAGACCCGCGATGAAGAAGCGCACTGCCTTGCACGCCTCGGCGCTCGTCCGGTGGACCTGATGGAAGATCTCGGGTGGTTGCGTGAGGACTCATGGTTTGCCCACATGGTTCATCTAAGTGAGGGTGACAGAGCGAAACTCTCGGCGGCGAGGGTCGGCATGGCCCATTGTCCCAGTTCGAACATGACGCTTGGTTCGGGAATTGCGCCGGTTGTGCCGTTGATGGATACCGGGGTGAAAATCGGGCTTGCCGTCGATGGATCGGCAAGCAACGACACATCGAACATGGTGCGGGAAGTGCGTCAAGCGATGCTTCTGCAACGGGTTCGCTACGGGGCCTCATCGTTCTCTGCACGCGACGCTCTGTACGCGGCAACAATGGGTGGGGCCCGCGTGCTGGGACGGGACGCCGAGATCGGCTCGATCGAGCCGGGGAAGGCCGCCGATCTCATCGCGTTCGACATGAAGTCGCTGTCGTTTGCCGGCGGCAGGGTCGATCCGATTGCCGCAGTGGTTCATTGTGCCGCCGATCGGGTGAGCTTCGCCATGGTCGACGGCAGAGTCTGCGTGCGGGAAGGGCGGCTGACCGACGAGTCGTTGTACAACGAAATCGATCGGCACAACCGTATCTCCGCCCGACTCATCGGAATGGGATAGATCGTGAGTATTCGGATCCATGTCGAGATCGGGTTCTCATTCAAGCGGGACCTGCCCGAAGATTTGAATCCACTGACCGTCGATGAAGAGGCCACGGTGCAACAGGTCCTTCGGATCCTGGCGGATGCCGTGCCTGCGATTTCGGCACGGCTGTTTGATGAACAGGGAGATGTGAGGCGGCACATTAACGTGCTGGTGAACGGAGGCAACGTCATCCTGCGACAGGGATTCAACACCGCTCTCAACGAGGGCGATCGGCTGACCATCCTTCCCCCCGTCGGAGGGGGCTGAGGGTCGATCCGAGAAACGGAAAAAAGGAGAAGCTCCCTTGCGGGAGCCCCTCCCTGCTGGTGTGGTGGGCTTACTGTAAGGAGGTCCAGCCGCCAGCCTCGCGGCTGCACACAGCTACCATACGCCTGATTTGTGGACGAAGTGTGAAGAGTTCACGGTGATTCTGTGGGCGCAGCGGAACGCTCCTTGGAGTGGGACTTTTGGCTGATCCGATCGGCAAAGCGATCGCCGTCGATGATGAATCTGTGGTGTTCGCAACGAGCGACAAGCTCCTGCTCATCCCTGGCCTCGATCGAGAAAACAAGGCGCCGGCCATCGATCTCGGTGAGGGTTGATCGCACATACACCTTCATGTTGAGTGGCGTCGCGGCGAGATGGTCGATGACGACCTTTGTCCCAACGGTCTGCTGTCCGGGGGAGAGAAGCGGGTCCACGGATTGACGCGCGGCCTCCTCGCAGAAGCCGACGAGCACGGGAGTCGCAAGCACGTCTGCGAGTCCGCTTCCCCACGTGCTGGCGAGATGCGGGTTTGCTACGGTCCACTCCATGCAGTGGGTGATCCCGGGGAGGATCGCTTGCTTCGGTTGATCAGTCACGGAGCACCTCATTGTCTTCGTATGGGTATTCGGTCGTGGATGGACGGCGGGTTGGCATCAGTGTCCCGGTTCGATAGGAGTCTCCGGATTGCCGGGACCGAGCCGGGCATCATAGAGGATCGGACGCCGATCGGCGAGGCGATCGTTCCATGGGGTGAGCGACTTGTCGCGCGCTTGTGCTGGGTCGATCTCCACGATGGCGGTATCCGTCGCATCGGCGGGCCCGCTGTAAAGCAAGGTGCCATCCGGTGATGCAATCTGGCTGCAACCGGTATACGTCAGCCGATCGGCGGCACGGTGTTCGAATCCTATGCGGTTTGCCGTCACCGTGTAGACGCCGTTCTCCAGGGCACGGGCACGCATCGTCAGCTGGGCGTAAACGGGCATCACGAGGTTGGCCGGGTGGGCGATGATCTCCGCACCACGAAGCGCCAAGGTCCGTGCCGCTTCGGGAAAGAAGTGATCGAAACAGATCATCAACCCGACACGAGCGCCGCCGACGTCCGCGACGCTGAGAGGCTCATCTCCGGGCAAGAACCATCGCTTCTCCTCGGCGAACAGGTGGATCTTACGGTAGCGGAGGATCAGACCTGTCGGTCCGACAAGAACCGCCGAGTTGTAGAGCTTCCCGGCATCATCCTTCTCGGGTAGGCCGGCGGCGACGGTACAGCGTCTTGTGCGAGCGAAGTCGGTGAGCCTTTGGGTTGTCGGTCCGTTGGGAATGGGCTCGGCAAGTGTCTCAACCTCGCTGCGAGAAACGAACTGATACCCGGTTGCGAACAGCTCGGGAAGCACCCAGAGATCAGCGGTGCAAGAGGCCATGGCATCGCATGCCTCCGTCAGATTCCGTTTGACCTCGCCGAACACAGGACTTGTTTGAACGATGCCGATCTTCATGGTGCATGAATTCTACCGGCTCTGCCGCAGGGATCGCCACCTGTGGCCTCCTGGAACAGCAACGGGTTCGACACGTGTACAAGGCGGGATCGAAACGGGTTGAATCCTTTGATCCCGGCCAATTCGGGATCGAGATCGATCGAAGCACTCAATCCCGGCCCATTCGGGATTGAGACGAGACGTAGCCATCAATCCCGACCAATTCGGGATCGAGACGGAAGGTATCGTTCGATCCCGTCCCCATTCGGGATCGAGACGGAAGGTATCGTTCGATCCCGTCCCCATTCGGGATCGGGGACCTTAACGCACGGCCCGGCTCCCGACTTTGATTCGCGGATCCATCAATCCGTACGAGAGATCAAGGATCATCAACGAGAACAGATAGATCCCGGTGATGACGACAAGCAGACCCATCATGAGCGGAGTATCCGCGTAGTTGGTCGCTGTGAAGAAAAGGGTTCCGATTCCCGGCCACTGGAAGATCGGTTCTACGAGGAAACCGCCCCACAACGATGCGGCGAAACCTGCTGCAATGAGTGTTAGCGTCGGCGGGGAGGATACACGCCCCCCCAGCCGGTAGATGATCCTTCGCTCGGGAAGACCTCTCGCTCGCGCAGCGTCGAAGTAGTCTTCGCTGAATGCGTTGAGCGAGATGTTCCTCACCTTATGGGCGGTGATCCAGATGCTCGCGAACACCAGTGTCAGGAACGGCAACGTAAAGTGCGGGAAGAACTCGCTTGCCCACGGTCCGAGCTCAGCCCACGTTGCGGGAAGCGTGTAGACCCACGGATCGGAAGGGGCGATAGGAATGTCGTAGACGAAGATCTTTACGGCGAACATCGCCAACACGAAAGGTGGGACTCCGGCGAGCACAATTGAGAGGGCGGTCGTTGTCCGATCGAGGACGGATCCAGGCTTGGATCCGTTTTGAAGGCCGAGGAACGTGGCGAGGAGCGCTTGAACAAGAAACGCGCCACCAAACAGGATGGCGGTAGGGATCATCGCTTCGGCGATGATCCTCATCACAAGGGTATCCTTTGGCGTATGGGTGGTGTGGATGACCGTTCGCGTATGTGAATGGCCGAACTCGAGTCGCACCGTTCTCAGGAACAGGTTGCCGGCGCGGACGAGGAACGGTTTGTCGAATCCGTACGCCCGCTCCAGCCCCAGTAGAACCTCTTCACGGTAGCCCTCCGCCTCCTCGGGTTGAATGGCCCCCGATGCCAGCGCTCCCTGCACGGCCTTGGTGGCACTCCAACCGAGGGTTTGATGAACGACGAATTCGATCTGTCCGTTGAGGAGCACGGAGTAAGCAAAGACAAGAACGGCATAGATGAGCACGAAGTGAACGGTACGTGCCGCCACATAGCGCCAGAAGGATGATCGCATAACGCTCCCCGTTTGGATGTTGGATTTCCCGCCGGCTCCGAGAGAGTCGAGGCGTGTGCCTCGGCGGTGCACAGCAGCAAGACGCAAACACGCACCACACCCAAACGAGCGCTTTCTACAGGAACAAATACAGTCTAGCGAAGCCGATTCGATGAGACAAGGGAATTGCCGACAGTGAACAGGAAACCGAGATGTGCGATTCCACAGACAGGTTGGTATCTGAATTCCGTATTCTCGTTTGGGGACCGATGCCGGTCAGTTCGGGATCGGGCATCCTAGCGAGTGGCCCGACTCCCGGCCAATTCGGGATCGGGAACCTAGAGTGCCGCCCGACTCCCGACCAATTCGGGATTGAGACGAGACGTAGCCATCAATCCCGGCCAATTCGGGATCGGGAACCTAGAGTGCCGCCCGACTCCCGACCAATTCGGGATTGAGATCGATCGAAGCACTCAATCCCGGCCAATTCGGGATCGGGAACCTAGAGTGCCGCCCGACTCCCTACCTTGATTCGGGGATCCATCAGGCCGTAGGTGAGATCGAGCACCATCAGGCCGAGCAAGTAGATGCCCGTAACGACGACGAGCATCCCCATTACCATCGGGATATCGGCAGCGTTGGTGCAGCGCAGGAATAGGCAACCGATTCCCGGCCACT
>Ga0272443_10004087_pt1 | contig 16383 bp, 12 predicted proteins | sample SSMAcet12_FD_193581 | JGI IMG/M metagenome (GOLD analysis project Ga0272443, IMG submission 193581) | Marine sediment archaeal communities from Little Sippewissett salt marsh, Falmouth, MA, United States - SSM-Acet-12 | ecosystem: Environmental > Aquatic > Marine > Wetlands > Sediment ... | reverse complement strand
CTCTTGCCCTTTCAAACGGGTGGATCCAACCACATCTCCCGTCAAGACGGCGTATGTCTTCCCAGCCTCAAGCTGCATGCCTGCCTCCTGCCAACAAGCCAATTATATTGTAAGTACCGTATACAAGATATTATGATTGTATTTAACACCGAAATCAAGGGCTGGGCAGGGGAACTGCTACGCGCCTGGCCGCTCCGCGTCTATCGGGAGCGCCTCCACATGGCGTCTCCCGCAGTGGGGTTCGAGCATCTTTCATGCAAGGGGAATGCCGTTTGCGGCGGTGCGCGCCCTTCAACACACAGAGGTGTAGGTTACCGATCGAAATGTGTTTTCCGTTCCAGATAGGAAACCATCCGTGCAGAGAACAGCGTCATCACCAGATAGATCAGTGCGACCATTGTCCACGTTGGGATGGGAAGGAATGTCGTCGACATGAACTCCCTCCCCCGCCGGGTCAGATCGGTGACGGCGACCACGCTCACGAGGGAAGAGTCTTTCAAGAGCGAGATGAATTCATTTCCAACCGGTGGAAGGATCACGCGAACAGCCTGCGGAAGGATGATATTTCTCATCGCCTGGAAGTACGACATCCCAAGGCTTCGTGCCGCTTCCATTTGGCCAGCTGGAATGCTCTGAATTCCAGCCCGGTAGATCTCACTCATGTAGGCACCGTAGCACATCGTCAATCCGATCACCGCCATCGCGATGGGATTGGCTTTATATCGAGACAGCGCCTCGATATTGGTCACTTTTCCGATTTCATTCAGGACCGAAGGGAAGGCAAAATACCACCAGATTAATTGCACCAGCAAGGGTACACCGCGGATCAATTCGACATACAGCGTAGCCAGCCCGTTGATGAGACGATTTTTCGCCAGCCTCCCTAATCCACCCACCAGCCCGACGAACAAGACCAAAATGAAGGAAAGCACCGTTGTTATCAGGGTCACGCCGATCCCATCGCGAACAAACATCACGATGCGCTTGTACGGATCGGGGCTGAACACCACAAGAACGACGATGAGACCGATGACCAGAGCCACCAGCCCCCACCAGGGGTCTATCCTGAAGGCCTTCCCGTCTCTGGATTGCTCGGGGCGTTCAGGGCCTCTCAATTCGGCGGATGGTTCTTCCAGGGGTGCACTGCGATTTGTATTCATAGCCCACCAGTAGGTCTGAGAAACTCTTGTTCAAGAGTTTCTCAGACCATGAACTTAGCTGAACCAAGGTTTACTCGATGACAGCCAGCCACTCCGCGACCAGCCCATCCACATAACCTTCTTCGATTAGCTCACCAAGTGCAGCATCCAGCGTCGCAAGAAGCTCTGCGTTTTCCGGGCAGACTGCGATGCCAAATTCTTCAGCGGTGAATGTGTCACCGACGGCTTTGAGCTCATCACTGTTCTGAGCGATATAGCCCAGAGCCAGCGAGTTGTCCGCGACTATGGCGTCTATCTGGCCATTCATCAAATCCTGGAATGCGAGGCCGATGTCGTCATAGGTTTTCAGCTCTGCGCCTTCGATTGCTTCAACCTCGATGGCGCCGGTGGTGCCGATCTGCGCGCCAACCGTGTACCCGGCCAGATCTTCGTGGCCCGTGATGGTATCGTTGTCAATGGCAACGGTGACCAGCTGACCAGCGGCAAAATATGGCTGTGTGAAGCTCATATTCTCCATGCGGTCCGATGTGATTGTAATGGCGGAAATGGCCGCATCATACTGACATTCGGCAACACCAGCCAATACCGGATCGAAGCCGGCGTTAACAAATTCATATTCGATCCCGGCACGCTCGGCGACAGCCGCCATCAAATCAATATCGAAGCCAACCAGTTCTTTGGTCTCTTCGTCGACAAATTCAAACGGCGGCCAGGTTGCATCTGTTCCGACCTGGATAGGTTGATCCGCCGCACCACACGCAGTTAGGGCAGTGCTGGCGATAATCAAGAGCGTAGCAAGCAGCAATGTCTTCTTATTCATTTCTCTCTCCTCAGAAATCGTTCGTGATTTATGGATATGCTTCGAAAAGTGTGTGCGCCACGCTCCTTCCTATTCGCAGCCTGCGGAATAGTCCAATTCATAAGGCCACTGAACTACACTTATTAATACTGTCTTTCACCTGGAATTCCCGTTATCTCGCACTGGGTTTGTTCTTCCATTCTAGGTATCGATACATTCTGCCACACTTGGCCGCTCAATCCAAGTGAGTATTCGCTGGAAGTATGTCACCAACCGAGCCCATTTCCGAACTTATGGCTGCCCCGGATTGCTGCACCGCTGTGAAGCACCTTCGTTCTGGTGTCTATGCGCAGCTCTATGTGCATTGTCCGGGAGAGCATTAGCACAGAAACGGCCAAAGTCCCGGAGGTGTTTTCCTCGGATTGCAGTACGTCATGTGCATTTTCAGCCGCATGCCGTGTCGGGTACATATCGCTGCTATGAACGTTCAATCGTGCCGCCCCGGTGATGGGTAGATACGTTCGGCCGCCCGGGCCTAAACCAGCGCAATCAAGGCCATTAAAGGCTTGCTGTGATCAACGACTTGATGATCAAGTCACAACGTCCGCTGCTCCCCCTTCCCATAAAAGGGGGGCGTCAGGGTGATATCTATAACAGCACACGCTTCCTCAAGCGCATCACGTTGCAGAAACCGTGCTTTGTGCGGCAGCGAGGAGTCCGCCTGTTCCCATTGCTTGCTCATGCTGGTGATGGAAAATGTCAACCCACAGAGTGAACAGGCGCAGGTCTCCGGAGAGGTTTTTTATGGATCAGGTCCATCAAACCATTTCCAATCCCGCGGTCGGCATTGGAAATAAATGAATGATCTCTGCCTATTCCGTGACATCTCCTTCCAGCAGCATGGATGCCATATCCTTTACATTCAACGCCTGACTCTTCTCCGGCTTACAAAGACTCTCCCCGGGAGTGCGCGGGGACAGATGCAATCATACCAAACTCAAAGTCATCCTTCGTCGGACTGACGCCACGTTCGTACCCCTGAGACACACGGAAGGATTCCATCCCTGCGAATCCCACGCTGGCAAGCAGTTCCGATAGTTCATCAACGCTGTAGTATCGTTGGGTGCAATTCAACAACTGCTTGGCACCGTGTTCGTCTATCGCCTCTAACTCGAACGTCTCTCGCCGTGTGGAGGGATCAAATCCTTCATTTTCGGACAACCGCGCAAGCATGAATTCCGCGTTTGGTGATGTCATGATGAATACACCACCCGGCTTGATAGCAGAGAACGCTCCTTGCAGGATGGCGCGATCCATGACATCGGTCTCAACGAGTGAAAACCCGCCTTCGCAGAGCATGATGGCCGCCTCAAATTCCTTTTTGAAGCGAAGCTGACGAGCATCACCCTGCTCCAGATGAATTGCTAAACCTTCCTGCTCGGCCTGGGTCGTCCCTTGAGCAATCATCGCTTCGGAAAGGTCAATGCCGGTGACCCGATAGCCGCGTCGAGCAAGCTCGAGCGCGTGCCTCCCCGTCCCACAACCAATATCTAGAACGGTCCTCAAGGGCCGTTCGTGGAAGACCGACTCAAGGAAATCCACTTCATCGGCTGTGCTCTGTGTATATGGCTCTTCATCATATCCGTCAAAATGCTCATATAAAGATTGGTACCATGCGCGTTTCATCGTCAGGCAGCCTCCTTATTTCAATGCTGGATCCATTGTGAGAAAAGCGCAAATATCCTATGTCAATTCCAGAAGAAACTCAACTTATACTGAACCTTCCTGGCAAGCGCCAGGATCAGCTTGAAGACAAGCGTCTTGTGAGGGTATCGCTGTGGCTGGATCTTCGATAGACCAGTGCAAACGCCGCGCAGCATTCAGGGAAATTGGACAGGCCTCATGGCGCCGATACGTCTGATCCTGCCCGTTGCCTGGTCGCTGGTTTGCGCTGAACCATGATTCTAATATCCATCTAACACTCTTCTTGAAAAGTTCTGACGAAATAGCGCGATATTGATTACTAGAGAAGCACATAGTGCCATATCGGCCAAGGATGAATCTCATGAAACTTGATCAATATACACAAAAAGCACAGGAAGCAATTGGGGAATCACAAGCGCTGGCCGTAGAATTTCAACACAGCGAAATTTCTCCTGAACACCTGCTCCTGGCACTGGTGGAACAATCCAACGGCGTCGTTCCTCAAATTCTTTCGAAACTTGAAACCCAACCTGACGTAGTGGCGCAAGCTCTGCGAGCAGAGCTGAGTGAAAGATCCAGGGTGACAGGAAGCGTCCAGGTCGCACTCTCGCGCGACCTGGCAAAAGTTCTGGAGGAGGCACAGAAGCGCGCGCATCAAATGCACGACGACTTCATCAGCACAGAGCATCTGCTGCTTGCGCTTGCGAGCTCGCAGCGGACTGACGCCGCCCGATTCCTGGCGGCCCGTGGAATCTCGAGTGACGCCATCCTGCGCGCGCTCACTTCCATCCGCGGTAGCCAGCGCGTGACCAGTCCAAATCCAGAAGCGACGTTCCAGGCGCTTGAAAAATACGGCCGCGATCTGACACAAGCCGCGCGCAGCGGAAAGCTTGACCCTGTCATTGGAAGGGATGATGAAATCCGTCGAGTGATGCGGATCCTCAACCGCCGCACGAAAAACAACCCTGTTCTGGTCGGAGAAGCGGGTGTGGGCAAGACCGCAATCGTGGAGGGTCTCGCGCAGCGAATTGTGCGCGGTGATGTGCCGGAAGGTTTGAAAAATAAACGCCTGATTGCCCTGGATATGGGCGCGTTGATTGCGGGTGCGAAATACCGCGGTGAATTTGAAGAACGTCTCAAAGCGGTCTTGAAAGAAGTTCTGGATGCTTCAGGAGAGGTCATTCTGTTCCTGGATGAACTTCACACTGTTGTTGGAGCCGGTGCAGCGGAAGGAGCCATGGATGCGAGCAACATGCTCAAGCCAATGCTTGCGAGGGGTGAGCTGCATGCAATCGGCGCTACCACGATCAATGAATACCGAAAATATATTGAAAAGGACGCCGCCCTCGAGCGCCGATTCCAGCCGGTTTATACAGATGAACCTTCTGTTGAAGATACCATCAGCATCCTGCGCGGGCTGAAGGAGAAATACGAACTCCATCATGGAGTCCGCATACAGGATGGCGCAGTGATCGCAGCCGCAACCCTGAGCGATCGCTACATCAGCGATCGCCAGCTTCCGGACAAAGCCATCGATCTAATCGACGAAGCTGCTAGCCGCCTACGAATGGAAATCGATTCGAAGCCGGCCGAGCTGGATGAAGTCGACCGCCGGATGATGCAATTGGAGATAGAACGCGAAGCGTTGAAAAAAGAGCGTGACAAGGCCAGCAAGGAACGCCTGAAAGCCCTGGAAAAAGAGCTCGCCGATCATAAGGAGGAAAGCCAGGTCATGCGGGCGCGTTGGGAGCAGGAAAAAGCTGCAATCCTGGCCATTCGCGAGACCAAGCAGGAAATCGAAACCATCAACCATCAAATCGAAACCGCCCAACGGGAGCACGATTATGAGAAAGCTTCCACGCTGCAGTATGGCACATTGTCTGCGCTCTCCAAGCAACTGGATGAACGTGAGGCGGCTCTCCAGATCCAGCAAGGCGATCATCCTTTGCTAAAAGAGGAAGTTGGGGCGGAGGACATTGCCTCCGTCGTCGCTGAATGGACCGGGATCCCGGTTTCCCGTCTGATGGAAGGCGAGATGCAGAAGCTGCTCCGGATGGAGACAGCACTGCACGAACGCGTGATCGGCCAGGACGAAGCCGTAAGTGCCGTCGCCCGCGCCGTACGGCGCTCGCGCGCCGGTTTGCAGTCGCGCAGCCGCCCTATCGGCAGTTTCATCTTCCTGGGGCCAACCGGTGTCGGGAAAACCGAACTGGCGCGCGCACTCGCAGAATTCCTTTTTGACACCGAAGATGCCCTGATCCGAATCGATATGAGCGAATACCAGGAACGGCATACTGTCTCGAGGTTGATCGGTGCCCCTCCGGGTTATGTCGGGTATGACGAGGGCGGCCAGCTCACCGAGGCGGTCCGCCGCAGACCCTACAGCGTGATCCTGTTTGATGAAATTGAAAAGGCACATACCGAGGTGTTCAACGCCCTGCTCCAGCTCCTGGACGATGGACGTTTGACCGATGGACAAGGTCGCACTGTTGATTTTACGAATACCCTCATCATCATGACCAGCAATACCGGCAGTCGCTGGATTAAAGAACTCGGCGTTGAAGCTGCCCATGAAAAAGTCATGGAAGAATTGGACCGTAATTTCCGCCCGGAATTCTTGAACCGGATTGATGAAATCATCCTCTTCCGCAGCCTGACCAGGGAGGATCTACGCTTGATTGTCGACATCCAATTCGGGGAACTGCAGAAATTGCTTTCGGATCGGGAGATTGAGCTTGTGCTGGAGGAAAGCGCCCGAGCTTATCTCGCCGAAGCTGGTTACGATCCTGTTTACGGCGCAAGGCCGTTAAAGCGCGTCCTCCAACGCGAAGTCCAGGATCCACTTGCAACCGCCTTGCTGGGAGGGGAATATTCTCCGGGAGATATCATCACCGTTGCAGCAGAAAAGGGCCAAATTGTCTTTCACCCCGCCCAATCTTAAACCAACCAGGCCGGAGAAGCGTATGCTTCTCCGGCTTGTATTCCTCACAATACTTTCATGTTGAGATCCAACAACGCTGAAGGCCAGCGCAACCAGAGCAATGCCATCAATATTGCCGCGTCCACGATTACAGCCCCTACAACATTGGGGATTAACGTTGGGAAGGCACGTGGAAAAAGCAGCAGTGCCACCAGGGAAATCGCAGCTCCTCCCATGGCCAGAAGCTGCCAAAGAGCGAAGGCGATCTGCCAATTGAACAGCGCCATCGCAGACCCCACAAAGCCGAGCGTGGCAGCGAGGAACAAGAGAAAAAGGAACAATTTCGCAAGAAAACTGCCCAGGATTGGAGTAAGCAGCCAGGAGTGGGCAGAATGCTCCTCGGTCAGGGTAAATCCCAGGATGGGAAACAAACCGAGGATGTGGCCGACCCCGTGCATTCCTAAGATTACAGCAGCGGCAAGTTGCATGGTCTCTACAGAAATTGTGTCAACGGACATGACCTCACCTCCGCTCTCACCTCATCCAGCTTCTAGCCGGTGTCGAAACAGCAAAATCACACCCGATCCTCGTTTTAGGCCATCCAACGATGGTGCACGGAGAGATTCCATTCTCCAGGATGGCCGACCGGGAAGGAAGGCTTTCAGCAGGCACAGTGCATTCCTATTCTACAATATGCTTTAAGGGATACTGACAGCCTGTTTCCGTGGCCCCATGCCGCCGGATCAGTCCGTCTTGATCCGTCGTTTTCGCTCGCTACTGTGCCGTATCCCGGCATGTTTTCCCTTCAAGGACGGATATGAACAACAACAGCCGGGAACCCGAGGCCGGCTGTTGTTGTTCAGGAATTTACCTATCGGGGCGAGGCTCAATCATCTGAGCAGCGTCTCAAGAACCTCATGCTAAACAAAGTAGCGCGGGATCACATCTCCAATCTGAGCAGCAAGATTCTTGATGAACTGTTTTCTCGATTCTGGGAGCAGCAGGTATAAGGCAGAGAGCCCGCCGAGAACAAGTATGGTAATGGTTAGGATCTTCATGTCACCCTCTCTAATGCTCATATTTCTCAATTAGATCAGCCGCGATCATTGCCGACGCAGTCACCGTTGGGACTCCCCCTCCCGGATGTGTTGATGCGCCCACCAGATACAGGCCTTTTACATGCTTGGATTGCGCAGAAGGCCTGAACATGAGTGAATTAAACAAATCCTGCCGGAGCGCATAGATCGCACCTTCAGGCGAGAGCAGTTTTCGTTCGAAATCTACTGGGGTCGAAAACTCCGCATGGACGATGTGATCGCGTATACCCGGCAGGTAACGCGCTTCGAGATGTGCGAGGATGGCTTCCTTAAGCTGGTCCTTCTCTTGATCCCAGGTCGTCCCCGCAAGGTTGTATGGTCCCGGTGCCAGGGTAACCGCAACGATGTGATGACCTTCAGGAGCGAGGGAAGGATCCGAATGCGTCGTCCAGCTGAGGATGCCGAACTGCTCTGCCGGGAAATCGCCTTTCTCGTAATGATTGAACCAGTACTCGTTCAATGCCTGCATTGGGGCAGTCATCAGCGTATGATGATCCTTGAGAGGCGGTTTCTCGTCGAGGCATAGATACAGCATGGGCGTTGCCATGGAATACTTATAGCTTTTAACACCTCTGCGTGCGATTTTCGACAACCAACGCTGCTCGATCATATCGGTATAGAGCTTCTTTGCGTTTATATCGGAGACGATGATTTTGGCGGTGATTTCCGTCCCATCCTGCAATCGAACTCCGCTGGCGCGGCCATCTTCGACCAAGATCTGGGTTACCGTTCGGTGGCATTCCACCTTCATCCCCATTTTCTCGCCGCAGCGTTGGAAGCCAAGCGGGATCCCGATCATGCCACCCTTCGCGTAAAAGATGCCGAAGTGTTCGGCGTACGGAAGCATGGCGTAGTGACCGGGCAGGATTGCCGGCGGTAAACCGGCGTAGAAACTCTGGAAGGAAAAAGCTTCGATCAATTTTTCATTTTTAAAGTGCTTCCTGAGAACGCCCTCATAACTATTAAAAAACAAACTCCCACCATACTTCAGCAGTGCAGGTGTCTTCGTAAAAAGCCGGAAGATGTCTGCCAGGGAGCGTGCCGGCGCGAGGAAGAAACCTTGCAATGCCGCGTTGAGAAAGCCGCTTATCGTCCGGGAATACCGCTTCCACCCATCCAGATCCTCTGGAGCGAACGCTCGGATAACCGCTTCCGTCTCTTCCAGATCAATTGGGAAGGTAACCTCTGTACCATCGTGCAATTTAGCGGTGAAGGTTGGATCGACCGGGATCAGCTCGACTTCATCGTAGAAGGAGGTCCCCATCCTCTGGAAGGCCCAGTCGATGACCTGAGGAAACTCGATGATGGATGCCCCCAGATCGATTTTATAGCCATCTCTTTCATAGGTTGAACAGCACCCCCCCACGCGTTCCGCCTGTTCAAGTACGAGGACTCGTCGACCCTGATGGGCAAGCAATGCACCTGCACACAATCCTCCTACACCTGCCCCGACGACGATCACGTCATAATCATTCATGCGATGCCTCCTGCGATGTGCGTACGGATGATTGCACCATACGCTTCCTGGAGGACGCTCACAAGTGTATGGCGTCAATACACAAGGCGCATTTTGTAATATATTTCACAATTTGTTTATCAATATGCGGAAGTGAATGTCGCGCGGCGCGTCTGCTCCCCGCGGGGATGGCACAGGGTCCCGTCCATACCCGTTATTGGGATCGTACGTCGGTATCAGCTAAAGCGATCGTCGGAATGGGCCTTGCCGACTTCACCTGTAAAAGGCGCAAGCCAGCCGATTCGAACCCCTTCCTGCAGATCAAACGCAGGAACATAGGGCTTTATATCCAGCAAAGGCGTACCATCCAGAACATCAAGATTTAAGAAATGAAGCCGGCAAGCGTCTATGCTCTCCAGCCTGACAATGGAAAGGCCAATCGGATTTGGGCGAGTTGGCGCTCGAGTTGAGAATATACCTCTCGGTTCCTGATCCAGAAATGGTGTAACGGTGAGTTTCACCTCGGTGGTCCTATGAAAATGATAGAGCAGGATAAGATGCGAAAACCCTTCGAGGTCTTTCAACCCTTCCGCATATGCCGGATGGATATCCGCGTATCCGCGCGCGCTGCTTTTTCCGCCCGGTTGTATGGGCATATTGCTTGGATCCCGGAAAGGTGAATGGATAATCCCAATGGATTCGAATTCAGGCATGGCTCCAGCTTCCTCGTTTGGCGTGAATGCAGGGAAGATATGTTCCCGGTCGAACTTCCCCAAGTATACAACCAGGATTGCCATGGCGATCCTCGCAAGAAGTTGTCCGTCGCCGCCAGAAGATGTGCCGCCGTTCGCGCATAAGCTCCGCCCCCAACACATTCTTGCTGCAGATCCAAACCGAACTGCGGTTGTTCCAATCCAGCCTTCATTGCCCCAACGGTCCTGATGCCCTCCGCCAGTCACAGCTCGATGGCATTCTCAAAATCATTGTGAGGGGCTCCCACAAATACGATTGTCATCATTCCCCGGCCTGCCTCCCGGAGAATTATCAACGGGAGGCCCATCCTCTACGAAGAGGTCAGACCTCCCGTCATCGTATCTTCGATGTGCACGGGATTATCTTCTAAACGATTTATCAAGCGTTTCGCCCGGCTTCTTCCTGGGATTATTGCCAGTAGGAATTATGTCGATATGTTCAGCAGACTCCGTAGGAACGCTTCAGCCGCCGAGAAAGCTTCTTCGCTCCTGATAATACCCATGTGGTCTTCGCCCGCGACGTAATACGTCTCCGCCACGACCCCCGCCTGATGGAGTTCTTCCGCGAATTGCTCGGAAAGGATGGGCGGGATGTTCCCGTCCGCCATCCCGTGGATGAGCAGGAAGGGAGGCGCTTCTCCAGTTACCCACGAAACAACAGAGGCCTCATCCCATAACGCTGGATTTCCTTCCACCGACGCGCCAACATAGCGCACATAGTAATCAAGATGAGCCGCAGATAGCTGGGCTGCTGCTCTCAAATTGAACACGCCCGTGAAGGTGACGACAGCCGCCACGTGGTTGGTCTCAGGAAGCTCATACGGGCAATTCGCGAGGTAGTGAAGCGGGTTATCCACAACGCCAAGCATGGAAGCCAGGTCTGCGCCAGAGGAGAATCCAAGTGCGACGATCCTGGAGGTGTCGAAACCATACGTACCAGCATTGGCGTAGATCCAGCCCAGCGCGCAGAAGGCATCCTCTACTGGCGCCGGATACGAATGCAGCGGCATATCTCTGAAATTCATCGTCAGCACTGCAAATCCGCGCTCTGCGAAATATTCTGCCAGCGGTGTCATTTCTCGTTTATCCCCATGTCCCCCATGAATTGCAAGGATGACCGGATAGGGTGCCTCAGCATCGATTGGCATATGGACATCTAGCCGATGCATACGTTCATCCGATTCTTGATACGGGATGTTCTCGAGGTCTTCCGGCGGAGAGGGTTCCGGAGGGACTGCTGTTTCCGTCGGTGGTGTTTGTGTCTCCAATGGATCCGTCTCACGCCCTGCGGTTTCCGACTGGGAGCATCCCGCAAGAACAGACAACACGATCAGCGCCCCCGCCGTCATCAGGCATCGTTTCATCATCTGACCCCTCTCGTTTGAAAATCATCCTAGTCATCCCCCCGGCTTTAGTACGTCAGAAGCTTTTCCAATGTACAGAGTGTCGCTATTTATAAATATGCCTGGCTGCTCTCTATCCGGCTCCACCTCACTTCACGCCGTGCAGGATGCCAATTTTCCCAACCATAAACGGGAGTTTGAGGACGGAAGGTATGAAGTCGGCCTCAGTCGTGTTGACGAACGACACGCTCTCTACATCCCAGTTCCGAACAGTCTCCAGGAGTACTGCTATATCACCATAGATTGCTTCCGCAAGAAAAAGATCCTGGAAACAGAAGCTGCCTCCTTTTCTGACGACGCGAAGCGCCTCTCGAAGCACTTCTCTTTTATCCTTCGTGTCCGCGACTTCATGAAAGACAAAGTTACTGACAGCCGCATCAAAAGCGCCATCCTCATAGGGAAGTCTAGATGCGCTCGCTTTCTGAAAGACCGTATTTCCCGCAACACTCTCACGCCGGGCGATCTCTTCGCACATCTCCTTCGAATAGTCCCACATGCTCCCCCAGAAATCGATCCCCGTGATTTCTGCATGCGGGTACATTTTCGCCAATTGGATGACGAGCTGGCCATTTCCACATCCAATATCAATCGCCTTCCCCTTACCATCCCAGATAAAGTAGTCAAAAATCTGATTCCGGATCCTCTCTTGCAGATTAGACCCAGCTGGTGAAAACAGACGATGGGCATACACAAAATATGCGAATGCCAGCAAGAAGAACAAACCGAGCACCAGAAACGGACGCCAGATCAGCGCCATTCCGCCGAAGCCAGCGGCAAGTACGGCCGTCGTAATGAGAATCCGTCTTGAAACCCAGTTGCCAACGTTCGCATCATCCTGACTTGATTGATCCATATCGACTCCTGATTCTCCTTGTGCGATCATCCGTTCACAATAACTGCCAGCCGGACATGAATTACGAATCCACCTTTTCAAGTCCCAATTCATTTACTCCCTGGAAGGTCGTTTGGATCATGCTGCATACGCTTGCATCTGTTCTTTGATGCGTTCTTCATCTTCCCCGCTGGCGCAATCTCCAATCTGAATGAGGGGCTTATTCTTTCCATGAAAATCACTTCCACATGTCATGCGCACATCATGTCGAAGCGCTTTTTCCCGGAAGAATGCAGCCTGCTCAGGGGAATGATAGCTGGTGTACACCTCAATGCCCTCCACACCAAGATGCAGCAGTTGATCAACCACATGGAAATCCGCATGCAGGTTTACAGCCGGATGGGCAATTACCGGAGTACCTCCTGTGCGCTTGACCAATTCAACGGCTTCTTCAAGGCTCATGAACGGTATCGGTACGTACGCCGGCTTGCCCTGCGCACAGAAATCACGATAGAAATGGATATGGGGCATATCCCCCCGCTCACCCCCCGGGAGATACGGGGCCAGCACTGGATTGCGGCGGGTGTCGTCATAGGCAAGGAGCACCTCCGCGATCAGCTCGCCGCAAGGCGGCTTACCGTCGGAAGCAGCAAGCACACGATCAGGATCAACTTCGATTCCAATACGGGTGAGCTTTTCGAGCGTCTCAGAAAAAATGGCGCGCACGTTATGATCAATCTCCCGTTCCAGAATTGCGTAGGAGCGATCTTTGTAGTCAATCCCATACCCAAGCAGATGCAAGTCAATTCCCTGATAGATGCAATCCAATTCAATCGCTGGCACCACGGTAACGTCCTGCTGCTTGCCGGCAACCACCGCCGCGCCGACGCCGCCGGTGGAATTGTGGTCAGCGATCGCCATCAGTACCACACCGCTTGCTTTCGCCATAGAAACAACCGTTTCCGGTGAATACTCGCCATCCAGGCTGAGGTTTGAATGGATATGCAAGTCTACCTTCCCGTGATTGGTCATTTTCTATCTCCTGTTTTTCATCAAACGTTTCTATCAGGCCGTCGCCAGAAATGCAAATGGAATACAGCTATGTAGGAAAAAGCGGATCGGATAATAATCCGATCCGCCTCAAATCGCTTCAAGCACTGCAACCCGATTATGGATCTGTGCAGACTCCACCCGTGGTCGTCATGTTTGGCACCCAACGGCATCCCGCCGAACTACAAGCACTGCTTGAGTTGAGACTGCTGCAGACGATCGGCGGCTCGGGGTCGTTCCACAGCGGCACGCCGCCCATCGCCCCGATTTCTTCAGTGTCGGCTTGCGGGACGGCACATACATTCTGATCATCCGGATTTTGAATGTACCACCAGGCCTGATTCAGGCTCTGTGCTATGACAGGTGCTGTTTCCCCTTCCAGGAAGTAGCCCAGGATGGGATAGTCAAATCCAGGGCCTTCGTAGCAGGCAAGATCGCGCAGCGCGCGGATCTCAGGGATGAGCGATTGCATACAGAGTCCAGATTCGTTGGTGAAGAACGACCGTCCTTCTGAAAAGGGGCCGATCACGCCATCCTCGACTGCGGCAATTCGCCAGTAGTAGGTTGTGCAATCTTCCAGATCATTCACATTAAAGAACGTATAGTGGCTGGCCCAGTCGTCAGCGAACATGCTTTCACCGCTGAAGTCCGAAACGGTTTGCAGGTCGATATAGTAGCCATCGGGAATGCATCCAGGTTCACCCGGATGGAAATTCAACTCAACCGTAAGAGCGGGGATCTCCGCTCCATCCTGGGGTTCGACCAGTTCAGGCGCAACCAGTTCGCCCGGTTCACCGCACTGAGGTCCTGTGAAGAACACCCATGTCTCTGAATCTGGGCCATTGACCCCGCTCGACCAACCGCGGACATGCCAGAAGTACTGCGTGGCAGGCTCGATGCCCATCTGCGGCCATTCAGCGTCAGGATCCGGCCAGACCGTCTCGCCATCCGTCATGCCCTGGCGTGCGATGCCGAAATCCGGATCCCACGAGAAGAGCAGCTTATATTTTTCAGGAGCACAGCCAACGGGCAGCCACTGGAAAAACTCGGGTGTGAGGAATGTCTCCAGATCCGGTCCCCACAGGATCGAATTATGGGGAGGCCAGAGCAACTCCGGCGGTTCCAGATCTTCAGGCGTGCACAGTTCCAGCAGCTCCGGGCTTATTATGACGTCGGGCGCACGAACGGTCATGCAGGTTGGTGAAATTGATATTGTAAATGAGCGGGTTTCAGAAAAGGGCCCCTGAACGCCGCCGTAGATTGGCGCAACGCGCCAGTGGTATGTCGTGCAGTCAGTCAATTCATCCGTGATTACATAGGTGCCGGGAATGCCGAACTCGCCCAGCAGGTTTGTGCCTCCAAAGCCCGCATCGGTTTGAAGATCGACGAAATAGCCTTCAGGTACGCAGGGAGTCCCGCCGGGTTCGTAATGCAGTTCCGCATAGATATCTTCAAGTACTTCCCCATTTTCCGGATAAATGAGCTCAGGAGGACCCATCTCGGCTGCGGACGAACACATAGGCCCTGTAAAGAATATGCCCAACCCAGAATCTGGACCGTTAACACCGTCCGTCCATGCCCGGACACGCCAGAAATATTCCGTTGCAGGTTCCAGAGGAGCCTGCAGTGGAGCCGTTGACATAGGCCAGGCAGTTTCTCCATCGGTCATGCCGCTGCGCGCCATCCCAAACGTCCTGTCAGGGGAGAAAAGGATTTTAAAATGATCCGGTACGCAATCCGGCGAGAATTCCCACTGGAAGAGATCAAAGGTGAGAGAGCCGCTCGTAGGTGCCGTGCCGACATTGCTGTAGGAGCCGGGGGCGGTGATCACCGGAGGGATCAAATCCGCTGGCGTACAAGCTGGAGGTGGATCCGGGTCACAAGACACCAGACAAACGATCCCAACCATAGCAAAGACGGCAAGGGTAATTTTTTTCATCATGTCCCAGCTCCTCCCTTATCGGCGAATGTTCCCTCTTCTGCATGATACAGCAGCTCTTGCTGTGCAAGCGCTTCACTTCTGAAACGAAAGAAGAAGGCGATCTGTGACACTTGCCCGAGCACCTTTATTGTAAAGATATATCAATGTCAGCACAATTGTCCAGACAGGCCGTATCCCATACGCGCAAAACCTGGTGGAAGATTGCTCTCCCACCAGGTCCGCGGTTTCGCCACTCGCGTGCAGAGAAACTTTTTTCGATTACTCCCGGACCAGCACAAAGAGCCCGGTGAAGTTCACCGTTGCCTGCACGCGCAGCCCGTCTGGAGAGAGCTGCACGCCGGAAAGAATCGTCATGCCATCATGCAGTTCCGTAACAACTGGCGCTCCGTCTGGATCGGGATCATAGGCGGGCAATTCAAGCCACCCTCCGCCTCCTTCATTCATCGCAGGGTCCCAGTACAGGATCGCATAATCGCGGTGGGCCTGTCCAGCAGGGAGCTTGAAACTGATCGTGAAATACCCTTCTTCGGAGAGCAAATCGACCGGTTCCGAGTTCAGGAAGAGACTAATCCCCATCCCCGAGAAGAAAGATGCTTCCGCTGGCCATCCGCTTGCATCCAATGGCGCCAGCAGTTCTTCGGGTCCATAAACCTCGAATTTCACACTGTACCCGCACAAATTGTAAAAAAGAGCGCCATCACCCGAGGCCAATTTGAAATCGGCCGGATCAACATCGCACGGTATGGGATAGATCTGGCCGGGTTCCACCGCTTCGTAGGATCCCCCGTCCTCTTCGCATTCACAGCTTTCGCAAGGCACACAGACAACCTCGTAAAAATCACCGGTCACATTGCCTGAGTAAGTCTGCGTTCCGGAGAACTGCACCCCTTCTAGCGGCTTGTACGCTTCAAGGCCGTAGCCGCCATACATCCCGGTGCCATTATCGGAGAATTCACCGTTAGAGACAAAAACCTCATGGCAGCCTGCTGAGATATAGACGCCGTTCCAGCCGTTGGCGATGGCGATGATGTTGTTCAGGTACGCCGTCCAACCTGCGTAAAGCGCCAGGCCGTCATCATGATTGCCGCTAGCAGTCACATCGGCCAGGGTCATTTCTCCGCCGGAGTCAATTTCCGCGCCAGCTCCATAATCGCCCGCTGGAAGCGACGTTCCATTTTGATTAAAGGTGGAATCGGAGATGCTCACACCCCTGTCCGCGTAGGCTTCAAGGCCGGTGCCGTCGAGATTGCTGTCGAAGCTGCTGGACA
>Ga0272443_10004086_pt1 | contig 16384 bp, 23 predicted proteins | sample SSMAcet12_FD_193581 | JGI IMG/M metagenome (GOLD analysis project Ga0272443, IMG submission 193581) | Marine sediment archaeal communities from Little Sippewissett salt marsh, Falmouth, MA, United States - SSM-Acet-12 | ecosystem: Environmental > Aquatic > Marine > Wetlands > Sediment ... | reverse complement strand
CGTGGCATGTTGCTTACGTTTTCTCGGTTCCAGACCTTACGGAAGATCGTCGACTCATACACTGGCCCCTTGCTTCGCACGGAGCTGGACAAGACCAAGGATCATAAGCACAGTAAGGCACTGGTCAAGGGGTACGGATATCCGTCGTGGCACGTGGTCCCGTCTTACGCCAGCGACGACGCTGACACGAGACCAGGCGGCACGTCCCAGTGTCGCATCACCCCTCGTGATCCGGCGTTGCAGACGTACGCTCCGAAGATCGAGGCGTGCCAGTGCTCCAGGTTCAAGGGTGGTGCACTCGTGCATGTCGACCAGTCACAACTCGAGATCCGTGTCGCGACTGGCGTGTTCGGCGATGACATCTTCATGGACCTGTACAGGCGTCAAGCCCGAGGCGAGAAGATCAATGTTCACGCTGATACTGCGTCCGAGATCGCGGGCCGTCCCGTGTCCAAGAAGACCCATCCGCTCGAGTACCACGCTGGGAAGACCCTGAACTTCCTCGTCCTGTTCCTCGGCCAGTGGCGTGCCTTCCAGGAGACGTGCCTCCGTGAAGTCGGGTGGGACATCCCGGACCGTCGAGCCAAGGGAATCATTGCCCGGTGGGATCGTCGGCATCAGGGGTTCCGCAAGGGTCAACGTGACCTGATCGCCAAAGCTCAGAGGCAGGGGTATATCGAGATCCCGTTGGTCGGAGCGTCCCGTACGTTCCTCGGACAAGTAGAACAGGCGTACGCCTCCACAATCGTGAACCTGCCCGTGCAAGCGATCGCGGCCCTGCTCACCCTGTCCGCCCAGATCGAGGTCGACCACTGGCTTGAAGAGAAGAGAATGCGTTCAATGACTGTCTCGAACACCTACGACGAGGGCATCTGGGACTGTCCGCCCCGCGAGGTCGATCGCGTCGTGGAGAAAGCCGTCGAGGTATTCGCCAGGCCACGGCTTTATCGGGACCTAGTCGAGAGCGGACACCTCCAGGATGTACCGCTTGCTTCAGAGGTCGAAGTGGTGTATAATAACTAGCGTTCTGAACGTAGGAGCCGGACCATGCTCGAGAGCCTGCGGGAGAAAATGAGCCGGAACAAGTTCACTGCGGTCACTGTAGCCGTGGTGAGCGTTGCCATCGTCCTCCCGTACCACAACCTCCGTGCGGACGTTGACAAGTGCGAGAATCAGGACGTTGTTACGGCCCGAGAGCTAGGCCATATCGACGGACAGTATGAAGCGATCCGACGTGACTTGGACCGGATCATTGACGCAGTCACGTTCATCCAAGAGCAGCTAATCTTGCAAGGAGCTGATGATGCCCACTAAGAACTTCCCTGGTGCTCCGACCGATCCAACGTTCTCTGCGGCCACGATCGCCCCTTCTAACTCCGGGAACTGTCAGTTCCTGAACTCTGCATCAGAGGCGATCTTCCCTCGCAAGATAGTGATCCAGAACCTCTCCACGAGTGACGTGGCGATCCAGTTTGAAACGACCACGTACGACGGTGACAAGGCTGCCGACCACGTGATCGAGGCGGGAGACATTCTGACGCTGCACCTGACTGCGTCGAAGTTCGCCTTGTACAATGACGGAGCAGCCACACTCCGCTTTGCCCCGTCCTCGACCAACGCCCACGACGAGAACTTCATCGTCCGTGGTTGGATTCAGCAATAGGAGCACAGGATGATTGGTAACGACATTGTAATTGAGAGACCGTGGCACGGTTGCTCTGAAGGCTTGAGCCTCGACTACATTAACGCGTTTCGGGTATTTGTCCCATTCGACTCGAAGAGAGCGGCCTGCTTTACGGTGTACAACTCGGCCGGGTACTGGGATGGTTTCCAGGTTCACGAATCGGCTGTGGGCATACCACGTCAGTGTGTCGCCTACTACCCAGGAGACGCGTCGTTCTCATCGGTAGGCACGGGAACTAATTGGGCGGCGTACACGTTCACTGGAACTGGTTGTCGTTACATGAGGCACCTTAACGGGTACAAAGAGACTCTCCGATGGACAGCCCCGGACGACTATGAGCAGGTGCTCGTGGTATCTAGGAGTGATGCTGCTTGGACGGATATGGACGTTACCGTCACGGGGTCAGGTACTCGGGTGTTGGCGACTCTCGACTGCACATCTGGGTCTAGTCCCTGGGCAATTACTGGAAGCCCTACGTACTCTCGAATGATCTGTACGCCACAGTACGTGGTTGTCGCCACTAACGTGAAGGCAGGAGATACAATCGACTTCACTTGTCAGAATAACACGGTCAATGCCTACATCGGGACAATTTACGGAGTGAACAAGACCGTCCACGTGACAGGCACTGCCGACCTGGCTTTCACTGACGCTTTGCTCTTGAACAACAACCTGTACGCCAGCTCAGAGACCGCGTATATGGACTCGAATGTCATCGACATCCAGAACAAGGAGGATTTCAAGGGTGACGTTCTGGCGATGGTTCTGACGACGACGGCTCATGGTACTCCGTTCTTCTGGGGTTCTCCCGCCCACAGGCCGCTCGCTGCGGACATGCTCACTGGAGCGGGTGGCAGCGGAAAACCTACAGCAACGTTCAAGTACTTCGACGACTCCAATGACGAGGCCAGTGGGGGTGCGACGTGGAGCCCCTCTGTCGGGGATCGAACTGCCTGCCATGGATTGCTCGTCACCGTCACCGGAGAAGTGAATGTGTATGGCACCCAATGCGGAACGTGGCGTCATGTGATGCGATTCGACAAGACCGGCTTCAGCGAGTTCTGGGAAATTATCTGGAACGCCAACGCCGTTACAGACGGGGTAGTTGTACACCCGAAAGGGTACAACTCGATGTTACTGTTCGGTGATCCGGGCCCTGCCTACGTAAAGCCGCTGCCAGGTAGTGCTGAGATTCCACTCGTGAAGGACATCGATGGGTACTTTACTGGGTTCTCTTGGGCTGACTCTGGACTTTTCTGGGGCGGTTGCCTTGGAGATGTCGAAGTCGAGGTCTACGGAACACAGACCTACCCATGGGTCAAGGGACAATGGTTCTGTGAAGAACGGGCCAGTGGTGACGTGAAGTGGTACAAGCGGTGTGGTATCGATGGACAGACTGAACACACCGTTGCCAATGGAGACCGAACTAAAGGTGGGAAACAAGTGTACGTTCGTAAGGCTACGCCGAGTGGCAAGGCCGTAATCATGTAACCAGAGAGGAGTCTGTAATGACTATGAAGGTACTGGCATTGGGACTGGTGTTGTGTCTGAGCGGTTGTCTGGCCGGATGCGTCGACATCGCGAAGGTCATGGAAGTTCAGATGCAGCAGCAGAACGCTCTAATCACGTCGATCACTGACAAGATCGAGTGGGAGAACGTCGCAGCGATCCTGAAGAGTACGCTGAACGATCCGTCCGTCGACATCGGCGTCTACTACGTCCAGGGTGCTAAGATCCAGATCAACACCCGTGGTGTGACGTCCTCAATCGACCTAACGTCTCAGGGCGGCGGGACAGCTCCGAATGATTCTGAGACGGCAGCCGCGATTCGGGAGATCCTCGCGAGTCCGTTGCCGCCGACGCAGAAGGAGCAGCTCGTGGCGAAGATCCTGGAGTCCCTGATCGAACAGGCGTCGGAATAAGGAGCAAGTGCATGACCACAGCAGAGAAGGAGATTTTCCCTACTGGTGCTGAACGAGACAAGCGGGTTGGTAAGGGACGATTCGACCTTATCAGCCCGCACCTGCTGCGGAGACTCGCCCTCATCCTGGAGCACGGAGCGGAAAAGTATGGCGATGGGAACTACCACGCTGGACTCCCGATCTCCAGGTGTCTGGACTCATTGCTCAGGCACGCGAGTCAGTACTCACAGGGCCTCGTCGAGCCCGAGCACGGCGACCATCTGGCGGCGGTAGTGTTCAACGCCATGTGCATCATGCACACGGAGGAGAGGATCAAGCATGGTGAGCTACCGAGTGATCTGGACGATCGGAAGTTCCTAGACACGTCTGGAACCGTAACGTCGGAAATGCACGATAACACCACTAATGTTACTGAGCAGCCACACTCATCTGCTCATCGACAAGTGTTCGGCCCGGTCAAACCACCCGTCCGCGAGCGGATCTACGTGTCAGGTCCGTTCTCTGCTGACACGCCCGAGAGACGAATGGCACACATTCTCGTCGCGACGTACGTCGGCCTTCAACTGATGAAGCTCGGCCATGACGTGCACGTGCCTCACGCCGCCACGTGTTGGTGGCACGGGCTCCTCGACTACGAGGACTTCATGCGGACGGACATGTCGTACATCGACGGCTGGGCCACCGGAGTGTACTTCATATGGCCGAGCCCAGGAGCGAATCGTGAGATCCGTCGTGGGCACTTCAACAAGCTCAGTATCTGGACGGACATACGAGAGGTCCCGAGATGGGACCGTGGATCTGGTCACAACCCTAGCAAGTTGCTCCGGCTGTACACCGCACTCACAAAACAGGAGCCATCCGATGAACTACGCAGCGAAGTTACTAGCAATTACGTCAGTGAGCTGCTGCATAACAGCCTGCTCGCTCCTATCTCCGGGCGGACCGTCCAGCTCCGGACCGGTGATCAATGTCCCGCCTGCCTCGAAGGACATGTTGTTCAGTCCAAAGGAGTCGGACTCCTCTGTACCCAGTGTGACGCCGGGTTCTCCTTCGATTGGAGTTTCTGACGACGACCAGACCGTTACAGGTACTGGCAATCTCTCGGGTCGTGCGGACGTCGGGGTTGACGCCGACACGAGCGTTGACGCTGACACCGCGTTCACAGGGATCGCAATCACACAGATCCTCCCGAGTGGCATGGTCGTGTTCCTCCTGGCTTTCATGGTCCTTCAGGCCCTACAACAGAGGAACCTGGTCCGTCTGATTCGCATTGCTCTGCTGTCGCAGCCGCCTCAGGAATAGATCATGGACGTCCCTAGTCTGTGGAACCTGGACGCCCTCGCGGTGCGAATCGCGATGGCCCGTTGCCCTCACACTCCCCCGTTCTGGGTGGGTATCCCGTGGGCTCGTCCCTCACATGAGGAACAGAAGAATGCCGAGAAAGAAAGCGAAGTCCCCTGGCCACACCAAGAAAACGAAATCCAAGTCGAAAGGGAATGGCCCGACATTGGTGGAGCGTGAACTCCGTGATGAGGTCGCGTCTCTCCGTCGCGAGGTCCGTGATCTCGAAAGCACGCTGTTGACCACGAGGAAGCTCGAGACCGTGGTCCGCGAACTCGTGACGTCACTGCCCAGTCCAAAGCCCATTCAGATCCCCCGTGCCGACAAATCAACAAGCAAGATCGGAATGGGTCTTGGACTGACTGACTGGCACTCGGGTTTGGTCGTCCGGCCCGATGAGGTCCAAGGCTACGAGGAGTATGACTGGGTCATCGCCAGGAGGCGGCTCAAACAGATGGTCTCCAAACTCGTGACGTGGGTCACACTACAGAGGCAGCACTACCGCATCGACCGCTTGAACGTGATCGGCCTCGGAGACCTGTGTAACGGCATGATCCATCTCGAGAACCTGATGTTCGACGAATTTGCCCCTCCCGAGCAGGCGATCAATGCCGGGTACGCACTCGGTGAGGTCTTGGTCGCCTTGTCGGCCGTGTTCCCGGAGGTCGTGTACGACGGGACGGACTCTGACAACCACGCCCGACTGATGAAGAAGACCCAGTACCAACATCGTGGGCAGTGGTCGTTCAATCCGGTGTTGCACGCGATAGCCCGGGAGGTCGTCTCGAAGTGCAAGAATGTCGAGTTCAACGAGCACCACGAGATCAAGATGGAGATCCCGATCCACGATAAGCTGTTCTTGGCCGAGCACGGAAACGACGTCCGTGCCTGGATGGGCATTCCTCACTACGGGTTGACCCGCATGAAGCACCGCGAGGCCGACCGCCGCTCCCGCACCCGCAAGGACCCCGCCGACTACTACATCTGTGGCCATTGGCACTCGTACGGAATCCTCGAAAACCAGATGCTGTGCCCGAGCCTATGTGGTACCACCCCGTACGACCATGCGGCAGGTCGCTACTCCGACCCAGGTCAAGTGTGTTGGATGGTTGGGAGCCAAGGATGGTTCGGGCACTTGAAAATGGACTTGAGATAACGGCACACATATGCCACGAGAGGAGACATGATGACCGAGAACTCAACGTCTTTTCCACAGTCACGAGCAAACCTCCTTGGAACGAGCCCGGCCGTTCATGAAGGCACAAAGGTCAGTGAGGCGACACGTACACGGCCCGTGCCACTGAACCCCAAGGAGGTCCCTCCAAAGATGACCCAGCTCGATCTCTGGACGGAGTGTAACCACCCTCGACTTTGGCCGGATTCCGAGTGGTCCTGGGTGTTCCCTCTGGCAGTCAAGGCTCTGGCGTCGTGGGCCTCAATTGGGTCTAACCCCATCGTCACGACGCATCCAAATCTCACTGTGACGAACCGGGTCTATTCTGACCTGAAGTCGGAGCTTCCAGGTATCCAGATCGTCGGTGGATACCAGACGAATCCGTTCCTGTCCAGACGAATCGACAACGTCGAGGGATGGGAGATGCTGGCTCGCACGACTCGACAGATCGTGGAACTCACTGGACGGCAGGACTGCGTCATCAACAACGAGCTGGCATGGCACGACGCCTTCACGACCGACCAGGAGATCGATTGGTACAGGGTCGAGAAGGGATTATCGAACCTGCCGAAGGACGTACGCTACACGTTCTACCCGTCCCTTGTTGCCCGTCCCGATCTACCGAACTACGAGCGTCAGGCCACTATTCAGATGCGGTTCCTCCAGATGGTAGCAGACCAGCTCCCACAATTGAGATGGGTAACATTCGATCACTCCGGACCAGAAGCGTCCGTATACGGTCCGTCCGTGGAGCGTCACGAAAGAATGATCAAGGAATTTCCTGATCACGAGACGTACCCGATCGCATGGATGCAAGACAATCCACGCTACTACTGGACGATTGACGAGATCATCCAGATTCGTGACCTTTGCCCTGCTCCGTCTTGTGCGGTCTATCCGAATGAGTTTGAACTGGTTCGCGACGGGATCTTCTGCACGAGGCGTATCCGCGAGAACTTGGAGGGCCTCGTCCTGGACCTCGACTCGTCTGTGACACGCATTCGAGTCGGTCTTCGTGGACTGATAGACCAGCTCCGCATAAAAGCAGACACCATCGAGGAGTGGTCCAGGGAGGTAAAATGAAACCTCAGAAGTTCCCTGGACGCATCACGGTGCTCGTCGATCGCCGAGAGCAGAAACCGATCGAGTTCCCTCCCGTGTTCACTTGGTGGTCCCCGGGAAACCGGTCGCACCTAATGCGGGTGCAGGTCGTTGGTGGTCCCGGCAGCAAGCTCACGCTCCCGACTGGTGACTATGCGATCCGAGGGTACGAGCGTGAGGTCCTGGTCGAGCGGAAAGGATGCTGGTCCGAGCTGTGTAAGAACTTGTTCACGAACGACAGCTCGAGATTCAAAGCCGCCCTGACCAGGCTGAAGAACGAAACGGCGTGCCCCGTTCTGCTGCTCGATATGCCTCTTCGCACGAGGGCCTCTCAATGGGTCCGTGAGCCCGATCAGGTTCTTGACGGTATATTCCGAGAGGCTCGTCGACGTGAGCTCGATGTCTTGTGGCTCCCGCCGTCCCGCACGCCACGTGCACACGGTGAACGCCTGCTCCGCTACATGTGGCAGGCTATCTACGAGCACAAGTTCCGTTACAAACCCCCAAGAGCGAGGACCAAGAGATGAGTGAATGTCAGTACATGATGAAGGCCTTGTGGACGATCGTGTCGGTGGCGAATGGTGAACCCCAACGGTGCCCGAACGGATCGTTCATGGTGTTCACCACGGTCGATCGGGCACGCAAGGCCAAGGCGATGATCAAGGACGCCACCCGGATCGCCCGGGTCAAGTTCTCGGGAGCACGGGTGCGGCGTCGACGAGCGACCAAGAGCAAGGAGGACTAGACCATGGCCCGTATAACACTCGTGACGTGTGACCGGTGCAAGCGAAACTGCTCGGACGATACTGACGGTGTGGTTCAAGTCCGGGTCTACCTGGGGTCAACCCCCGGTTACATTACCCAACCCGTGAAGGGTGCGGATTGGTGCCTCCGCTGCCGTACTGAGTTGGGACTTGTTGCACCGACCACTCCAGTGGAGGAGGGTGCCAAGTCAACACGTCCTGAACCGACCCTGGAGTCCTTGATCCGCGAGATCGTGCAAGAGGAGATCGACTATGCCAATGCCTAAAGGGTCCAAGGCCTCGACCCGGAGGCCTCGAAAGAAAGCGACCAAGAAGACCACGAGGAAGACCGGGAAGACCGGGAAGACAAGCCCGTCCACTCGCTCAAAACGAGTGAACCCACGGGAGGTCCATGCCCCGGCCGAACCAGCCCACACGTGGCTCGGTGAGGACTCGTTCAAGGGTACGACCCAGGACGACCAGTCCGCCTGGGCACAGGACGACATTCGCCGCTTCATCGCGTGCGAAGTCCATAGCCCGCCGATTCATGCGTCGTTCATGTCCGACCTGTGGTTCTGTCCGTTCTTCATGCTGATGCGTGACAGGCTCGGTGCGAAGCGGAAGGACGCCGCCCCGTCCGCAGCCGACACTGGCTCGTTCTTCCACAAGGCCCTGGAGTACTTAGTCCCGGGCAAGAGCCTGGTCGATGCCACCTCGGCAGTTCATGCCATGTGCAACGACCGTCAACGTGAGACCCGCGAGCACTACGACTCGATACGCAAACCCGAGAAGGGTGACTACCTCTGTGAAGATCTGGATCGCAGTGCTGACCTAGCCCTCGTGATGGCCCAGATCTTCAACGAGAACCAGACTCTCGATCCGAAGCTGTTCACTGTCGTCCGTGTAGAGGCCGAAGTCCGCAACCTGCCGTTGCCCGAGTTCCGTCACACCGGCGGTGGAAGGATCGACCTGATCGTGTACTCGCACCACCTGGATGGGATCTTCATTGTCGACTTCAAGTCGGTCGGAGATCGCATCGGACTAGCCGAGTACTTCAAGAGTGCCAGCTACAACTTCCAGGGCCGGTGGTACCGACTGTTGGCCGAACGCCTGTTCAAGAGCCCTGAGTGGTCGGGTGTGAAGATCGAAGGTACGAAGAAGACCCTGGGCCAAGTCCCCGTGCTCGGATTCATCGTGGCGGCGATGCAGAAGCCCTCGATCAGCCAGAAGAAGGACCAGTCGTTCGACGACTTCCTCGAAGAGTGCCGTGACTACTACGCTGGCCGTGACGATCAGAACCCCGTGAGGAAGCAACGCACGAAGGCAGGTGCCCCCGCGTTCGATGACGATGGCAACCCACTCTGGGTTATGGACTCTGACACTGGTGAGCCTAAGCTGTACGTTCGGTGGAAGCACGCAGTCCGAGCTGCGACGTGGATCGAAAGTCCACCGACTGCACTCCGCATCGTGAAATTCGACGAGCCCGTGATCCCACAGGAGCTGCACCTCGTGGCGTCCATGACCGGCCGTGCCTTGAAGTGTCGACCGACCCTGGCAAACTTCCCACGGTGCGGGGTCTTGACAGGCGGTTGCAAGAACCGATATAATCGTCCGTGCCCGTACGCCGATATCTGCTCGTCCGACCCTCGCCTGTGGCAGCAGATCGTCGACAAGAACTTCGTGCTCGGCAAGATCCATGGGCAAGACGAGCCCACCAGTGAGGAGGAGTAACATGGCCGTACCTACACGCCGCAAGACGAAGACCAAGACCAAAACTCTGCCCGCCCGCTCTAACCGTGCTGTCACGGCTGCAACCATGACCGCCGTCCCCGCTGGTTACGAACAGTTCAATGCCTCGACCGGACTAGACTTCCGCCCGTTCATCAAGACGAGGCGGTGGGTCACGGGTCTACACAAGGTCGGAGGGAAAACGACGCTGTTCAGCCAGCAGAGGAACACGGCGTTCCTCGACTTCGAGGAAGGATCTGGACATATCCCGATGGGGCCAGGATCGGTGCGGTTCCGCTTCAAGAACTACGCTGAGTTCAAGGAGTGGTACGACAAGTTCAAGGTTGACGTCCGCCGAGACCAAGCCCCATTCGAGCACGTCGTGTTCGACTCGGTCGACCGCTTCGTTGCTTTCGTGGCAGCTCACCTGACGGCCGTCTACGTCACGGGGTCGAGTTCAAAGTCCAGCTCGATCTACGACTACGGGCAGGGTGGCCTGGGCAACCGCCTCGTGGCCGAGGGTGTCCTCTTGTTCCCCCGCGAGTTGACCAAGCTCGGCGTCGGGTGGACGGCAATTGGCCATCTCAAGTGGCGTATGACTCGCGGCGAGAAGGGTGATGAGTACCAAGAGATGGCCGCATCAGTCGCCCCGTTGATCGATGGAGGCTTGAGTCAGGACGCTGACTTCATCTGGAGGTGCCGCTCAAACGTCCTGTCCGAGCAAAGCACCGTGAAGAAGCAACTCGTGACCAACTACACCCGCGTCTACTACCTCGAAACGATCACCCCAGACGAGGACGCTGAGCAATGGACCTCAGCCGATCGTGGTTCACGTGTCCCCATGTTGCCCCTGATCGAGATCCCGAAGAAGAATGGTATCGGCCTCGTGGAACGGGAGTACGAGGCGGCTTGCAAACGGGAGGCTCAGGCATGGATGGATTAGACTGGCTCCCGGTGTTTCTGTTGGCCGTGGCTTTCCTGGTCGCGGCGAGAGGACGGACAAGATGAAGTACATCGTGAGAAAATACGAAACTACAGAGGAGCTTCAGGTCGGACTGAACACTGAGTTCGCCGACCACGACATCCAGGGCATCCTTCAGAGTCCACCTGGGGACAAGGTTGCAGGCTGGGTCGTAATCGCGATCGACCGGGGCATTCCGGTGACTGGAATGCCACCGCAGCAGCAAGCTACAGCTCCGCCCGCCCAGCCTGTCCCCCCGACTGGTGCACCGTCCGTCCCGTCTGGTCCGCCCACGATCGTGAAGGGCACTCCCGGCGAGAACCCCAACCCCGCTAGTGAGTCCCTGGCCGCAATGCTGGGCCAGGAGCCACCCGGGCAGAGATAGAGAACGTACGTTTCCTTTCCGATCCGTGTCTAGACCAAGGAGTGAGACCGTGGCAAAGACAAGAGCAACGAAGACGAAGAAAACCGCCAAGAAGACTTCCCGGTCGAGTGGCGGCGGTGGAGCGAAAGCGAAGCCGAAATCCCTGATGGCCCAATTTGCAGAGGCGTTTGAAGGCGTCAACCAAGATCTGATCGACCAGGCGACCAAGAACACCAACGCCTCAGCGGCCCGTGATCGATGGGACCCGCCGGACGGCGACTACATCCTCGAGATCACACCCGACTCGTCTATGTGGACGTACGAGCCCGAGGACGACGACCCGTGCCCCGTGCTGAACCTCTCCCTCGAGATTAAGCACGGTCCGAAGCCCGAAGAGATCGGGCTTGTCAAGCAACGGTCGTACTTCTTCCGGCCTCGTGAGAGTCGGGACGGTGGACACTGGATTCCCGAGGCGGGCGAGATCAAGGCAATGGCCGCTCTCCTGTTCGAGAAGGACGAAGTGCCCGAGAGCCTTCAGGACCTGTGTGTGGCCGTGGCCAGCCAGGCGGGCGTCAAGTTCGACGTCGGCGTCAGCTCCCGTACCTGGGACAAGGACGACGGCACGACTGGGCGTCAGGCTCAGTTCGAGTGGCGTGGCGTGATCGACGAGTAGCGACTACTCTCGTTCGATCGCCCGCTCGCTATCAGCCCGGTCGAGCAGGTTCTGAGTAAAGGTATACCGCCTGCTCGACCGGCTTTCTTCCTTCCTGTGAGGACCCGACATGAGCACCCGAGACGAGAACAGACTCGTCCGTCAGGTCATTGTCCCAAAGTGCCTGTACGACATCGATGGTGGACGCTTGTGCGTGCGGTGTGGACAGCCGGTAGAGGTTGATGAATTCGGGAATGTCATTGAGCACGACTGCCGCCCTGGAGTTCAGACCGCACACCAGGCCCGCCGTGAGAGGAACATCGAGAACTCCCCCGGACTAGGTGACCGCTTGGAGTGGGGATACAGGACAATGACCGCTAGCGACGACTAGCCACGAGAGGAGACCTGATCATGCCAGAGAACGAGCCGACTGGCAAGAAAAAGAGACGGTCAGGTCCTCCCCCGCCAATGTTCTACGCTAACCTGGCCGATCGATTCCTCCTCGCTCATACGTACAACAAGCACCCGACCGTGAGGTTCTGGCAAGACCAGTTCTGGGTCTGGACGAGGGCTCGGCCTAAGTATGTCCCACACAATCAGAAGTGGATGGTCAGCAACGTCCTCGCATGGCTTATGGAGGACGGGATCGACTCGAACTACGACACGGCCGTGAAGGTCACACACTGCATCGGAGCGAAGACTCTTCTACCCGAGACCATGCTCGCTCCGTGCTGGCTCGAGGAAACGTCACGGCCCAATGACTACTTGTGCATGAAGAATGGTCTCGTCAGTCCCGGTCAGATTGCCCGGCGGATCAATGCCGGGGAAGATCCACCAAAACCACTCGCTCCTACTCCCACGTGGTTCTCCCCGGTGTATGTCCCGTACAAGTACGACCCTGGTGCCGTGAACAAGCGGTGGCTAGAGTGGACGAAGCGGCGAATCAAAGACCCCGAGCTGATCGAGATGATTGCCGAGTGGTTCGGCTACTGTGCCACACCCGATACGTCACGGCACACGTGTGTGTTCCTGTATGGGCCTGGAGGCACGGGCAAGAGCACGATCGAGAGGATGCTCAAGCAAATGGTCGGAGAGGACAATTGCTCTAATCTCGATCTGAGCGAATGGGGCAAGACCTTCGCCCTTGAATCGACCCGTGGCAAACTCGTGAACCTGTCGGACGAGGTAGCGAACCTCACGTCCGAAGCCGAGAAGAATCTGAAGATCTTCATTGGCGGTAACCCGATCAGCGTAGACCGCAAGTTCTTGACCCGCGTCGACCTCGTGCCGTCCGCCCGGCTGACCGTGGCCGTGAACGTGTGGCCCAAGTTCCGTGATACCTCTGGTGCCGTGTTCCGTCGCATCCTGGTCGTGCCGATGAACGACATCATCGACCGTGACCACCAAGATCCGAATGTCGAGGTGCTAATGCACGCGAACATGTCGGGTGTCTTCAACTGGGCGATGAACGGCCTAGCCCGTCTCTTGCGGCAAGGCAAGTTCACGAACGCTCGGTCCGGGCAGGACGAGCTTGACCGTGTCCGCTCGGAGACACAGAACCACGTTACTTTCTTCCAAGAGCGAGTGGCTGAGTCACCCGGGTCGTTCGCTTCCAGCAGTGATCTACGGGTCAAGTACCACGGATGGTGCAAGGCCCAGAAGCGTGAACCCGTGAGCGACACTGAACTGTTCTCTGCACTGCAACGAACCTTTCCGAAGTGTAGCCGGAAGCAACAGAGAACAGGTGGACGTAAAGTATGGGGATACCGAGGGATCGCTCTCTCGAGTTGAGGAGTCTAGTAATGGGTCGAGTAATGAGTGGAGACTACAACCTTGCTGCTGTAATCATGGCCGGTCTTCCTGGGGCTCGGGTCGAGTTCCCAATGGCCATGGCTACTGGCCGAGCCAGTATGATCTTCCGTGCTCACTCCGAGTCCGCACGGATGACGGCCCTGATCGACATTCCAATGAAAATTCACTACCGAGGGAACGAGTACAAGCGAATCTGCCGTATACCCTGGGACGCGTACACTGGGATGCTGAAAGGTTCTCGAGAGCCAATCCTCAGTCGTGTGCGAACGTGGTTGAAGGAGGTTCGCTTTGAGTTGGACATGGTAGACGAGGAGTAGACTCGTGAATGCAAGACAACTGTTAGAGCTACTACGATCGCTGCCCGAGGGTGAACTCGACTCTGAGGTCGTGATGGGTAGCTGTTGCTTCCAGTACAGTAACGTCTGCAACGTTGCAACTGGTCTAGCTGGAGAAACTGACAGGCCAGTTCTGTTCCTGTACAACCCGGCCGCAAACAACTTGCACTTGCGGCACCGCAATGAAGTCTACCCGAGAGGAGAATAAAGTGTGGACTAACGGCCGCATCATCCGAGAGTTCGTGAACGGAGCACAGAAAGGCTACGCCTGCAACATGTTCATCGACGGCCCGATACTATACAGTTACGGTCGTCACTTCCCACTCGCTCTGCGACTCGGCGTCATGTACGTGATCAATGCCGACAAGTACAGCATCACGACGAGCCATCACCAGACTATGTGTATACATGCGATGAGGACACGCGTCGAGCTGGCGGCGTCGGCGTTTCCATTCGACGTGTTCCATGAGCTTGAACGTGGACGTGCCGTGCTGCTCGACCACCGTGAGGGCGAGCAATTGTCGACTTATTGGGGTGATCGTCTGCCGACAGACCTGCGTGGGTGGACCGTCACGAAACACAAGGATGGGGACAGTGAGTACATGTTGGCACACAAGGCGGGTGGAGCACTCGTTCGCCACGAATCGACCTACTATCTGTGCGGAGTCGATGAGGGCAGCTACTTCGTGTGTCAACTAGCGGAAGGTGAAGAACCCGAGACAATGGAGCAGGCGTTTCAGTCGCTAGTACCGCAGTCCGTGTTGGACGCACAACAGGTCGGGACGATAGTACCACGGCAGGGTGAGTGGTTCTTCATCCCGACCGAGAAATCAACTCGTGACTTGGCCGCACGCAAGATACGACGTGGCTTGTGTCTCGATTCGACCAGACAGATCGCCAAAGGTGTACCGAATGGCGAGCGTCATTCCACGGGCAATCTGCACGTCCCTCGCGAGATACGGTATCGGCCGCTTACAAAGCAACTGTACTGTCGCGGTCGGGTCGTGCACCGTGACAGGCACACTGACAAGGCTACTGGCGAGCACCGCAGCGTCATGCTTGGCAACACGTGGCACGAAGCCGTTCGCAACCGTGCCGTCCAGTCGTGGAACTCTGTTGGAGGATTCGACTAATGGGTACCTCGTCACTAAAACCCAAAGTACAGATTTCCCTGGACAGGGCCTGGAAGTTTGGCATTGGCACGGCGAAGTGGTCGATAGTGGTGGATTTGATCAGTCGCTTGGTACGAGTTGGCAGAATTCACGCTCCGGCCGACTGGGTCCCCCAGGCTCGCAACAAGTGGATGATGGGGAACGACGTCGAGCGTGCCTCCCGCTTGGCTGGTGCTCTAGTCGTGGTTTATAAACGCCATATCAGTACTGAAGTAGTCGGCAACCTCCTATGTGGTACAGAGGGTGTACTTCTGAACCCTGTATCTGGGCACCTCAATTACTCCGCGACTCGTGATCTAGTGAGGGCAGCATGGACAGTGATGAGCCTACATGATCAGGTGGTCGCTGGTGGCAAGGTCCAAGGTAGGGTCACTCCCGATCCGCCCTCTCGGTCCGCCCCGAAGACCAGACGTGTGTCTCAGATCGATGAGAACCGTGCCGAGACGATCCAACGGAAGATGACCGACGATTTCCTCCGCTCAGTGTTCACGTAGGAAGGAGCTACCCCGTGAGAACGAACACGATCAACCATCGACGCGAACAGGCTCGGAGGCGGGAAGCAGCATCCTCTCTGGTCAGGAAACGTCTCGCCGAGTTGGCACGCCATCCTCAGGGTGACCTTGGAGTGTTCCTCCATAAGTTCCTGGAGGAACACGCCCGAGACAAAGGCCTTGGTCACGAGCTACTCTTCCTCGATCCGACCTCCCTCGCCCGCCACGACTCTCGCCTCGTGAACGATCTGGCGACCCAGTGGCACCTGTTATGCCGTAGCGAGAAACGCCAGTTGATCCGTTCAGACCGCTGGGTACACCCGTACCGTCAAGCCCGTGAGACGTGCCAGTTGAAATGCCTCGACCACGCTGATCGGCAGTTCTTACTGGCCGTGTCGAACCGCCTTGACCCCTTCAAGAGGAGCACTCCTAGATGCCAGAGTCCCGAATCCCACACGTGACAGTCCGTCCGTTCGAGGTCAGTCTGTTCGTAGTCGAATCGAAGGAGGACGCTCAGGCCGTGGCTCGTGACTTAATCTTCCGCTCGATTTGGTTCGAGTTGATGCCGATGCCAGACGACCATTGGAAATTCACGGTCAAGGCCGAAGACGCGAAACGCCTGAGCTAGGAGCACGAACATGAACGTAGAAGATTGGATCGCCCAGAAGAATGGAACAGACCTACCCCTCTACTGTCCAGACCGCATTGGGGTTGGGACATTGTTTCGAGTGGGCTCTAAAGTCAGTTTCACGTTAGGTCAGGTTGTAGCAGACGGAGATTCTTCCGTCTCGCTCAGGACGTTGAATGGGTACTACATACTTGGCCGCTACCGTCACCGGGTCAAAGTGAATAACGTGTCAGACCTCACACCCTGCGAAGTGGAGGAACTGTTCTCCGATCCAGG
>Ga0272443_10004085_pt1 | contig 16384 bp, 16 predicted proteins | sample SSMAcet12_FD_193581 | JGI IMG/M metagenome (GOLD analysis project Ga0272443, IMG submission 193581) | Marine sediment archaeal communities from Little Sippewissett salt marsh, Falmouth, MA, United States - SSM-Acet-12 | ecosystem: Environmental > Aquatic > Marine > Wetlands > Sediment ... | reverse complement strand
ACACTCGAGCGGGTCTTCCTCCGGCGTAAGGCCGCGCACGAGGCGACCCAACTCGAGTGCTCGGGTCACCGAGCCGCAAACGACGGACCGCTTCAAGTCGGCACCGCTCATCCCGTAGTGCGCATTAGCGAGGAAGCCGCCCTTCCGGCCGGCGACGCATCGCCCGATGGCGTCCGCGAGGAAGAGGTCACCTGAGCGAACGACAATCCGCGTGCCGTCCTCTCCGGCAAGCGGCATGGGTGTGAGGGAGATCCCGTGCCCGAGAAAGGAGCACATGTGCGTCTCCGGCGCGGCACGGCCGACGCCGTCCCCGTCGATCACGGGGATCCCGCGGCGGGAGGCACAAGACATCACAACAGGGGTATTGCCGCCGCCGAGTTCGAAGGCGACCAGGTAGTCGGCACGGCGGCCGTGCTCTTCCTCGAGCATGCGTATCGCGTACTCGAGCTCAAACTCGTCCTCCCACCCGGCAATCACACGGTTCAGGCCACGATCATCTGCAACGGACCCGAGGTAGCCGCCGCTGGCTACGAAGGCGTCATCGGGGATGGAACCGGGATCGACCAACTCATAGGCTCGTCCGGCTTCAAGGTCGGCGTCGAAAACACTTCGTCCCCAGCCCTTCGGATCCCCACCGCCGCCTGTGCCCATGATGCCTAGGCCGACGAGGAGTGCCTCCAGATCGGCGGATTCGGAAATCACCTGTTTCGGCACGTCAGCCTCCTGCGAGGACCTTCTGCCAGAGAAGGCGCCCCGATGCACATGGCAACGGGGCGTTGAAGTCGTCGTTGTCCGCGAGGGTGTGGATGGCTTCCCACATCGACCGACATCCGGCTCCCTTCCTTGAGAATGTCGCATTATGTGCGACACTTGATGCACGCAGTGATACAGCTTACAGTATAGCGCTGGCGCCAAACACTGTCAATGGAGGGATAACATGGCACCCTACAACCCGGATGAGATGCGACCTGAGTGGACAATCCCCAGTGGTGTGTTCGTCGTTACGCTGCAGTCGGGAGAGCGGGTGAACGGCTACGCCGCCGGCTGGGTCGTTCGGGTCTCCGAGGTACCGGTGATCATCCAAGTCGCAGTCTGGGAAGAGAACTACTCGTACGAATTGGCCCAAGACGCCAAGCATTTCGTTGTTCACGTCTTGGAGGAGGGCCAGCAGGACATGGCTCGGCACTTCGGACAGACCTGTGGTCGAGATGCGGATAAGCTGTGTGGGTACGAGACGCGGCATGGTGTCTCGGGCGTCCCCGTACTCGAAGACTGCCTCTCTCACCTGGAGTGCGAGGTCGTCTTCCGGAAGGTCTTCGGAGATCACATCGTGCTGGTCGGAAAGGCGATCGATTCCGCCATTCATAGGGACGGCAAGGCGTTGATCCACGAGTACTCGGACTACCACGACACACCGGGAGTTCAGCCCAAGACGCCAAACCCCTAGTTCGCCTACCCTCCCCCGAAGGCTCTGAGGATGTGAAGTCGGTCTCCCTCATGCAGAACGACGGGGAGACCTCCCAATCCCCGAAGCGAGCGCCCGTTCACGAGCACGTTGACGTCCGGAGGCAAGTCGCAGTTCCGTTCGAGGACACGGGGATGTCGCACCGCGACTGCGCGGAGCGCGTCGAGTGCAGTGGCTCCATCGGCCAGCCGATACGCACGGGTAACACCGCCTCCCGTCTTCGAGAGGTCCCCGTGGACCGTGACTTCAATGCGCATGATGGCGACGTTACTGTCCTTGGTTCCCGCCCTTCGACGCCGCTGCTTCGTCACCGACGACGAAGCCGAGTCCCAATGCGCGAAGCAGATCGTCCTGAGGCTCTCCGCCTCGACTCCACTCGTGGAGATCGTAGTACTCGTCGAGCATCTGATCGAGCATCTCCTGTCGCATCACAGGCTCCTCGACGCCGACAAGATCCCGGTTCGGTTCATTCATGATCCGCCAGGGCAACACATCGTCTTGGCGAGTCAGTCCCTCGCGAAGATTGATGCATCGTTCGAGTGTCATCATTCTCCGACCCGCCAACATGATCTGATCCGCCGACATCGACAGACCTGTCGCCGACCGAAAGAAGTCCGCAAGGAGCGTCTCGTCGACCCCGTACGCACAAGTCGTCGAGAACGCGCAAAGGCCGAGTCCGTCCGTTGCTGCGTAGATGTCTTCATGCCAGCGGACGATCTCGGCGCGCTTCTCCGTCATGTCGGACGCGGCATACTTCTCGTCTCCCGTGATCTTTCGGACGACCGCGCGAGCCTGCGGCGTGACGCCGAACTCGGCCATCGTCTCCGAGTGCAGGTGGTCGGGGCCCCGCGGATTCACCGCGAATGCAAGCGCGTAGCCGTAGGCGGCCTGCATGGCCACGCCGGACGGGGACATCCCCTTGGACTGCACAGCCCACTTCCACGACCCGCGGCCGACGCGTTCGCTCGCTGTCTTCGTTTCCTCGGCGAGCAGATCGCCGATTCCGCGCCGGTGAGCGATCGCATCCGTGAGAGAGAGCAACGCTTCCTCACTCCCCCACAACGGAAGCGGCGTACCGACATCCTCATCCGACAGGATTCCCTTCTCGTAGGTCTCCATCAACCACCCGATCGATGCGCCAGTGGAGATGCCGTCAAGGCCGAAGTCGTTACATAGCTGGTTGTACCGGAAGACGGCTTCGACGTTGGCCACGCCGCAGTTCGGCCCCCCCCGCGTAACCGAGGCAAGCTGTGGCCCTCCCGCCGCCGTCCCTGCATAGGGCCCGCTGTCGACTGTCGTGAATCGATGACAGTGGATCGAGCAAGCGCTGCAGCCGCGGCGTCCCTTCAGGTAACCTGCCGACTCCCACGATCGACCGCCGAGTGTATCAGCCTCGGAAGCCTCGACATGCGCTTCCTGCCAGTTTCGTGAGGGCAGTCGATGAATGTCGTTGAACACGGTGACATCGCCCGCCGTACCGTACCGGAACAGGTTGTCGGCCATCGGATCCTCCAGAAGGCCACGGCGAGCGCTGTTGCAGGCCTCCGCGAACTGCTCGGGGTCCTCCACAGCGACAGCTCCATCCCCGGGACGTGCCACGACCGCCTTCAGACCCTTCGCACCCATCACCGCCCCCGCACCGCCGCGGGAGGCCGAGTGGTACACAGAGAGCATAACGTTGGCGTACTTCACGAGATTCTCTCCCGCTTGGCCTATGGCGGCCACCTCGACTGCGTCATCGACGGATTGGAGAATCCGACGATTCGTCTCGCGCACGCCGAGCCCCCACAGCTCCGAAGCATCCCGTAACTCCGCTCCGGCTGGATCGATCCAGAGGAGAACCGGTGTCTCGCTTCGTCCATGGACAACGATGTGATCGACGCCGGCAAACCGGAGCGCCGCACCGAACCGTCCCCCGGCGCCGGTCTTCAGGTAGAAGCCGGTCAGGGGGCTCTTGCAGAGGATCGTCGTTCTCCCGGCTGTCGGCGCGCTCGTCCCATTGAGAAGACCCGGACTGAAGATAAGAACGTTCTCTTCTGCGAGAGGATCGATTCCCGGCTTCAGGTTGTGCCAGAGAAGCCAGTCGCCAATCCCTCTGCCGCCGAGCAACGTGGCCGTGACGGCTTCCGGAATGACCTCTTGCCGAAGCGATCTCGCGGAAAGGTCGACATGCAGGACGATCTGATCTCGCCCGTTTCGTTTCATGATGTTCCCTTCTCCATGGAATACGTGATGGCGTGCGGCAGAGAGCAGACGGCGACACACTGCGGGTCCCCGCCACACAGATCGCAGATCAAGGGCTTCCCCGCCGAGCTGTCGAAACCGACCCCCCCGTACGGGCAGGCCTTAACGCAGTTTCGGCATCCGGTGCAAGCCTCCGGACTGAGGACGATCGCGCCGGAATCCGGATCCTTGCTGAGGGCATTCGTTGGACAGCTCTCTATGCAAGGTGCCTCCTCGCACTGAACGCAAACGCGTGGCTCGTACGTCCCGGCGATTGGATCCGAGGCAATGGTCACCCTGGACATCGCCAGAGAGAACGCTCCCTCATGGATCTGGGAGCACGTGAGCACACAGGAATTGCATCCAGTACAGCGCGTCGCGTCTATCTGCAACCGCCGCTTGCTCATGCGCCTATCCCCTCCCCAATGCACGCGCCATGTCCACGAGATCCTTGTGGATGACTGTGCCTTTGTCCGTGATCTGATCGTGGTCAAGCCAGACAGAGGAAGAGAGGCAGATGCCATCCATATGCGACGGCGCGGGGATTCCACCCGGTACCGCCGTGTGCCCCACGTTTCCGATCCCCCATTGCGTCGACCCCCAGATCCTCTCGTCCTCCGCGATCACGCCGGTCAGCTGCGCGTTGGGGAGGAATCCGTAGCAGACGTGGGCAAGGCGCAGCATCTGAGGGTGATCCCATCCTTTCAGCCACGAATCCATCGCCTTCGCTTCGCGCCCTCCCTCGATGCCGACGATCTCGCCCTTGTTGATGGAGAGCAGGAGCGGTTCGCTCAGGACGTTGGCACCGGGGACCTTCGAAATCGAGCCGTCGAAGGCAATCGTCCCCATGATCGAATCGAAGTCGGGAGCCCATCCGATCTGGCCGGGGATCATGTGCGAGCCCGGCACGCTGCAGTCGCCCGTCTCCGTATTGAAGGGATGGTCCGGATGGTTCGAGAACGTCACGTCCGTCCCCGCCGGGTTGGTGATCCGGATTTGCTTGGCCTCTTGGGTCATCTCGGTGACGCGTTCGAGGAACGGTCCGAGCACGGCGAAGTCCGTTCTCGCAATGGCACGCGTCATGAAGGCCGCCCGCATCCCGAGGAGGCAGACATGACGAAGCCGTTCGTTGGTCCGAAAGGCTTCGTCATAGGGCGTGGAGTAGAAGATCCCCATTCGATTGAGTTCCACCCACGCGTCGACGGACTGAAGGAGGGCGGTCAACGCCTCGACCGGCCATGTCGACTCCCCCGCCTTGCCGCCCGCTTCCGGCGTGGCCGTCAACGCGACGATCGGACGCCCGCCCGCGGCCATCGCGGCACTCCCGACGGCCTGGGCCATACGGAAGTCACCTTCGGTGTCGACCGTGACCAGGCACGTCTCATCCGCTTTCAGCTTCAGCATGTCGAAGATGAGTTTGTGCGCGCCAGCACCCAGTTCGAATTCCTGAAACATGCTATGCCTCCTTCTTGGGAATGAGGTTCTCAAGCTCCGAGAGCCGCCCCCGTCTACGTTTCGCGATTCGTTCGAAGACCCTTGGGATGTCGGCAAGCAGCTCACGCGATTGCTCGCCCGCATCCTCGTAGAAGCGACACAGAGCCTCCTCAGCCTTTGCCGCCTCGGACAGCGCCACGGCCAGGCTGTTCTGCAGCTCCTCCGCGCAGACCGCGTGGTACCGATCCGGTTCGAGCTCGAAACAGAAGCCGCCCTCGATGGCGTCCGTGATCACCCCGTAGTAGGTTCGCTCCACGTCAGTGATGCACTTCGCGGCAAACACGCGGAACGGGCTCACGGCGTCCTTCACCTCGGGCCATCGATTCCCAATCGTTTCATAGGCGCCGACGAGCCCCTCCTCAAGCGCCCTCGCATGGCTAATGCCTTCCGATGCAGTGCGAAGTGTCATCGCAACCTCACGAGAACCATCGTTGAATGATCACCTTGCTCTCGGTGAAGAAGCGAACAGCTTCTCGCCCCTGCGTGTGCAGGACACCGTAGAACGAATCCTTCATCCCGCTGAACGGGAAGAACGCCATCGGTGCCGTGATCCCCACATTCACCCCGACGTTCCCGCTCTCCACGTTGTAGGCGAACTCGCGTGCAGCACGGCCATCACGCGTGAAGATCGAGTGCCCGTTTCCGAATGCGCTCTCATTCGTGATCCGAAGTGCCTCGGAAAGGCTCGGCGCGCGCATGATGCTCATCACCGGCCCGAAGATCTCCTCTCTGCCGATCGTGGAGTTCGGGTTGACATTCTCGAAGATCGTGGGACCGAGGAAGCAGGTGTCCGGATACGCTCCCTGAATCTCGGGAACCCGCCCATCCAGCACGAGGTCCGCTCCTTCCTCAATGCCGGTTTCGATGTACCCGACGACTCTCGACTTCTTCTCCGCATCGCGCAGCGGGCCCATTTGGATCGATTCGTCGAGTCCGTAACCGACTCGGATTTCGCCTGCGCGTTCCACCACACGCGCGACGAACCGGCGATAGAAGTCGTCGTCTTCTCCGACAACGACGCAGTTCGCCGCCGCCAGGCAGCGCTGTCCCGCGTTCCCGAAGAAGGAGGTCATCATCGCGGCAATCGTCCGTTCGACATCGCAATCGGGCATGACGACCATGTGGTTCTTCGCACCGCACTGCGCGATGACGCGTTTACCCGTCTCACCGCACCGTTTGTAGATCACATCGCGTCCGACCGGCGTCGATCCGACGAAGGTGATCCCGACGATATCCCGATGTTCGAGAAGCGCACTCCCGGTCTCGCTGCCACCGTGGACGACATTCCACACGCCCGGCGGGAAGCCCGCCTCATCGACGAGTTCCGCGACGAGGTTCTGACTCATCGGGACCTCATCCGACGGCTTGACGACCACGCAGTTCCCCGTTGCCACCGCGTAGGGAGCCGACCAGAGCGGGATCATCCACGGGAAGTTGAACGGAGCGATGACGCCGAACACGCCAAGCGGCGAAGGCGCAACCCACTCGTCAATCCCGGTCGCAACGTCCTGCGAGTAGGCCCCTTGCATCAGCGATGGAATGCCGCAAGCGACCTCCACATTCTCGATGCCACGTCGGGTCTCTCCGCGGGACTCATCGATCGTCTTGCCGTGTTCCTGCGTCTGAATGCGACTCGCCGCCTCGAAATGCTGTTCCATCAGCTCCTTCAAACGGAAGAGCATCCGCGCGCGCGACACCGGTGGGACGCGGCGCCAGCTCGGGAAGGCCTCCTTCGCAGCCGCGATCGCCGCCGCAACCTCCTCGTCGGTCGAGTGGGGCACGTGCCCGATGGTCTCTCCGGTGGCTGGATTCACCACTTCACGGCGCCCCCCTGCGGATTCCGACCACTCTCCGTCGATGTAGTTCCGCAATTGCTTCGGTTCTCGTATGGGTGCTTCCAGGACTGCCATCGCGAGATCTCCTTCCGACTACTACGCCCCACCCGTTTCGACATACCGGATGATTTCCGATGCCGTCATGCCGTCGAGGCCCAACTCGTCAAGACTGAGCCCAAGCTGCCAGTAGTCTCGTTCAAGCATGACCCCACAGACTTCAACCATCGCGCGGGTAACCGGCATCTCCACACCAAGCGCCTCGGCGAGTCGAACCATCGGGACGAACGCGTATCCGATGTCCTCGTTCAGCACTCGATCAAGCGCTGCCATCGGGGAGTACCGGTCGGAATGGGGCGACTTCCTGAACGCATCCGCAAGGTCGGTCCCGGTGTAGCCATACGCGTGCTCGGCCCATTCGGGCCCCGTTTCGATAGGCGAGCATTCCAGGCGGGCGGCCAACGGTGCGCGTTCTCGATCGAACGCGGCGGAAAGGAGTGAGAACTGGTCCGTCGCCTCGGTGTAGAACTTGCAGCCTCGGAAGCGATCGAACACGTATCCCATGATCGGAAGCGTCAGCTGAACGTGAACGCATGCATTGCCTCCGGACGAGACGTTCGTCCAGAGGATGTTGGGACGCGCCTCGTACTCGCGATAGGCACGCGAGAGCGCGGAGAAGGCTTCCTCCGTGCGGCTCCCTGGGAATGCGGCTACCGTCATGACCCGCTTCGAATTGAAGATCTTCGTCTCGTGCTCCGACATCCGCTTGCTCAAGTACGGCATGATATTGGACTCGCAGAGCGTCACGTCGGATCCAAGTCCCGCACTTCGCAGCTTGGGCTGAAAGCGAAGGCTCCCCCAGTACCCGGTGTTGAAGAGCACGTATTGCCCCGGATGCAGGTGCGGAAGAAGCTCGTCGAAGAACGCCTCGTGATTCAGTGCAGGGACCGTGATCATCAGCACCTCTGCGTCCACAGCGGCCTCTCGTGCGTTCGTTGTGGTTCGCTTCAGGGGCGCGAAACCGGTCTTTCCAGACGTAGATCGCGAGTCCTCCGTCAACTCGATTCCGCCTCGAGCTCGAATCTCCTCGATTCCCTTCTCGAAGGCGGGCAACTCGTACAACGTGACGGGAAGCCCCTTCAGTGCCAGGTCAGCCGCGATCGCTGTCCCTGCAGCTCCCGCGCCGCATACGGTGAACGCACCGTTCTTCATTCCGTCTACCTCCCTATCCTTTCCGGATCATCGGAGTGAGCCCGCCCATGGGGTTGGGTCCTCTCCTCGGTCTTGATATGGCCGCGTTTTTCCGAAACCTTCATCGCCGTCGCCAGCACAAGCTTCCGAATCCGTCCGTGCTCCTCCGGGTCTATCAGCTCCGAGACGAGCCCCGTCAGGCTGATGGCTGCAACCGCTCTTCCCGACTGATCGAAGATCGGCGCAGCCAGACAACATATGTGTTCTTCGTTCTCGCCGTGATCTGTGGCGTAGCCTTGCTCGGCTGACATCCGGAGCTCTTCCAGAAGCGCTTCTCGATCGACAATGGTCGCCTCGGTTCGTCTCTCCAGCGGCATGTCCCGAACGACGCGATCTCTTTCATCCGCGGGAAGCTGGGCAAGTAGGATCTTGCCCGAAGCGGTGCTATGCGCTGGGACTCGCGAGCCGACACGCGAACGCATCGGAAGGGTCTGCGGCCCTTCGATCTTGTCGACGTACAGCACCTCGGCCTCTTCCAGGACACAGAGGTGGATGGTCTTCGCCGTCTCCCGGCTCAGCCGAAGGAGATCCTGGTGCGCATCCTCGCGAAGGGATGTCTCCTGCAGCAAGTAGGCCCCAAGCTCGAGTACGCGGTACGCGAGTCGGAAGTGCCCACTCGGGTCGCGACGGATGTATCGGCGCTCCTCCAAGGTCTTGAGGTAGCGATAGACATTCGTCTTGTGGATTCCGATCCGGCTCGCGAGTTCCTGCGCCGTAGGCTGCGTAGGCGCAGTCGCGATCTCCTCAAGAATCCGCAGTCCTTTGTCTAGTGCATCGCTCATGATGAGTACCGAATATCGCTATCGCACACCCGATATTCGGTACTCATCTTACGGCTCCTGGAGCATCCTGTCAAACACGGCATCCGCCGGATCACACCCGGCCCCGAGACTCACCGAAGGATCCTTACCCCTCCACGCATGCTACGTAGCGAGCTTCCGCCCGAGCTCATGCGCCTGCTGCAACAGTGTCTCGTTGTTCAGGACAGCCCCTGCCTCCCATGCGGATCCATGAACCATGCCGACGACATCGGATCCGATGTACCGAAACGCATCCTGGAAGGCCCGCAGGGCATTCACGCCCCCCGAAGAGAACGCATCCGACCCTCCGTACACGAGCATGACCGCCATCCGCTTCGTGCCGAGGACGTTTCCGGACGGCCCGTCGAGCGCGTCGCACCGATCGATGAACAGCTTCGTCTGCGCAGAGATGTTCCACCAGTAGATCGGGCTCACGATCACGACCGCATCCGCCGCCCGGATCTTCGGGTAGACCTGCCGCATGTCATCGTCAAGGACGCAGTCCTTGTCATCGGCGTCCTTGCAGAGACCACAGGCGTTGCATGGGCGCATGTCGAGTTCATGGAGCCACACTCGCTCCACCGTGGCCTCTCCGAGTGCGGCGCCTTCTTCAAGCCGATCCACCAGGATCGAGCAGTTGCCCTTCTTCCTTGGGCTTCCTATGACGACGAGAATCTTGCGCTTGGGCATCAATGGGCCTCCTGACCTGACATGTCGCCGTACGCTGCCAGCATCGTGCGCAGCTCGGCGAGACGAATGGCAACGGCAATGGGATTGACAACAGAGAGACGGAACCCCGCGGACCGCAGGCGCGTCCCGAGCCTCGGGGCAAACTCGGCAAGCTCGGTGCAGCCGAGGACCAAGCCGTCCGCGTCTTCGGCGAAGCGACATGACTTCTCGACGCATGCCTCGAGGGCCTCATCCGCGTTGCTCGGCACGTCTCCGGCCGGGACTCCGATCGCGGCAACCCCGAGAAGCCGACTATCGAGGTTCCAAGCCTCCGCGTTCGTAAGAATTCGGTCCGCCGTCGGTTGCTCGCTCGTGATGACCGCGTAGCGTTCGAACTGCCCGTAGGCGTACCAGAGGCCTGCGTGTCCCACACCGATGACCGGCCGGTCGAGCGCGTTGGAGAGCAGGGCGAGACCGGGATCGCTGAAGCAATCGATGATATGCGCTCCCACGCCGTCCGATTCCTGAGTTCGGGCATTGTCCAGCAGGAAGCGCGGGAGGGATTCGTCCGACAACTCGTGCTGCTGTTCCGAAGTGAGATCAATGCCGATCACAGTCGTACCCGGCGAGGCATGCTTGGCATATCGTTCGAGTGCCACGGTCTTCCACCAGCTGGGAAGCTGTACTGGGATGAGGATGTCGATCGTCTGATCCATGGCGAATCCGTCTTCCTTTCGGCGCGAAGCGCTGACAATCGACGGCACGAGGCAGACATCCTAATGGCACGCGATCGCCGAGTCAACCGTAGCAGCCGGAACCGTGTATCCTCAGCTCCTGAGGCGAACCCGCAGCAGAGGAACACGAAGGGAGACGGAGATGAGAGAGCAACTGGTTTCGGAGTTCATGCGCTTTGTACGGGTCGATAGCGAGTCAGGGAACGAGAGGCCGCTTCTCGATCTCCTGTCAGCGACGTTCGAAGAGCGGTTGCGCGCGACATGCTCCATCGGCGAGGACGGCAACCTGATTGCACGGATCCCGGCGGTGGGCTCCGATGTCCAGCAGCCGATACTCCTCGGTGCACACGCCGATACGGTGAGGCCCGGTCGCGGCATCGAGCCGATTCTCGATGACGGCGTCATCCGAACCGACGGTTCCACCATCCTTGGCGCCGACGACAAGGCAGCAATCGCCGAGATTCTGATCGCGTTGGAGATCGCCGATCGCCGCCCGCCCGTGGAGGTGCTGATCACGCACGGCGAGGAGATCGGGCTGCTGGGCGCCAACGCGCTTGATCGCGGCCGGATCGAGTCATCGATCGGATTCATCTTCGATACAAGCGAACCCAACTCGATCGTGATCGGTGGACCGACCTACATCGCAGTCGACGTCGAGATCCGGGGCACGAGTGCTCACGCCGGCTTGCGCCCGGAACAAGGCGTTTCGGCAATTGCGGTTGCCGCGGACGCTCTGAACCAGCTCCAGCTGGGGCGGCTGGATGCCGAGACGACGGCGAACATCGGCACGATCGAAGCGGGAACCGTGCGTAACGCAGTTCCCGACCGCGCGTTCCTGCAAGGGGAGTGCAGGAGCTTCGATCACGAGCGATGCATGGCCGTGGCGGAGGACATGCGGCACGCCTTCACGGCCGCCGCCGAGAGGGCGGGCGCAGAAGCTTCAGTCAACCTGCGCGTCGACTACGAGGCCTCGGTCCTGCCGAAGTCATCCGCGGCCGTGGCGCTCGCGATCCAGGCTCTTCGTGCCGGAGGACTGGAGCCGAACATCAAGACGCTCCTCGGCGGGACGGACGCCATCGTACTGCAGAAGAAGGGGATCGAGGTGGTCGTGATGGGGTACGGTGGGCGGCTTGCACACAGCACGAAAGAGCACATCTTCATTGACGATATGGAGACGGTCTGTCGGACCATCTGCCGATTGCTCGAAATCGCCGCCTCGACCTAGGTCAGATTGGCCTCGTGAGGTTCCTCCAGGTTCCGGTATCGGAGCATCTCGTCAAGCAGCTCACCGGACGCCTCGGTGCCCGATCGGAGCAGGTGAGCGAGGTAGGTGACGCGCCGCCCCGCCGCCCTCGCCGCCCGCATGCCGATGAAGTCCTCGCGCACCGTGTCGAGTCCGTCGATTCTCTGCCAAGCCTGGGCGCCGATGTAGTCGACGCCGGTGCACGGGCAGCCCATGACCATGAGCCAATGGAAGATCGATCCGACCGTATGCTCGACACCCCCGTGCCGGTGATAGCCCACGGCGAGCGCTGCAGCAGCCGTCCGGGAGAAGTCCGGCACAGGTACTGGGAAGTCCTCGACCCAATACCCCTTCAGAAGGGACGTGCATCGTTCGAACAAAGCGCGCAGGAGAGCGGTCTCCGCGTAGAAGTACACGGGCGAGCCGACAAGGAGGCCGTCGGGCATCGGGTCGAGGATCTCGCAGATCGTCGCTTCCCAGTCGTCCTTCTTGATGCAGGCTCGCCGCTGCGACGCACAGACTTGGCAGTCCGTGCACGGCTCGATCCTCCGTCCTGCGAGGCTGACGTAGTGTGTTTCGACATCGATTGGAGCCTCTGCGGCCGTGCGCAGAGCCTCCTGGACAAGAGCCTCAGTGTTCCCGTGGCGAGGACTCCCGGAGACTCCGACGATTCTCAGCATCGACACCATTCTCCCTTCCACGACGCGTCCAGCGGCACGCCCACCCTATCCGCCTCCGATCGGGTGCGTCAGCACGAGTACGTCCCCATTCCGGAGCCTACACTCCCCGTCGGACAGTGCATCCACATTGCGCCCATTGAGGAACGCTACGACCGGCAGCGCCGTGGACGCCGTGCCCGAGTGATGCCGTCGCTCGAGAAGACCGATCACCTCGTCGGCGGTGGCTCCCTCCGCCATCTCCAGACGCAGACTCGCCCCTCCGAAACGCTTTCGTAGCTCCCCGAAAACACGGACGCCGACGACAATGGGCTTCCGCTCACTGGTCGGATTCCGGGCAGGCGTTGCACAACATTCTCCGTCTCTCATGCCGAGGGCAAGAGGCCTCGTCCCACATCCTCGGGGAGTCCGACGGACGTCCAGATCTTCAGCATCGCACGAACCTGATCCTCCGAGAGAGGCTGCCTCGGAGGCGATGCTGCCAGTGTCTCCGCACGAACAGCCGCCCGCTTCACGACGTCAGCATCCTCCTCTTCCTGTCCCTTGACCCAGAAGTCCGTAAGGTGGAGCTCCTTGCGGAAATGCAACGCGGTGTGCGGCAACGCAGGGTAGCTGCCGCCAGGTCCTGCCGCAGCGATGACATCGAGCGCAAGTGTCGACTCATCGACATCGATTCCTCGGAGGAAGCGACGGACGACTCGACACATCTCGTCGTCGATCACCAGCTGCTCGTAACTCACGGTGAGACCGGAATCGATGATCCCGGAGGCGGCGTCGTGGATGACCTCGACGCCGGCCAGGGCGGCGGACAGCGTTGTGAGAGCCTTCTCGATGCCGGCCTGGATGCCGACCGACGAGGCATCGGAGACGCCGCCGGTCCCGTAGCCGAAGGGGACTCCCACGTAGCGGCAGATCTGAGCCGTTGCGCCGTTGACGAGGGAAAGCTCCGCCCCTCCGAGGCTCTGCCGCGTGGTCCGTGGATCCATCGGGCTCGTGAACGAACCCCACGCGATCGCCGCACCGGGCCGCACTGTCTGCGCGAGCGTGGACGCCGCGAGAAGCTCCGCGGTCTGCACGACCAAGGAGCCAGCCAGGGTCACCGGGGACGTCACGCCGGCGACCGCTCCGCAGACGACGAGGAACGGGATTCCTCGCTGGACCGCCTTGCGAAGAAGCGCCGTCGCCTCCTTCGGGAATCGAAGCGGCGACAAGGAGCAGCAGCCTAGCGAGTACGGCGGAACCTCGGTCGCGCAGCCCTCAGCCACGATCTCGCCGAGGTCGAATACCTGATCCGCGTAGGCCGAGCTGTAGGAACTCAAGTGGCAATGCTTGGATGTGTTGGCCAGTGCAATACAGGGCAGAGCCACATCGAGTACATCCTGAGCGAGATCCGACGGGGACACCAGGTGCTGACAGAAGCCGACCTCGGACAAGCGGTCGGAGAGCCTTGTCAGTCTCGCCATGTCTTCGGCGACCGCTTCGCGGCGAGCTCCGGATCGCCCGTCGAGGACGTATGCCGTTCCGAAGCCATTCGTCGTCACGAACCGCCGCTGACCCAGCTCAATCGAGTGGGCGGGGTCCCTGGCAGGAAGCACGATCAGGCTCGGGCTTTCGGAGAGGGCGGACAGTACAAGATCCTTGGGCAAGCGGACGTCCTCACCGACCACCGTGGCGCCTGCCGCTACGAGGATGTCCCGCGCTTCGCGATCCTCGAATCGAACTCCGGTCGTACCCAGTGTATCGAGCGCCCCGTCGAGGATGGATTGGACCTCCGGCTCGCTCAGTATGGGGAGCCTACCGAACAGCTTCTCGTCAGCGCTCATGTTCCTCCGATCGTTCGAGGAGCCATTATAGGGGGGTGTCAAGAGGAACGCTCCACGGGCGTACTCCGCGCCATGGCATCTCGGTCCCCGACCGAGAGTAGCCGGAGGTGCGCCGACCCTCGCTCCTGGATCCGGTCCGAGCACGATGTCGGAATCGACATCGCCCGGCGTCCGAGAAGGACGGAGGGATGCGCACATCGAGGGTCCCCGAGACGGCGATCACTCACGCTGGGAAGCGACTGGAGATGAGGTTCTCGATCAACGGGATCGCACGCGAGTACGGTGTCCGTGAGAGCACCTTCCACCGGTCGCGCGGAAGCGCCTCAATGCGCCGCGTGGGGTCATCGACCAGTGGCGTGTCGAGTACAATGGACCACGACCGCACTTCAGTTTGGAAAGCCGGGCACCGAGGCCTACATCGCAGAGCTGTTGGTCGTTGGCCATGTTTGCGAGCTCAGGAAGAGCGGTTCCCGGTGGGATGACGGAACCCGAGAAGAGGAAAGGTTCGAAGGAAGACTGGACTCACTCCGGAAGCGCCCCGAACAGGTGCGGCGGCGCGCTTCGGGACCGGGGTGCGGCTCCGATGCGAGTGCGCGATCTACAAGGACGGGAGGCCTGCAATGAGAGGACTACGAGGCAAGGCGGTGGTCGATGGATCTGGACCTGCACCCCTCTTGAACCACGTAGTCGTGCTGGATCGGGATGTCATAGCGGATGTGATTCCGGAAGAGGATGTGGACGAACGCTATCCCAACCTGGAAATCGTGGACTGCGGTGCCGGCACGATTCTGCCTGGCTTCATTGACCTTCACACACATCTGCGCAATCCGCATGAGCAGGATGTCTCCAAGGCCGACCAGTTCCGACATCGCGTCTCCGCGACCTCGCCAATGGCAGTCGTCTATGGCATCCGCGCGGCGCAGCGGAGCCTTGCCGCGGGATTCACGACCCTCCGAAACATGGCGGGGGTCGAGTTCACCGCCCTGGATCGCGCGTTTGAGGGGGAGCTCGTGCCCGGTCCGCGTGTCCTCACATCGGGCATGGTGTTGAAGACCGGAGGGCACACGGATCGAAGCCTACCGTCGACCCTTCCCCGCGAGGGCATCTGGCGCGCTTGGATGACGGCCGACGGAGCGCAGGAGGTTCGAAAGCGGGTTCGCGAGTTCGCCCGGCGCGGGGCAGCGTTCATCAAGATGGAAGCGTCAGGAGGGCTCTACCAAAGCGACATCCCAGGCCACGCCCGCGATGAGCTCCGAGCGGGCATCGAAGAAGCACACAGCATCGGGTTGCGGGTTGCAGTCCACGCGCACAGCAGGGAAGGGATCCTCGCAAGCACGGAATCGGGGGCGGACACCATCGAACACGGAACCTTCGCCGACGAGGAGTGCATCGAATCGATGCTTCGCTTCGGGACCACATTCGTTCCAACCATGGCATGCATGGCGGATTCGATCGCTCGAGGATCCTCATGGGGATACTCCGAGGAGTTCATCGAGGGAGAGAAGCGGCTGCTCCAGCTTCGGATGGATGCCGTGAGGAGGGCCCACTCCGCAGGCGTTCGCATCGCTCTGGGAACGGACTCCGCGGGCTGGCTGGGGCGACACGGCGAAAACGGTCGGGAGTTCGAACTGCTCGTCCGAGCGGGCTTGAGCCCTACGGAGAGCATCTCTGCCGGAACGTGCAACGCCGCCGAAGCACTGGGGCTTGCGTCATCGATCGGTACCGTCACGCCCGGGAAGCAGGCGGATCTCGTGGTCGTGTCCGGCGATCCTACGCGGGATATCTCGGCCGTGGCCGATGCGGTCAACATCGTCATGGTCTGGAGAGCCGGGCGGCTCCTGGTGAAGCGGAACCAGGGCGAAACGGAGTCGGCTCTCCGATGGAGCTTGGGGAATCGAGAGTAGGCAGGACTGCGGACCGGGAGGCCGTTGGGATCGGCGGGCGGTCCTCTCGGCCCGGCGACGGATCGACTCCGGAGGGCACCCTCACGAAGCAGGAGCGTGTCGCTCGCCCGTCTAGGCTGCATTCGCCGCCCAGGCTCGCAGGGCCTGCGATTCGCCCCATCAAGTTCACGAATCCTGTTCGGGTCGCCGAACGGTGTACGAGGGACCCTCCTACCAGGATGCCGACGAGATGACAGACGCGGCCGACGCGGTCCTCTCGACCGCTGCAC
>Ga0272443_10004084_pt1 | contig 16386 bp, 13 predicted proteins | sample SSMAcet12_FD_193581 | JGI IMG/M metagenome (GOLD analysis project Ga0272443, IMG submission 193581) | Marine sediment archaeal communities from Little Sippewissett salt marsh, Falmouth, MA, United States - SSM-Acet-12 | ecosystem: Environmental > Aquatic > Marine > Wetlands > Sediment ... | reverse complement strand
TAGTAATAAATCACTGCCTTATTAAGGGGAGCCGCATAAACCTCTTCAGAAACTGCCTCTTCCGAAACGATTTTGCCTTCCATGTTGTAAACAGGTATTTTTTTCATTTTTAAAATCCAGAATATATGTTATTTTTTAACAGCCCTTTTGATTAATATGTAATTTTGACCGGAACCCGGCACCGAGCCTTTGATAAACAACAGGTTATCTTCGGGAATAATTTTGACTATCTGCAAATTCTGAACGGTAATCTTGCGGTTACCCATATGGCCGGCCATTTTGCGCCCCTTGAAAACCCTGGCAGCGTCAGTTGCGCCTATGGAGCCCGGAGCCCTGTGGGACATAGAACCGTGAGTTGCAGGACCGCCTTTGAAATTATGCCTTTTCATTACGCCCTGAAAACCCTTGCCTATTGAATTGCCCGTAACATCGACATAGTCGCCTTCTTTAAATATTTCCACGGTAATTTTCTGCCCCACCTCAAAACCTTTTGCTTCTTCATCGCTCTTTAACCTGAACTCCCGGAGAACCCTGCATAAAGGCAGGCTCCTTTTCTTCAGGTAACTTAATCTTGGCTTGTTCAATTTTTTCTCGGCAACTTCATCATAGCCTAACTGGAGAGAAGAATATCCATCCCTGTCCCGGCTCTTGATATCCGCTACATAACAGGGGCCAGTTTTAACAACTACCACGGGAACAACACCTCCCGCTTCGTCAAAGATATGGCTCATGCCTAATTTTCTGCCTATTAATCCTATCTTCATATTTCCCCTCAACTGAGTTTCATTTCAACTTCCACGCCTGCAGGCAAATTTAACTTGCTTAACGAATCTACCGTTCTGGCTGTCGAATCCATAATATCAATCAGCCTTTTGTGAACCCTTATTTCAAACTGTTCCCTGCTCTTCTTGTTCACGTGGGGAGACCTTAAAACGGTGTAAATTTCTTTTTTGGTAGGCAGGGGAATAGGCCCCACTATTTTTACCCCGGACCTTTTTGCAAGGTCTACTATCTCTTCTACGGATTTATCCAGCAGCCTGTTGTCAAAAGATTTAAGCTTAATACGAATTCTTTTGTTGTCCATATTCCCTTCTCTTTTTTTATTGTGCTTTCCTGTTTATTGCTGCGCTAGTGCATAAAAATAATATTGTACCTTTTTTTTCAGCTTTGTGCAATGCTTTTCTTCTTTTTTTTATTCGATAATATCTGTTACGGCTCCGGCGCCCACAGTGCGTCCCCCTTCCCTCACGGCAAACCTCTGTCCCTTCTCGAGGGCTATGGGGTATATCAACGTGACTTCCATCTCAACGTTATCTCCAGGCATGACCATCTCCACGCCTTCAGGAAGCTTTATCTCGCCGGTTACGTCTGTGGTCCTTATATAAAACTGGGGCCTGTACCCGGTAAAGAAAGATTTATGCCTGCCTCCTTCTTCCTTCTTCAAAACGTAAACCTGCGCCTTGAAATGGGTGTGGGGGGTTATGCTGCCGGGAGCGGCCACGACCATGCCTCTCTCAGCCTCGTCCTTCTCAACTCCCCTCAAAAGCAAGCCCACGTTGTCCCCGGCTGTCGTTTCTTCCAGCTCCTTCCTGAACATCTCTATCCCGGTTATTACCGTCTTCTTTATATCGTGAGACAGCCCTATCATCTCAACGGCATCTCCTATCTTGGCCTTGCCCCTCTCTACCCTGCCGGTAGATACAGTTCCCCTTCCGGTTATCGAAAATACGTCCTCTACCGCCATCAAAAACGGCTGGTCTACGGGCCGCGGAGGTTCCGGAATGTAGCTGTCCACCGCATCCATCAATTCAAGTATGCTCCCGCACTTCTCGCATTCCCTCTCCCCGCACCCGCATTCCAGGCATTGTAAAGCGCTGCCCTTGATAACGGGTATATCGTCCCCGGGAAATCCATACTTGGTAAGCAATTCCCTCATCTCCAGCTCAACAAGCTCAACCAGTTCCTTGTCTTCCAGCTGGTCCATCTTGTTCATGTACACTACCATCGCCGGCACTTCCACCTGCCTGGCCAGAAGCAAATGCTCCCTGGTCTGGGGCATGGGTCCGTCAGGAGCGCTTACAACAAGTATCGCACCGTCCATCTGCGCGGCTCCCGTTATCATGTTCTTTATGTAATCGGCGTGCCCGGGACAATCTATATGAGCGTAATGCCTCTTATCCGTCTGGTACTCTATGTGTGCTATGTTTATAGTCAATCCCCTCTCTTTCTCCTCCGGCGCCTTGTCTATCTCTTCGTATTTCGAAAAATTAGCTCCGCCCTTCTTGCTCAATACCATCGTTATCGCGCTGGTAAGCGTCGTCTTCCCGTGGTCTACATGTCCTATCGTGCCGATGTTTACATGCGGCTTGCTCCTTACAAATTTCTCCTTTGCCATTTTTTATGCCTCCCTTGGTAAATATTCCTGTCGAAACGTTTGCAGCAAAACCGGAAAAACCGCATGCCACCGGATTCACTTATTCCACCGCCTTCTTTTGTATGCCGGCCGCAAACTCTCTGTTTATGCCGCAGGCAGTTCAGATACCCCTTATGCGCTTGAGTTCTTCAGGCGGAACAACCTCATAAAGAGAAGGCTCTATTATATAATTTCCCCTGCCCTGTGTCAAAGACCTGAGAGCAGTGGCATATCCAAACATATTCCTCAGGGGAACCAGGCCTTCAATATACCTTATGTTATCATGCGTCTCCACCTGTTCAATCCTGCCTCCCCTGAGATTAAGGTCGTTCAAAATTTCGCCCATAAACTCCTCCGGCACGGTAATTTCTATTTTCATGATGGGTTCGAGCAAAACAGGGGAAGCTTTTGCCACTGCATCCCGCAAAGCCAGCGTACCTGCAATTTTATAGGCAATTTCGTTCGAATCGGAAGGATGGAGAGAAATATCCGTCAGAGAAACCTTGATATCCATTAAAGGGGTCCCGAGAAGCGGCCCTGCCTCCATGCCTTCTTTAAGTCCGTCTTCGACAGCCCTGATAAATTCCATGGGCGACTTTCCCGGCTCTAACCTGTTCTCAAAAACGAATTTTCCACCTCTCGGCAGAGGTTCAATTTTTATGACGGCATGGCCGTAGTGGCCCTTGCTTCCCGACTGCTTTATAAATTTGCCTTCTCCCCTGGCAGGTTGACTTATTGTCTCCCTGTATGCAACTTCAGGTTTCCCGAGCCTGACGTCAAGCTTATTTTCCCGCCTGAGCCTCTCAGCTACAACTTCTATATGGAGCTCTCCCATTCCCATTATTATAATCTGCCCGGTTTCTTCATCCGTTTTAATGTTAATGGTGGGATCCTCTTCGGCGATTTTAAGAAAGCCGGCGTAAATCCTGTCATAATCGGATTTTATTTTCGGTTCCGCCGCAGCATATATAACAGGCTGTGGAAATTTCAAGGATTCAAAAACAACCGGATTATTTTTCGTTGAAAGCGTGTTCCCGGTAGAACTTTTCTTAAGCCCGGTCAGAACTACTATATCGCCTGCCGCCGCCTCTTCCTCTTCGTGGTATTTGTTAGCATGGACTTCAAAAATCTTAGAAACCTTTTCCGTAGTATTTTTAGTCCAGTTAAAAAGAGCCTGCCCCTTTTTAAGCCTGCCCGAATAAATCCTCGTGTAAAAAAGCCTGCCAAGATTAATGTTATTGTATAGCTTGAATACATAAGCAGTAACATCTTTCCCGTCGCCGCACTTTACAATCTTTTCTTTCCCCGTAGAAGGATTAAGGCCAACCATAGCGGCAGCATCTTCGGGCGAGGGCAAATAATCCACTATGCCGTCCATTAAAAGGCGAACTCCCTTGCTTTTGAGCGACGAGCCGCAAAAAACGGGAAACATGCTGCAATTCAAAGTTCCCTTGCGCAGGGCGCCTTTTAATTTCCCGCCGTCTGTTTCCTCTCCGTTTATATAATTCTCCATAATTTCCGGGTCAATATCTGCGGCCTTTTCTACCAGGCTGTTGTAAAGATTATCCGTTATTTCTCTGAGATTTTCCGGCACGGGCGCTTCTTCCGCTCCCTTCTCGTTATCTGAAACAGATAATACCGCTTTTTTCCTGAGAATATCTACAATGCCCCTGAATTCACCGTCAACCATTATGGGTATCTCAACCACTACGGCATTTGCATTCAATTTCTTCTTTATATCGGAAACCGCCTTGAAAAAATCCGCCCCGGACCTGTCCATCTTGTTGATATATATGATTCTCGGTATTCCGTACCTCTCGCTTTGCCTCCAGACGGTTTCGGACTGGGGCTGAACCCCGCCAACCGAACAAAAAACCCCCACGGCCCCGTCAAGCACCCTGAGAGACCTTTCCACCTCAACGGTAAAATCAACATGTCCGGGCGTATCTATAATATTTATCTTATGTTCTTTCCAGTAAAAAGTGGTTGCTGCGGAAAAAATTGTAATGCCCCTCTCCTTCTCCTGGTCGAACCAATCCATTACTGCAGTTCCTTCATCGACATCGCCCATTTTATAAGTTTTGCCTGAATAAAAGAGAAAACGCTCGGTCGTGGTCGTTTTACCGGCATCTATGTGAGCTATTATTCCTATATTTCTTATTTTCTTTCTGTCTATCATAGAAAAGACCCTGTGGTGTAATACAGGAAATTCCCGGGCAAATTCCCGGCAATTGCCAGGTGATTTTGCTGGAAGAAGAGACCCTTCTCCATTCCCGGGAGGCTGCAATTTCAAAAAGCCGCAATAAAAAGTCCAGGCCTCCGCAAACTGAGAGAGAAGAAAGGGAAACCTCTTTGAATACGAGAGGTATTAATAGGATGGGCTGCTTAAGCTACCACCGGTAATGTGCAAAAGCGCGATTTGACTCTGCCATCTTGTGCGTATCCTCTTTTTTCTTCACGCTTGCTCCTTCGCCTTTTGCAGATTCAATAAACTCGTCAACCAATTTTTCAGCTATCGATTTTCCCTTTCTGGCTCTTATGTTTGTCAAAATCCATCTTATGGCAAGGGCCAGGCTTCTCTCCGGAGGAACTTCAACAGGCACCTGGTACGTGGCTCCGCCAACCCTTCTCGCCCTGACTTCTACCCTTGGTTTTACGTTACCCAACGCTTTTTTAAAAACTGTCAAAGGGTCCTGGCTCGTTTTATCCTTAATGATATCCATGCTTTCATAGAATATTGCATAAGCAAGGTTTTTTTTGCCGTCTTGCATAAGCAGGTTAACAAATTTGGATACCTCGTAGTCGTTATATTTAGGGTCACTTGTAATTTCCTGTTTCCCCATTCTTTTTCTTCTCGGCATATTTTAACCCTCCGCTTTTTTCTTTTCGCTTTCCTTTGGTTTTTTAGTTCCGTATTTTGAACGGGATTTTCTTCTGCCTTCAACACCTCCGGTATCGAAAGTCCCCCTGAGTATATGGTATTTGACACCGGGCAAATCCCTGACCTTTCCGCCCCGGACCAGGACTATCGAGTGCTCCTGAAGGTTATGCCCTATCCCGGGAATATAGGCTATTACCTCTTTACCGTTGGTCAACCGAACCTTGGCTATTTTCCTTAAAGCGGAATTAGGCTTCTTGGGAGTTGCGGTTTTAACGTAAAGGCAAACTCCTCTTCTCTGGGGGTTCCCTTCCAGGGCCGTAGATTTTAATTTCTTTTTTTGCTGCTCCCTTTTTTTCTTTATTAATTGATTATATGTCGGCATATTTGCCCTCCGTAGATTATTCCTGTTTCACGCCTTCAGTAATTTCCTGGAATTCTTTTTTACCTTTTTGCCCGAACAAACCGGTGCCTGCGGGAACCACTCTTCCCAGAATGACATTCTCTTTAAGCCCTTCGAGAGGGTCTTCCGCACCCAGCATGGCTGCCGTTGTCAGGACCTTTGTGGTTTCCTGGAAGGAAGCGGCAGAAATAAAACTGTCGCTGCTCAGGGCAACCCTCGTAATACCCAGTATCATAGGCTTGAAGGAAGCCGGCTTCTTCTTTTTGGGAAGCTCCTCGTTAATCTTCTGTATCTTCACCCTGTCAATCTCTTCTCCCTCAAGAAGGTACGTGTCGCCGGGGTCCTCTACCCTGACCCTCGAAAGCATCTGCTTTACTATAACCTCTATGTGCTTATCCTTGATGGTTACCCCTTCCACCCGGTACACCTTCTGTATTTCGCTCAAAAGGTATTCTTCTACCTTCTTTTCTCCCTGAATCCTGAGCATATCCTTAAGAACAACAGGCCCGTCGGTCAACTTGCTTCCGGCAAGCACCCTGTCATCTCCGGCTACCAGGAGGTGCTTCCCGTAAGGAATGGTATATTCTTTGACAGTCTCTGTTTCCTGGTTTGCTATTCTTATCTTCCTGCTGCCTTTTTCCGAAGGAAGCATCTCCACGATTCCGTCTATCTCGGAAATAATGGCAGGATTTTTGGGGTTTCTCGCTTCAAAAAGCTCGGATACTCTCGGCAGACCTCCCGTGATATCCTGCTGAACCCTCTTTTCCGAACGGAGTATCTTCGCCAGAACATCGCCAGGATAGACCTTGTCCCCTTCCTGAACTATGACATGTGCGTCTTCGGGAAGATGGTAATCTCCCACTATGGCTCCCTTCTTATTTTTCAGGATAACCTGCGGGTCCATTTCTTCTTTATGGGGAATAATAACCTTCCTGCTTATGCCCACTGCGCCGTCATATTCTTCCTTCGCCGTTTTGCCCACTTCGACATCCTTAAATTCAACGATGCCTTCCCTGTCGGCTATTACGGGGAAAGAATAGGGGTCCCACTCCGCTATATCCCTGGGTTCCGATATGGATTCGCCGTCTTCAACATTCAATATAGTGCCTACCCTTAAGTTATATCTTTCTATTTCCCTGCCCCTGTTATCATTCAGAACAATATGCCCTTCCCTGTTAACTACGACATTTTTGCCTTCGGTGTTCCTCACAACCTTAAGGTTGTCAAGATATTTGACGTTTCCCCTGTCCTTGACGGTAATCGAGGACGACCCCGTGCTCCTTGAGGCCGCTCCGCCCGTATGGAAGGTTCTCAAGGTAAGCTGGGTGCCGGGCTCTCCTATGGACTGTGCAGCAATAACGCCGACAGCTTCTCCTATGTTGACAAGCTTCTTCCTCGAAACATCCCATCCGTAGCACTTTGCACAGACGCCTTTTTCCGCCCGGCATGTGAGAACGGACCTTATCCTGATTTTGTTTATTCCGGTATCAACTATATCGCGAGCCTTATCTTCATCGATAATTTCTCCCGCTTTTACTATTATGCGGTCGGTAACAATATCTACAACATTGTCTATGGCAACCCTGCCCGTAATCCTTTCTTTAAGGGGAAGAAGTTCTTCTTCTCCGTCGGTAAGGGAAGTTAAAAATATTCCCTCGAGGGTGCCGCAGTCTTCTTCCGTGACGATGACCGAATGGGAAACGTCCACAAGCCTCCTGCTCAGGTAGCCCGCATCGGAAGTTTTAAGTGCTGTGTCAACAAGGCCTTTTCTGCCTCCGTGTATGGCTATGTAGTACTCCAGCAAATCAAGGCCTTCCCTGAAATTAGATATGACAGGTATCTCTATGATTTCTCCTATGCCGCCGGTAACCTGCTTGGTAGGCCTTATCATAAGACCTCTCATGCCCATGAGCTGGTTTGCCTGGGAACGGTTGCCCCTCGCTCCTGAAGACACCATGAGGTATATGGGATTGACATAAAACCTGTCTTTGCCTCCCGTATCGGCTATCGTGTCCATAACGGCTCGCCCAATTTTATTTGTAGCCGTAGTCCAGATATCTATAATCCTGTTATACCTCTCCCCGGCAGATATGACTCCTCTCTGATAATTTTTTTCAACCTTCTTCTTTTCGCTTTCCCCTTCTTCGATAATCTTTGCTTTCATCAAGGGGATTTTCAGGTCGTCTATCCCTATGGTTATTCCGCCCCTGGTGGCAAAATCAAACCCTACATTTTTGGCGGCATCGAGAAATTCCACCGTTTTTTCATAACCGCATTTATCAAACAACTCTTCCGTGAGCGCTTCGAGCATGGGGCTTTCAAACCTTTCATTCTTGAACCCTATCTCTTCAGGTATCAGGGAATTAAAGATAATCCTGCCTACTGTAGTTACCAGCTCTTTACCTTTGCCGTCTTTCACCCTCAAAGGCCTGTGGAGGGAAAGGTAGCCAAGACTGTACAAATATTCGGCTTCCCCGAAGCTTGAAACAGGGGTTTTCACCTTCTTGCCGCCGATAAAGGTATCCATCTCGTAAATTTCTTCATCGCTCTCCAGGGTAAGGTAAGTACAACCCACGACAATATCCCTGGTAGGAGTTACTATCGGCTTCCCGCTCGCAGGAGAAAGTATATGAGTATTCGCCTGCATCAGCAATTTAGATTCTATACATGCCTCCGGAGTAAGGGGAAGGTGAACGCTCATTGTGTCACCGTCGAAATCCGCGTTGAAAGCCGGGCAGACAAGCGGATGGACTGTAATCACGTTGCCTTCAATCAGCTTTGGCTCAAATGCCTGTATGCTCAACCTGTGAAGGGTAGGCTGCCTGTTGAGCAACACGGGATGTTTCTTGCTGACCCTCTCAAGAATCTCCCATACCTCCGGAAGGTTTTCTCTTATTGCCCTTTTTGCGCTTCCGAGGGTATGGAAATACTCTTTTTTCCTCAGTTCCCTGAGAACAAAGGGCCCAAAGAGTTCCAAAGCCATTTCCTTTGGCAATCCGCACTGGTTAAGCTTCAATTCAGGCCCGACAACAATAACAGCCCTGCCCGAATAGTCTACCCTTTTACCGAGAAGATTCTGCCTGAATCTTCCCTGTTTTCCCCTTAAAGCATCCGTAAGGGATTTAAGAGGCCTCTTGCCTTTACCCAGCACAGCCATACCGTGTTTGCCGTTATCAAGCAGCGCATCAACCGATTCCTGGAGCATTCTTTTTTCGTTTCTTATAATTATATCGGGAGCCTGCAGCTGTATAAGCTTTTTAAGCCTGTTATTCCTGTTTATTACCCTCTGGTAAAGGTCGTTAAGGTCCGAGGCGACAAACCTGCCGCCGTCGAGAGGAAGCAGAGGCCTCAAGTCGGGAGGCGTAACCATCAGGATGCCAGTTATAAGGTATTCAGGTTTAACCTGGGTTTTTATAAGCCCTTCGACCATTCTGAGTTTCTTTATAAGGTTCCTTCTGGTAATATAATCTCTCTTTTTCCCTCCAAGCTGCTTCTTGAGATCACCTTCCATCTTGTGCAAATCTATCTTTTTCAGCAGATGCTGTATCGCTTCGGCTCCTATGCCCACCTGGAACTTGTTGCCGTATTTATCAAGATTCTTGTAATACTCTTCTTCATTCATTATATGCTTTTCTTTCAGGGGCGTAGTACCCGGGTCAATCACTATATAACCCTCATAGTAACAAACCATTTCAAGGTCGGACATCGTCATGTCCAGCAACAGCCCCATCCAGTTGGAAATGCTCTTTAGAAGCCATATGTAAGATACGGGCGTAGCCAGCTCAATATGCCCCATCCTTTCCCTTCTGACTTTTGAAGTCGTAACTTCTACGCCGCACCTGTCGCATATAATGCCCTTATACCTCAATTTTTTATATTTGCCGCATGAACATTCGTAGTCCTTTGCAGGGCCGAAAATCCTCTCGCAGAAAAGGCCGTCTCTCTCCGGCCGGAATGTCCTGTAATTCAATGTTTCTGCTTTTTTAATTTCGCCGTGAGACCATGAACGCATAACCATGGGAGAAGTTATCTTTATGTTGGCAATTTCCCTGCTTTGCCCGCCTTCCTTGATATTTTCTATCTTAAGGTCGAGCCCTATGCCCTGCAACTCCTTCTTGAGAACATTGAAAGATTCAGGAATATTATTTCCCCTGTAATCGAGTCCCTTTGCTATGCTTTCATACATAAGCTTTCGACCTTCGGTATCGTCGCTTTTAACCGTGAGAATTTCTTTCAGAGTATGGGCGGCTCCGTATCCTTCAAGTGCCCAGACTTCCATCTCCCCGAACCTCTGCCCGCCGAACTGGGCTCTTCCGCCCAGAGGCTGCTGGGTTATGAGGGAATAGGCGCCGGTGCTCCTCGTATGAATCTTTTCATCGGCCAGGTGCTTCAGCTTCATCATGTACATGTAACCGACCGTGACCTTCTGGCTGAAGGGTTCTCCCGTCTGTCCGTCAATAAGTACATCCTTGCCGTCTTCGGGAAGGCCTGCTTCTTTCAACAGGTTTTTAATTTCAAGTTCCTTGATGCTCTGGAATATGGAGGTATCCATACTGTAGCCCAAAGACTTGAGCGCCCTTCCGAGATGTATCTCAAGAACCTGTCCGATATTCATTCTGGAAGGAACGCCAAGGGGGTTCAAAACTATGTCCACGGGAGTCCCGTCGCTCAAAAAGGGCATATCTTCCTCCGGCATAATCTTGGATACCACTCCCTTGTTGCCGTGCCTGCCGCTCATTTTATCGCCGACAGAAACCTTCTTTTTAACTGCAATTTCAACAACGATTTTGCAGATTACATCGGAATCAAGTTCATTCCCCCTCTTGATTTTCAACTTTTCGTTCTTAAGCTGGTTCTTTATCCTGGAAAGTTCTTCTATGCCGGTATCAACTATTTTCCTCAATGCGCTTTTATGTTTTTCGGAAACTTTTTCAACAATCTTTTCCCACGAATCGGCCTTAACCTTTCCTTTTAAATTTATCTTGTGGGAAACCAAGAACTTCTTAATTTCCTCGTTTATCAGTTTTTCTATAATTCTTTCTTTTTCTCCGAACTCTTTTTCCAGCTCTTTTACCCTGGAACTTATTTCTTTATCCTGAGAAGCGTTCCTGCGAGCATATTTTCTTATATTGACAACGGTGCCCTTCGTTCCCGGAGGCACTTTTAAAGATGTGTTCTGAACATCCTTGGCTTTTTCTCCGAAGATTACCCTTAACAGTTTTTCTTCAGGAGTAATATCGGATTCTCCCCGGGGGGTTACTTTGCCCACGAGAATATCGTCCTGTTCCACCTCGGCGCCTATCCTTACAATGCCTTCTTCGTCAAGATTCTTAAGGCGCTCTTCCGGAGTATTCGGCAAATCGCTTGTTATCTCTTCTGCCCCCAGTTCCGTTTCAACAGCTTTTACCTCGAACTCTTTTATATGTATGGATGTGAAAGTATCGTCTTTTACGAGCCTTTCACTTAAAAGGATGGCATCTTCATAGTTATATCCGTGCCATGGCATTAAGGCAACGAGGAGATTTTTGCCCAGAGAAAGTTCCCCTTCCGAAGAAGCGCTTGGCCCGTCGGAAATTATCTGGTGCTTTTTTATCTTATCGCCCACCTTGACAACAGGCCTTTGATGAAAACACGTATCCTGGTTTGTTCTGAAAAACCCTCTAAGCAAATAGACGTCCTCGTCTTCTCCCGGGAAAAAACCCGGAGTATTCCTTTTGACGATTATTTTGCGGCTGTCCACATAGCTTACTGTGCCTTCATTGGCCGCTTTTAGAACAACCCCGCTGTCCTTTATAACATATTTTTCCATGCCTGTTTTCACAAGCGGCGCTTCATTCTTTATCAGGGGTACGGCCTGCCTTTGCATATTTGAGCCCATCAAGGCCCTGTTGGAATCGTCGTGCTCGAGAAAAGGTATGAGAGAAGCGCTTACGCTGACTACCTGAACGGGCGAGATGCCGATATAATCTACTTCCTTCGCGGGGTAATCGTCTTTTATGCCGTCCTTTGTTCTTACCTTAATCCTTTCGGGAATAATCTTTTTTGTTTTTTCATCCACGGGGACGCCGGGAGGAGCAATGTAATAGACGTCTTCCTGGTCGGCTGTCAGATATTCCATGCGGTCAGTTACAATGCCTTTTTCAACCTTGTAGTAAGGAGTTTTCATGAATCCGAATTCGTCAACTTTTGCATGAACGGTCAAAGAATTTATAAGCCCTATGTTCGCTCCTTCAGGAGTTTCTATGGGGCAGACCTTTCCGAAATGGGTATAATGTACATCCCTTACCTCGAAGCTTGCCCTTTTCCTCTCCTTGACTCCACCTTCGCCAACAGCCGTAACTCTTCTCTTGTGGGTTATTTCAGTCAGAGGATTAGTTTTCTCCAGGAACTGGGAAAGCTGGTTCCTCGCAAAAAAATCGTTAACCGAAGTCATCAAAATCTTGCCGTTTATCAGTAGCTGCAGGGTAACCTTTTTGTTTTCATCCTTATTGAGCAAAACCATCTTTTCTTTGGCAAATCTCTTGAGCTTTACCAGCCCTTCGTATACATGCTCCTTGACAATCTCAGCCGAGGTTCTGACCCTTTTATTGCCCAGGTGGTCTATATCCTGGACAACCCCTTCCTTTTTTTCTATCAGCCTCAAAAGGGCTTTGAGGGTCTCGATAATATCTTCTTCCTTTAAATACCTCTCCTTGAAATTAAGGCCCAAAATCTTGTTTATCTGCATCCTGCCAGGAGTTGAAAGGTCATAAACCTCGTCCGAAAAGAGGAGGAGATTAAGAAATTTTGCCGCCTCTTTTACATTAACCTTGTCATACCCGGGCCTCATTTCCTTATAAATGACTTTCAGGGCTTCCTCTGCCGTTTTCACGTCGTCCCTCTGAAGAGTCGTCGATATTATTGAATCCTCAGGCATATCCCCGGGTTTATCGTAAAAAATGTTCACAATATCCTCCCTCGTGAAACCGAGGGCTTTCAATAATACTGTGGCAGGAACCTTTTTCTTGCCGAGCCATACCACAAGGCAATTGTGAGTATCCACCTCGAAATTTATCCACAAACCGCGAGAGGGGTATATCTTGGCCGAATAGAGAGTGTTCTGTCCTGCTCCCGGCTCTTCCTTGAAGTATACTCCGGGGCATCTCAAAAGCTGGTTGACAACAACCCTTTCTATGCCGTTTATGATAAAACTTCCGTTTTCAGTCATTAAAGGCAAGCTTCCCAGGTATATATCCTGCTCGTTAATTTCGCTTACCTTCAATTCCTTGGTATTTATGTCTATTTCAGAAGAAATAATCTTCAGCCTGACCTTAAGACGTGATTCATAAGAACTTTTCTTCTCGATGCATTCGTCTATAGAATCAAAAGGTTCTTCAAGCTGATAATGCACGTATTCTATGCGATTTTTGCCATTATCGCTTTCAATGGGGAAAATCTTCTGGAAAAGTTCTTCCAGCCCCTCAACCTTTCTCTCGTCCGGGTCAACATCCTTCTGTAAAAACTTTTCATAAGGAAGTTTCTGCAGCTCAAGCAAATCCGGAGCTTCTAATATTTTCATTTTCACCCCTCAGAATTTTTACTTAATTTCAACTTCGGCGCCGATTGCTTCCATTTTTGCCTTTACCTCGTCAGCCTCTTCCTTCGTCACCTTTTCCTTAATGGGTTTAGGCAGCGATTCTATAAGCTCTTTCGCTTCTTTCAGCCCCAGCTCCGTCATTCCTCTTACCTCTTTGATGGCCTGGATTTTATTGGAACCGAAGGTTTTCAGGATAACATCAAAAGCAGTTTTCTCTTCTTTCTTCTCTTCCCCCGCGGCGGCTTGTCCCGCAGCTGCTGCGACTCCAACCGGAGCCATCATGCCTGCCACTCCGAATTTATCCTCGAGTTTTTTTGCAAGGTCCGAAAGCTCAAGGGCGGAAAGCTGCTCAACTTTTTCCACTATCTCGTCGATTAAATTTTTTTCAACTTTTTCCATCTTCTTTCTCCTTTTTATTTTCTACTATCTGGTTCAAATTACTGATTAATCTCATCAGGGGATAATTCAACGCATTAACTATCCTGGTCAGAGGCATTCTCAGGTTGTAAACAACCATGGCTTCTAACTGTTTCTTTTCCGGGAGCTTTCCTATGCTGCCCAACTCTTCGGCGTTAAAAACCTTATCGTAGATAATGCCGCTTTTAAATTCTATTTTTTCAGTCTTCTCCTTGAAGTTGAGAAGCTTTTTAAGAACCCCTATTTCATCATTGCCTTTCGTCCATACAAGGAAAACAGAACCAGTAAGACCTTTGCATACTTCTTCCCGGCTTATGTTTTCATAGGTTTTTTCAAGGAGCGTATTTTTTACAACCATCATATTGCATCCCATATCGGACAGGTCTCTTCTTAAACCCTGCATGTCCATAACCGACAGGCCGGAAAAGCCAACCAGAAGATTCACGTTGCTCTCTTTAATATCTTCTGTTATTTCTGATACCAGTTCCTTCTTCTTTTCTTTAGTCAGTTTTTTCATTTCTTTAACTCCGCCCCCGCCCTGGAGGCCTTTTAAGAAACTGCCTTTGTAACATGTTCGTTTATAATATTCAGACTGAATTTACTATGCTGTTTCCTGCAGAATCTTATTTGGCGCAACCTTTAACGCAGGAGACATAGTAAGGGAAATTGATGAAGACCGGACATAGTTGCTCTTTGCGGAAGGCGGCTTTACTGCAAAGACGGCATTAAAAGCGGCTCCTATGTTTTCAACAAGTTTTTCTTTTTCAAAAGAAACCTTTCCAACAGGAATATGCAGGTTCCCGTCCTTATCCATCTTGAAATCTACCCGTCCTTTTTTCAGTTCATCTATTATCTTATCCAGCTCTCTGGTCACCGTCCCTGTTTTGGGGTTAGGCATAAGCCCGCGCGGTCCGAGTATCTTGCCGAGGGGAGAGACAATCTTCATCATGTCCGGAGTAGCAACAACAGCGTCGAAATCGAGAAATCCGCCTTTTATCTTTTCCACCAGGTCTTCTTCTCCCACGTAATCAGCTCCTGAATTCTTTGCCTTGATTGCATCTTCTCCTGAAGCGAAAACGAGAATTTTCACTGATTTCCCCGCCCCGTGAGGCAGCACGACGGAATTCCTGACAGGCTGTTGAAGCTTCTTCACATCCAGTCCCAGATTAATAGACAGCTCCACCGTTTCGTCAAATTTGCTCTTATGGAATCCTTTGATGATATCAACGGCTTCACCAATGTCATACAGCTTATTCTTGTCTTCCAGGCTGTCTAAAAGGCTTTTGTATTTTTTGGATTTTTTCACTTTTCTCTCCTTTATTCCCTCAGTCGACTACTTCCACGCCCATGCTCTCAGCCACAGCACCGACTATTTTTACCGCGCTGTTTATATCCCTGGTGTTCAAATCTGGCATCTTTATTTTAGCTATCTCTTCAAGTTGAGCTCTTTTTATCTTTCCGACCTTCTCCATGTTTGGAACGCCTGAGCCCTTAACTATGTTTGCGGCTTTTTTAATAAGTTCAGCAGTGGGGGTCGTTTTGGTAATAAAAGAAAAGCTGCGGTCTTCATAAACAGTGAGGATAACGGGTATAGTGCCTTCTTTACCCTTTGTTTCAGCGTTAAAACTCTTGCAAAAATCCATTATGTTTACTCCATGCTGACCCAGAGCAGGCCCTACAGGCGGAGCAGGCGTTGCCCCCGCTGCCGGGATTTGTAATTTAATTAAAGCTTTAACCGGTTTATTCGCCATCTCTTTCACCCCTCTATGTTTTTTCCACCTGCCAGTAATTTAATTCTACGGGAGTCGCCCTTCCAAAAATGGAAATGCTCACCTTCATTCTCTCCTTATCCGGATATATTTCTTCAACTATTCCATCGAAGTTGACAAAAGGCCCGTCCGTTATTTCCACGGTATCCCCTATTGAAAATTCCATCTTGGGAGTAGTTTTGCCCTTTTTCTCTTCAACCTCGTTCATTATCTTCTTGGCTTCGTATTCTGAAAGGGGAACAGGGTTGCCTGCCCCCAGAAATTTGATAACCCCCTGTGTTGTTTTAATCTTGTGCCATATCATATCATCCGCATTATCTTCTATCTCTATGAGTATATATCCCGGCCAGAATTTCCTGCTTCTTACCTTTTTCTCTCCCTTGACTACTTCGGACACGTCTTCCTTGGGGATAACAATCTGCTGTATTTTGTTTAAAACATCTTCTTCCTGTTCATGATTTGAAAGAAGTTTTTTTATCTTGTCCTCATGCCCCGTCTTTACCTGAAGGATAAACCATTTGCCCATTTTTTCACCTTAGGAAGTTTCTTATCAGTTTTGAAAATATAATATCGACTATTCCAAGATACAAAGAAAATATAACCATGAAAAGAACTATCACCCCGGTTGTCAGCTTCAATACCTTTTTTTCCGGCCAGCTTACCTTCTCCAGCTCATTCCTGACATTATTTAAAAAAACCAGTATTTTCTTTTTCATGGTTATCCCTTTATATTTAAAATATCCGGCGCCCGGACCCAAGCCTCACCCGAAACTGTCAAGCAGGCCTGGGAGGATTCGGCGCCTACGCACTCTGTGCTCCGGTCGGCCAGCCGGCCCCGTTATCACGGGGCAGAGAATCGAAATTCGAAAATAGAAAATTGAAAAACAAATAGAATTCCGATTCGGTCAAATTTCGATTATCGATTTTCAA
>Ga0272443_10004082_pt1 | contig 16390 bp, 16 predicted proteins | sample SSMAcet12_FD_193581 | JGI IMG/M metagenome (GOLD analysis project Ga0272443, IMG submission 193581) | Marine sediment archaeal communities from Little Sippewissett salt marsh, Falmouth, MA, United States - SSM-Acet-12 | ecosystem: Environmental > Aquatic > Marine > Wetlands > Sediment ... | reverse complement strand
AGGAAGAAGTTCATCAGGTTGAGTCCCACCTCCATGCTGTACTTGTAGTGACCCCGCTGGAAATCGGTATAGAAGTACTCCCAAGCCACTGTGGCCATCAGGAACTTGAAGTCGGCGTTGAGAATCGGGAAGTCGTTGGCCACGCCGCCGAGGCCCCCGATCAGCTTGTTCTTGCGGTAGCCCTTCTTGTATTCCGAGTACTCGGCGGCCGACACGATGTGTTTCGAATAGGCGTCGAGGTAGTCGGCGAAGCTCAGGTCGAGGGGCTTGAACTGCTGGGTGTAGTTGTTCAGATCAACGATCCCGAGGCTGATTGCGGTGGTGACCTGGTCGTAGGGTATCCCGTTCTGAAAAAAGAGCTTGATGGTCTCAGGCTGAATGTCTTTCTCGAGGATATCGATGTAGTCATCGACTGCAAAAGTGATGTCGTACTGACGGATGTCGAGATACTCCTGCGGATCGCTTTTACGGCTCATGAGATACTCGATCTGAGAATCCTCGGCTCCCAGGAGTCTCCACTTCCTCTCCAGATTTGCCCTCCGGGCCTGGGGCGAATCCTGGTCCCCGCGGACCACATAGTGGAGCTCGATCTTCAGTACCATGTCCTTGATTGCGTCGAAGATCTGGTTCTTGTCCTTGATAAAAACGTTCTCGGTAAAATCGAGCAGCGATGTTTCCACGTCGATGACCCGCATGTTGAATGCGGTAGTCTCTGCGATTTCGTCGATCCGGCATACCAGCAGTTTTTCCACCGACAGGATGCGGCCGAGTTCAAGCAGCTTGCTGTCATCCACGATCCCCGACATACTGAGCTGCTGCTCCTGCAGAATCTGCTGAATCACGCCGCGCTCGACGATCCTGAAGTGGTGCAGCTTGAACACCTCGGTGCGCAGGATGTCGGTGAACATCCGCGTGTCGGCCGGGTTGTAGGAAGTAGACATGACATCGAGAATTGCTATCTGCGGCACCCGAGTAACACTCTCCCCCTCCATCTCGCTGGATGGGCTGTCCTGGGCGTATACAAAAAAAGAGCATGAAAGGAGGAGTACAATGAGAAGCGATTGCATCTTCATATGTACCTCCGTATATAGAAGTATTGTACACCCAACTGTGAATTCCCGGTAGATGCCGGATCCCGATATTTGAAATCTTTTTCAATGAAGCCGAAAAAGCGTTTGACCGTGCAATATTGTCGTGTTAGAATCAACAAGGTTGACTGTATAGAAATACAGTATCATCGGTTGCCGGCCGGGGACCGATATAAATGTGGCTTTTATTATTATCAATATTTAGGGGGTAGTTACTTATGCCAAAAGCAGAAGCAACTGGAGCCGGGAAAAAGGGCGCAAAAGCGGCACCAAAGATACCGCACATTTTTGTGATTCTTTTTCTGTTTATCGCACTTATGGCTGTTCTGACCTACATCGTACCTGCAGGTATATACGACCGGGTACCGGTGGAAGGAACGAGCAGAATGATGATCGATCCCACATCGTATCACACCGTTGAACGCACGCCGGTAGGTCTTCTCGACCTCTTCGTGGCGATTCCGCAGGGTTTTGTTGAAGCGGGATGGGTCGTTGTTCTGACATTCTGTGTCGGCGGCGCTTTCATGGTGCTGAAAGAGACGGGGGCAATTGCCGTCGGAGTAGACGCACTAGCGCACAAAATGTCGAAACGGGGAATTCTGATCATTCCGATTCTTATGGCCCTGTTCGCTGTCATCGATGCCTTTATCGGGATGCCGGAACTCTGTATGGTTTATGTTCCCGTCATTCTTCCTCTGATGCTCGTACTCGGATTCGATTCTATTACAGCTGCGGCAACTGCATTGATAGGATCGGCAGCCGGTTTTACCGCTGCTCTTACCAATCCGTTTACGGTAGCCATCGCCCAGAAAATAGCGGGACTTCCGCTGTACTCGGGTATCAATTATCGTCTTATAACCCTTATAACCACCCTGATCATCGGTATCGTGTTCGTCATGCGCTATGCCCTGAAGGTACGAAAGGATCCGCAAAGCAGCTCCGTGTATGATATCGATGAACCGAGACGCAAGGCCCTCCTCGAAGCTGAAGAAGAGGAAAAGGGCCATGTATCCAGTAAGGTCAAACTTGCCGGCGCTGCGGCGGTCATCATCTTCCTGATCCTCATCTGGGGTGTCCTGAAGTACAAATGGGACATGCCTCAGATCGGCGGTATCTTCATCGCCATGGCGGTAGTCTGCGGTCTGCTCGGCGGATTGTCTTCACGGCAGCTGTCCGAATCATTCCTCAAGGGATGCCATGATGTTCTGATTGGAGCACTGATCATCGGTATCGCCCGCGGTGTAGCGGTCGTTATGGTTCAGGGCCAGATCATGGACACCATCGTCTTCGGACTCGCCAATGTAGTCAAGGCTCTTCCGGGAACCGTTACCTCCGTCGGAATGCTGGTAGTGCAGTCGCTGTTCAACTTCCTGGTTCCGTCAGGCAGCGGACAGACCCTCATCACCATGCCTATCATGGCTCCGCTGGCCGATATCGTCGGCGTAACCCGGCAGACCGCGGTACTCGCACTGCAGTACGGTGACGGTATTTCCAACATCTTCTATCCGACCTCCGGATACTTCATGGCGAGCCTCGCGCTGGCCGGTGTTCCCTGGGAAAAATGGGCCAAGTTCATGCTTCCCCTCTTCGGGATCTGGTCTGCAACAGGCGCAGTATTCCTGATTATCGCCCAGATGATTCAGTGGGGACCATTCTAAAAAAAACATGTGATGTTCCTGCGGCGGATTCTTCAACCGCCGCAGGAAATTTTGTTTACTTATTTCCATACATGAGGATCAAAAAAATGAAATTCCCATCTAAACAGAATATTGAAGGACAGCTCGAGGTCTACAAACCGCATCTTCTCGAGTTCCTTCAGGAGCTGGTGCAGATCAGAAGTCTCGACAACCATGAAGGGGATGCGGTCCAGCGGGTCAAGCGGGAAATGGAAAAGCTCGAGTATGACCAGGTCATGATCGACCCGATGGGCAACATCATCGGCCGGATGGGCAGCGGTGAGACGGTCATTGCCTTCGACGGTCACCTGGACGTAGTCGATGTGGGCGACGAATCCCAGTGGAGTTTCGAACCCTTCTCGGGGGAGTACAAGGATGGTAAAATATGGGGGCGCGGAAGCACGGACCAGAAGGGCGGAGTAGCAGCCATGATTTACGCGGCCCGCATCATGAAAGACCTCGATCTGCTTGATGATCTGATGATAATCGTGACCGGGACGGTCAACGAAGAAGACTGCGACGGCCTCTGCTGGCAGTACATCATCAACGAAGACAAGATACGGCCGGAATTCGCGGTGTTGACCGAACCGACCGACGGACGGGTCTGCAGGGGACAGAAGGGAAGAATGGCGCTGAAGATAACTACCAGGGGCGTTTCATCCCACGGCAGTGTTCCCGAGCAGGGAGAGAATGCCATCTACAAAATGGCGCCTGTAATTCAGGACATAGAGGCTCTCAATGAGACCCTGCCGGTTCATCCCGAACTGGGCAAGGGCACCATTACGATATCACAGATCTTTTTCAGTTCCGTCTCGAGTTGCGCGGTAGCCGATGGCTGCACCATAATCCTCGACCGCAGGCTCACCTACGGTGAGACCCGGGACAAAGTGATGGCTGAACTGGAAAACCTCGAGAGTGTGAAAGCCGCGGAAGCCGAGGTGGAAGTTATCATGTACGATGTGCCGACCTACACCGGCCTGCAGTATCCGAGTGAATCCTACTTTCCTTCATGGATCACTCCGGAAGATGACGGCAGTGTGCAGGCTGCTGTCAAGGCGCATACGTATCTGTTCGGGGAAGAACCGGTAGTGGATAAGTGGATATTCAGCACCAACGGCGTCTCGATCTCCGGACTGCACGGGATCCCCTGTGTCGGCTACGGACCCGGTAAAACCGCGGCGGCTCACAAGGCGGATGAGATTCTCGAGGTGGATGAATTGTACAGAGCAGCTATGATGTACGCGATGATCCCGCAGTTCTATATGGCCGGTAAGAGCAATTAATTCTGATTACCGGGAACCTCCGGCAGGCGGTTCCCGGTTTCAGGTTCTATTTTTCAGATTCCAGGGGACGGGGGTATTAAAGGATGGGTATTTCATACCTGATTTTTATGATTGCGGATATGGTACTGGCGATACCAATGTGGAAGATCGGCCGGAAATGCGGTCAGGAACTGCCCTACTGGCGGTACTGCATACCGATCTATAATCTGGTGCTTCTCTGCAGATGCGCCTGTGTTCCGGCGTACATTCTGTTTGCAGCCATGGGAGTATCCGTCCTCGTGCCGATAGTCGGTCTCCCTTCGTCGGAGATTACCTGGCTGATATCCTTTCTCTTCTTCGGATATCTTTCCTCAGCATTGGCAGGCCGCCTCGGTAAGCGGAAAATCAACTGGTTCATCCTGGGTGGTCTTCTTTTCTTCATTCCCCTCTTCGTGTTCGGCTTCGACAATTCAATGCCGCAGTCATGAACCAAAAAAAATGCGGGGTGGTGCTGCTGTAGACCACCCCGCGCCGGACGTATAACATGACTGCCGGTGGTTAGCCGAGCAATCCTACTTCACGGTTAAAATCTTCGATGAGTGCGTCGATCTCCCCGGTCTGTTTCTGGATGTTGGTCCAGTAATTCCGGTCGTACCACTGAGCGTTGAGTTCATCCAGTTCTTTTCCCTGCTGTTCTATCCAGGTGTAGTATTTCAGATTGTGAATCCGCTTGCGGTCTTCGTAACGAAGTTCGAGGAGGTTGTCGATACCCTGACGTTCGAGAGCCTGGAAATGAATCCTGGCTGCGTCGACAGGGGTGAATTCACCATGCTTTTGCCGCATCTCGACGACTCTCGATTCATACATCTCCATCGAGTCCGTCAGCACGGTAACCACCACGTCATCTTCTTCCATTTCATAGTACTTAGCCGTTTTGATAGCGGCGATTACGTTCCCGATACCTGAGATACCCAGGAGATCGGCATTGTCGAGGAAATCGGCTGAAACACCCTGCTGTTTCAGATATTCCCTGCCGGAAGGTTCATTGAAAAGCCGCATAACGTTCATTGCGTCATTGTCGTCCACGGCAATGACCATGTCGGTGTTGCGGACGTTGTGTATCCAGGGAACGTGCTTGTCGCCGATTCCTTCGATGCGGTGTCCGCCGAATCCGTTCTGCAGGAGGGTGGGGCACTGCAGGGCTTCGGCGGCGACTATCTTCATGTGCGGGTACTGCTGCTTGAGGTAATCCCCCGCTGCCAGGGTTCCGCCCGAACCGGTTGCGCTGACATATGCCTTGAACCTGCTGTCTTCCCCGACCTCTTTTTTTATGAGCTCTTCGATAGCTTCCGCAGTGACCTCGTAGTGCCACAGGTAGTTCCCGAACTGATCGAACTGGTTGAAAATGACAATGTCATCTCCCCGTTCTGCGATGAGTTCATGGCATTTGTCGAAAATCTCCTTCACATTGCTCTCGCATCCGGGTGTCGCGATAACCTCTCCGGCCACTTTCTGCAGCCAGTTGAACCGCTCTTCGCTCATCTCTTCAGGAAGGATGGCGATGGAGTCACAGGCGAGGAGATCGGAGTTGTACGCCCCGCCGCGGCAGTAGTTGCCGGTGGAGGGCCAGACCGCCTTCTGAGCGGTAGAATCGAAGTTCCCCGTCACCAGGGCCGGAGCGAGACAGCCGTAGGTTGCACCGACTTTGTGGGCCCCGGTGGGAAACCACTTGCCCACGAGGGCAATGATGCGGGCCTTCGTTCCGGTAACTTCCCGGGGTAACTCGATGTAATTCACTCCCCCGTAGCGGCCGCCCTTGAGGGTCGGTTCGTTTTTCCAGGTAATCCGAAACAGATTCAGCGAATTGATATCCCAGAGGCCGACAGTCTCGAGCTGTCCGAGAACCTGTTCGGGGACGAGGGAGGGATCTTTCATCTGGGCAAAGGTGGGATATATGATATTGCGTTCCCGGCAGCGCCGGGCATTCTTTTTTCGTACATCAACATGCATGGACAGATCAATCATGGGCGGACCTCCGTTTTTTTTTCATGAAGAGTTATGATATCTATACTGTACCTCAAAGGTGCTTATAAGTCAACAAAGTTGAATGAAATGTATACTCTGTTGCATCTTTTCCTGTGCGGAACCGGTGGTGATGATGTATAATGGTGGCAATGAATTTCGTGAATGATGAACTGATTACACTGTGCCGTAATCTCATCCGGATACCAGGACTTTCGGGAGAAGAGGGGCAGGTAGCCGAACTGGTCCGCAATACCATGCAGGAACTCCGTTTCGATGAAATCCTGACTGATGAATACGGGAGTGTCATCGGAAAGATCCGAGGCCGCGGAAACGGTCCGACGGTCCTCTTCGACGGACACATGGATACCGTGGGAACCGGGAACCCGGAGGACTGGAAGCACGATCCCTACGGTGGGGTGATCGAGAATGGAAGAATCTACGGGCGGGGAACCTCGGATATGAAGGGCGCGCTCGCGGCAATGATATACGGTGTTTCCCGTCTTGCAGACGATCCCCCGCTGGGAGATGTGTATGTCTCGGCGTCCGTATTCGAAGAGTTGTTCGAGGGCGTCGCCCTGAAAAAAATACTCGCTGAGATCGCAGCCGATTATGTCATCATCGGCGAGTCTTCCGAACTGGATCTGAAAACAGGACAGAAGGGACGTGCCGAAATAAAGCTTCACACCTTCGGGCGAAGCGGGCATGCCGCCCATCCCGGCGACGCTGTAAACGCAGTGTATAAGATGAAGACTGTCATCGATGCACTCAGGGGCATGGATCTGCCCGCAGATCCCCATCTCGGAAAGGGGGTCATGGAGCTTACGGATATCATTTCTGCGCCGTATCCGGGCTCTTCGGTCATACCGTCGGAGTGTACGGCGACTTATGACCGCCGGCTGGTGGCGGGAGAGACGGCGGAAAGCGTTCTCTCGGAGCTCGGAGGAATCATGAGCCGTCTCGGAGAAGAGGATCCGGAACTCAGGGTCGAAGCCCGCATTGCTGCGGGACGCGGGGAATGCTATACCGGGGCCGGTTTTTCCGCTGAACGATTTTTCCCCGCCTGGTATTTCGATCAGGACCTGCCCTTCGTTACCGCGGCTCTGGATGCTTTGAAGGACGCCGGTATCGACGCAAATCTTGATACCTATGGATTCTGTACGAACGGCAGTGCAAGCGCCGGTGATCTCGGAATACCGACTCTCGGCTTCGGTCCCTCCCGGGAGAACCAGGCACATGTAGCGGACGAGTACATCGAGATCGATCAGCTCGCACAGGCGGCCCGCGGCTATGCCGCTCTCGCAGTAGCATTAACAGGGATGCGCGGAAAAGGAAAATAGTATATACTATTCCGCATAAAATTATGGAGAAATGTGATGAATAAATTTGATATCGGGATACATATTAAAAAAATTCGGCTGGAGCAGAGGAGATCACAGCAGGAGATCGCCGATTACTGCGGCTTCACCAAAAGTCACCTCTCCAAGATCGAGAACGGCCGGGTCGTACCTTCCATCGGCGCCCTCGACAAGATCGCCGAAGCCCTCAACACGAAGGTCAGCATCCTCCTCGGGGAAGAGGCCCATAAAGAGGTCGTTCTCACCTCCCACGAGGAAGCGCTGGAAGGCCTGATCCGGACGGCTCAGGGGTATCAGATTTATCCATACGCTTCAGATTACGACGAGAAGAAGATGCAGCCCTTCCTTTTTCTCACCACGAAGAAGAGGCACAAGCTTCATACTACCGCACATGAGAGTGAAGAGTTCATCTACATCCTGGAAGGGGAAATGATCCTGAAGATCGGTTCCACCGACTATCACCTCAAGGAGGGGGACGGTATCTACTTCAACGCACGGTACGAGCACCAGACGATACCCCTATCGGAGAACCTCAAAGTACTGGATATCTTCGTGTGAGCGGTGTTACCCACACGAACCTGATTCCATAATCCGAAAAAAAACACCTCCAAAGCGGAGGCGTTTTACCTGATAAACGGTAAGCTGGTTATGCTATGGCCGGTTTTATTTTTCTGGGAAATTTTTTCTGCTTGAGAATAACCAGGGCGAAAAGAGCTGCCCCGATACCGTTATAAGCAAAACCGGGAACAAAGAGGAATCCGGTTGCAGCGAGCAGTACCAACCGCTCGATTATACCGGTCCTGCCGTAACAGTAGTTCTCCCATACCGCAACGAAGGCGAGCAGGCCAAGGAGCACCGCGATTCCGGTGCTTATGATCATCAGGACACTGTCCTGCAGAAGGATAGCAGGCCTGAAATAGAACATGAAGGGCAGGATATAGAGTCCCTTGGCATACTTGAAAGCCGTAAACATGGTCTTCATGGCGTCCGCCCGGGCGATACCGGCGCCGACTATGGAAGCCAGGCCGACGGGAGGGGTGATCTCGGAGTCGATGCTGAACCATATCATGATGAAGTGGGCGGCAAGAATGGGAAAGCCCATATTTACAAGTGCCGGGCCTACCGCTACCGCGGTCACGATATAGGCCGCGCTGCTGGCGAGACCCATACCAAGAATCATGGAAATCAGACCAACAAGGAAAATCGCCAGGAAAGGACTGCCGTGCGACAATGTGGTAAAAAGCCAGCTGAACTTCAGACCGACACCGGTCAAACCTACCATGGAGAGAATGATTCCGATGCAGGCAACCAGGCTTCCGATGCTCAGGGAGTACTTGCCGCCGAGCACCAGTGATTCGTAGTAGAGCCGGTAATCAAACCTTTTATTCTTGATGATGTCGATCACCACCAAACTGGTGATTCCGCCGAGCGCCGAAAGGTTCGGGGGATACCCGAAAGCCATTATTACCACGATGATTATAATCGCGAAGAAGAAGTGCCATCCTTCCTTCAATATTTTAAGTGCTGATTCGGTTTCGAGGGTCTCCTTGATTCTGATATTGTTCTTCTTCGCCTCGATGTGAACGAAGGTATAGACAGTGGCAAAATAGAGCATGATAGGGAGCACCGCTACGCCGACGATCTTCAGGTACGGAATCTGCGTGAATTCCGACATGATGAAGGCAACTGCGCCCATAATCGGAGGCATAATCTGCCCGCCGGTGGAGGCCGCTGCTTCGATGGCTCCGGCAACATGCGGCTTGTAGCCGATTTTCTTCATCATCGGGATAGTGAAGACACCCGTAGACGATACATTCGCAATAGCACTGCCGGAGATAGAACCGAGGAAGGCGCTTCCGACTACCGCCGCCTTTGCGGGACCGCCCACGGAATTTCGGGTCAGTGCGAACGCGAGTCGGATAAAGAACTCGCCGCCTCCGGTTTTTTCCAGAAATGCTCCCATGATAATGAATGGAGCTACATAGATAATCATCATACGCGAAGATATTCCGTAAAAACCTTCGAGCCCCGCATAGATGTGGCTGATGATGGAGGTAATGCTGAAGCCCCGGTGTCCGAAATTCCCCGGAATGTAGTTGCCGAAAAGCGCGTAGACGATCAGCAGAAGGGAGACGATCGTGAGGGACCATCCTATCACCCTTCGGCCGATATCCAGGCCCAGGATTACCATAATCACTCCGAAGACAATGTCGACGGTGGTAAGCATGCCGAGGCGCATAAAGCGGGAGTTATAATCGTACATCACGTAAATTGAACCCGCGATTGACAGAAATATGATGATAATATCTATATACGATAATCTCGTGAGGTTGCCTTTTTTGTTGAAGGGGTAGATGACTGCAGTCATGATGAAGATCATCATCAGGTACGATGCATACTTGATCACGACGTCGAAGCCCATATTTACCGTGCAGTAAATAATGAACAGAGATATGAAGGCCAGTCCGAAGTTTACTATCTTCTGAGTGCGGCCCGAGAAGATCCGCTGTACCTCTTTAACGGCAGTCTGGCCTTCAGGAAGTAGCTCATCGCTGCCGAGTGGATTCATTTCCATAGTATTTTTCCTGTATTGATGAAAATTCCGGCGGTTTCGTTCCTGATATACAGGTGAAACCGCCGGTGACGAGTTTTATTCTACTTGAGAACTCCGGCTTCTTTGTAGTACTTTTCCGCACCCGGATGGAGGGGAATCGGTCTGAACATAGCGGCAGTTTCAAGAGAGATACCGCTGCCTGCAGGATGGACCTGGCTCAGGTATGCAAGCCCGTCATCGCTGTAGACCGCTTTCACGGCTTCGTATACAAGGTCTTCCGGAAGGTCCTTGTTGCAGCCCCACATCGCCGCGGAACCGATGGTTTCGACTTCGCCGACGCCTGTGTAGGCACCGTCGGGGATGGTCAGAAGAAGATATTTCGGCATTTCCGCTACGAGTTTGTCACGGACACCCGGATCGAACTTGATGATTCTCACGTCATGGGTCAGGGCAAGTTCAGTCAGAGTAGGTGTGGGCAGGGTGGATATTTCCATAACTGCTTCCACCTGACCGAGCTTGAGGGCTTCCATCGCTTCACGTGCAGGGAGATAGACGCTCTTCTTGAAATCCTTTTCGGGATCCATGCCATGGGCGCGAACGATGTCGAACAATGTCTTGTGCATCGAGCCGCCGGGAGATCCGACACAGACAACCCTGTTCTTGAGATCGGAAAAGGTTTCGATTCCCGTCTCCTCGAGAGTAAAGACCTCGACATACTGCATGTAGAGGATACCAACGCCCCGCATGTTGTCGAATTTCTGCTTGTAGGGTTCCTGTCCTGCAAAAGCGAGGGGGGGATCGGTGTTGTTGAGCATTCCGAATTCGGCTTCTCCGGAATGAAGACGGTTGATGTTCTCATTTACACCGCCGGAGGTTACAGCGGTAAGAAGGATTCCGTCTACATTTTTGGAGATGTAGTCTGCAATTCCGCCTCCGATTGCATAGAATCCGCCGCCCATGGAACCTGTTGTGAAGTTCCACTGCACCGTCTGCTTCTCTTCAGGCTGCTCGGCTGCCGTGTCCTTCTGGCCGCCGGCCCAGGCTGCAAACGCGATGAGAAGAAGACAGACGACAAGAAATCTGGTTTTTTTCATATGCCGCTCCTTTTTGGTTTTTTAAAATTATACACCTGCTCTCATTTTCGTACAATAGAAAATTATAAAAATTAAAATAATGTTCCATAATGCGAAACAAAAGGCGCAATTGTGGCAAATATTATTTATTTTGTCATAAAAAAATAGTCCGATTGTCAATATTCAAAGGTACGCCGAACAGAATTTCAAACCTGTAAAAGTATACAGTAAGACAATTGGTAAAGCATCGGAAAATGTGCATAATGTACAAGAGCGTGTTGATTGCCTGAGCGGAATTTCACGGTCGATATGGAAGCCCTGAAGAACTTCATCAGTGAAAAAACGAAGGTCATCATGCTCTGTTCTCCCAGCAACCCTGCCGGCGGAGTACTTTACCGCAGACAACTCGAGCGGATCAATGAGCTGGCGGTGAAGCATGATTTTTATATCCTGTGTCCGATGAAGCCTGCGACAAAGTGATATTCGACAAGGAACATTTACCTGCCGTTGCAGGGATCATTACCGAGCTCGTCAAGTTCCAGTCACTCGCCAACATCTGTCCGAATATCGTTGTCTAGAAAGCCTACGCAAAGGCTCTGACGGGTCCGCAGGATTACACGGAGTACATACGTCTCGAGTATCAGAAGCGGCGTGACTATTTCGTCGATGCGCTTAACATTCGCACCGGGCTTTTTCGTGCCCATGACCGTCGTCAATCCTTGAACGGCGAATAGACCCACAGCGCGGTGGCCGTCTCTTCCCCGTTATTGATCCATCGATGGGTCTCCGAAGAATGGAAAAAGAGGGAATCTCCGGGCTCCAGTTCGTAGACTGCAGTATCGTTCAGGGTGAACTCGAGGGATCCCTGAAGCAGATATACGAACTCTTCCCCGAAGTGACTGTGATCTGAATAGTTCCCGCAGCCGGGCTGAATGGTGTACAGCATGCTCTTTACATGGGCTGTACTGTCGGCTACCAGGTTCCGGATATTCACGCCTTCAAGACCGATATCCACCTGTGACCCCTCATCCCGCTTGATCAGCCTGGAGTTCCCGTTCTGTTCCTCGAAGAAGAACAGGATGTTCTGATGAAAGAAGTCCGCCAAACGCTGCAGCACCTCGAAAGAGGTATTAGCCTGTCCCGTCTCGATCTTACTGAGGTACGAGGGACTGATTCCCAGCTGCGAACTTACTTCGTCGAGGGTGTATCCCGCATCTTCACGGAGGCTTCTCCATTTTTTACTCAGGAATTTCTTCGAAATCTGCTGTTTAGAGAACTTGTTATTCCTCTCCGCGTTCTGCTGCATGATCTGGAGGTGGAGCATCTTTTTGATTACATCGTAGCTCAGCCGTTTGTCCAGCGAGAGGTCCTTAATCCTCTTGAGAAAATTTATATCTTCGAAAGTGAATGCCCGGTAATTATTCTTCGTACGCCTGGCATTGAACAGCCCCTCCTTCTCCCAGTTCCGAATCGTTCCCGGCACGACGCCGATCTGTTTGGCAACCTGATTTATGTTGAACAGAATTTCATCACTGTTTTTCATTTCGTGTCTGATTATACAATGAAGCGTGTAAAATTGGTAGAAAAGCGGACCTCCCGGTTAAAAAACGTGGTACCTGTCATTCGGGAGCTCCAGTTGTTATTATGATCTCTCAATCCTCATTCTGTATTCAGCACAAAAAAAGCCGGGAGGTTTTGTATGAAAAGAGATACTGATTGAGGTCGATCTCACTGAATTCCGGAGACTTGATCAACAGCCGATTGAGCCGCATCATCTGCTCGACGAGATCGTCAATGTCGACCGGTTTGGATTGTCGGAATCCTGCGAGCATAGGGGGCTTCTGCTTCACTGAATCATAAGTTTATCGGGACCGGGAGTGTTCAGAACGACATCTCCTTTGTCTCTTGTGTGGATCACATTCGGATGATAGACCTTCTCTACAATGGGGGAAAACTGTTTCGGCTTTTTCCACAGGGCTGGAGTTTTTCCCTCCTCGAAGCTGTCTCGATAAAAACCGACGACGCTGGGTGCTCTCGGTGCATCGGTAGCAGTCAGCTGGTTCTGGAACAAGAAGGGCGCCACCGACGGGATTACCAACGGCGGCGGACTTGCACAGGTCAGCGGAGTGGCGAACACCTGCCTGCTCGCATTCCAGACTGCTGATTCATCTGTGAAAAAAAAAGAGGGCTGCCGGGTTCGTACCGGACAGCCCTCTTTTATTTACCGGGTGATTACTGTTCCGCGCCGTACTTCCGGGCATACCGGCCGGCGGCCCTCCAGACGGAACAGCTGTCGGTGAAGTACTTCCGCACCTGTTCCGGTGTGGGTGGCGTCGGCGCTTCCGCGCGTGTCTGATAGGTGAAGGCGGCCTGCACGAAGGCGGGCCCCATGGTGATAATCAGGTGCGTGAGGTGGGCGCAGCCCTTCGTGCCTCCGACCCGTTCGAGGACAGACCGGGTAAATCCGGAGGCGATACTGAGAACAATGAGGCTGCGGTATGTATCCCGCAGCTCTCTGCATTCATCGTGGGGTACATCCTGGAACCCGACATCGATATCCTCGATGCGCATGTCCGTGAGAGAAACCGTCAGGCGGGCGCGGATGGTGTGAAAGCGCCCTGCCGGTATCGTTGAACCTTCGAATCCGGTGAAATCCTTGAACCGGTCGTCCCTGAGTTCTCCCTCGATGACGAGAGTCTCTGCGTCCTGTTCGACGGTCTTCATCTCGATGCGACGGGCGGCGACCTCTCTTCGGGCCGGATCTGCCCGCTCGGCGGGTTTGTTGTCTTGTACTTGCATGCGGCGATTGTACCGGAATTACCGCGTTTCGTCACGCACGTGAAGAGCGCCCACTGCCGGCGGTTTCAGAACCGCCACTGCACTCCGGCTCCCAGATAATGGAACATGCTGAAGGTGTAGACCGATCCTCCTCCATCGGACCCGCCTTCGAGCAGCCGGTAGCCGATCCGCAGATCAAGGTCAGGCTGGGGAGAATATATGAGGGCCAGAAGAAAGTCTTCCGCCCGGCCCTGCGGTGCTGCCAGGCCGTCTCCCTTCAGCAGGAGGGAGAACTGTGGAGCGAACATCCATTGCGCCGAGAGATGTATCAGGGGCACGAAGCCGAGGTCCGTCCGCTTCGATTCGGTGCTTCCATCGCCGATAGCGATATAGGCGTCCCGGATCTTTCCGGTCAACCCGGCTGCCAGTTCGAAACGCGGTTTATCCAGGAAGGTATAGGCATAGGTGAGCCGGTAACTGTTGAATTTGTACGTTCCCGTCAGAGGAGTACCTGCTCCGAATGTCTCTCCGTAAAAATCTATATCCTGTGAAAGGGTCCCGGTGCTCTCTACCAGGAGGGGTGCGTAGAGTCCGAAGACTGAATGACGTCCTATGTCGACCCCTGCCTGGAGCCGATAGTACCAGACGGCATCAGGGGACAGGTCGTCTGCAAGGGAGAACCTGGTACCGGTATCCGCGGGAATCTGCACGTCGTTGTAGCCGGTGAAGGCGGCGCCGGATTCGGCGTCGATCCAGAAGGAGAATGGCGCCGCGGCGATTTGTGCGGCGGGTAGTGTCAGAAGCAGCGCAAGAACAGTGAGCACGATGCCTGTTTTTAACTTCATGAGAACCTCCTGAGATAAATGTAGTAAAAGACGGGGCGAAAAAAAATACAAAGCTCGAAAAAAATTGCCGCTGCTCTTGACAACCGGGCCGCTCAGGCGCTATTTTATGTCTGGTAATTACCACTGGTAACTACCAACGGTAATTACCAGGACAGTCCGGGAGGAGGGCCGGTATGGCCAAGAAAAGTAAACTGACATCGGCGGGAAAGGATACCTTCATAGCAGCGGTGCTCGAAATGCTGGATGAGGGCACGGCGCTGCGGGATCTCAACCTGAGAAAAATCGCCCGGAGGATCGGCTGCGCTCACACCAACGCCTACAACTACTTCGCCTCCTTCGAGGAGCTTCTCTGGTGGAGTCTCCGGGAAGCTCTGGAGAGGATGATCGCTTTCGCCGCGGGGTCCGGGAAAATGGGGTTCGGGAAGGCGGGGGAAGGAACCATTGAAACAACTTCTTCCGGCGGCGGCAACCTGATGGAGGGATACATCGACTTCGCCCTGCATCATCCGGCCTGGTACCGGCTGATCTGGATCGAACCGCTCGGCGGAGAACCTCCGCGGGAGGTTGCGGAGTACCTCGCTGTACCGAGCAGACTGTACACCGAGTGGCTGGCGGACTGTACCGGTATGGAGACGGGCGATGCGGATCTCACCGCAAACGGGCGCATCCTTCACGGATATGTCCACGGCGAACTCGCGGCGATAAGCTCCGGGAGAGCCCGGAGCGGTCCGGAGAACCTGAGAACGGAGCTTCTCGCGCACACGGCACGGCTGTTTGCCCTGCTTTTTCCGGGAACACATTTTTTTTCTGAAAAAAGGAGTCTAGAACGGTGAAATACGAACGAACAATTGGAATACTGGTGATCTGTATCATGATTGCGTCGGCTGCCGCGGCAGCGGCAGGGATCTTCACTCACGGCGGGCCGGGGCCCTTCGTATACGAGTCCATACGTGGCGAGGAGGTGACGATTTACGGCTACGGGCTGTACAGGCACATGTCGGCGGATGTGGCCGTTCAGGGGATCGGACAGGACTACGTGACCCTTTTTCTCGCGGTACCTCTCCTGGGAGCGGCTTTCCTGATAGCGCGGCGGGGAGCCCGAACCGGTTCGCTGCGGGGACAATACCTTCTTGCGGGGGTGCTGGGGTATTTCCTGGTGACCTATCTTTTTTACCTGGTCATGGGCATGTACAACGTATTCTTTCTCGCCTATGCCTTCCTGCTGGGAGCAAGCTTCTTCGCCCTCGCGCTTACTCTGCTGGGGATCGATCTCCGGGTACTCCCGGCGGTTTTCAGGGAGAGGACACCGGTGAAACTGTGCGGCGGCTTCCTGATCTTCAACTCCCTGGCCATCGGCTGGCTCTGGCTGGGGGTGGTTCTGCCTCCTCTCCTGGACGGCTCCGTCTACCCGGTCTCCCTGCAGCATTATACCACGCTGATCGTGCAGGGACTCGACCTGGGGCTTCTCCTGCCGCTCTCCTTCGTGACCGGACTGCTGCTCATCCGCCGCCGGCCGATGGGATTACTGCTTGGTCCGATGTATCTTGTCTTTCTCTCGCTTCTGATGACGGCGCTGACGGCCAAGATAATCGCCATGGCTGTGACGGGGGTAAATGTCATTCCGGTTATCTTCATCATTCCGACGATTCTGCTCTTCACCCTTCTGTGCGCGGTCCGTATCCTGAAGAGTGTCGAAATCAGGGAGGCGGAATAGATGAATGAGCGGCAGCGCGA
>Ga0272443_10004081_pt1 | contig 16391 bp, 14 predicted proteins | sample SSMAcet12_FD_193581 | JGI IMG/M metagenome (GOLD analysis project Ga0272443, IMG submission 193581) | Marine sediment archaeal communities from Little Sippewissett salt marsh, Falmouth, MA, United States - SSM-Acet-12 | ecosystem: Environmental > Aquatic > Marine > Wetlands > Sediment ... | reverse complement strand
CCTCCCCCCTCCCCGCTGTGCAGACATGCAACCAAGCTACCACATGCGAGCCGAAGAGAGAAGAGCGCCGCAAGCCTTCCGAGTGTGAACACCGCCGATTGCGCCGGGCCACGCACTAACCGAAGCCGAGGACGTGCCGGATACGTCCGCATCTCTCCCAGTGAGAGAATCCTTTGGGTCGATGCAAACCGCGAAGTCCGCGGGATTGTCCGTAACGGCGTTGAGGTAATGGGGATATCCACCCGCTGCGATGGATGAAGCCTCCCGGCGAAATGCGACCTTTCGAACCCTAGGCGGCCGTTCCGATTCGCTTCGCCATCAGGATATCGGGCTTGCCGAAGCCGTTGGCATCGGGAACAACGCCGACAACCTCGAACCCCATCCTGCGATAGAACTCGAACGGATGATCATGGCGGCTCTCAATGCCGGCAAGCTTCCGGAGAACACCAGGATATAGATCCACGCCACCGATCGTCGTTCGCGCATTTTCGTCGTCACTTCCCAAATAGAGGGTAAGCCCCTGTCGTTTGCGAGCCTCACACTCAAGGTCTGCCACAAGCGCGCGGCCGATCCCGCGGTGTCTTCTGTCCAAGCGCACGACAAGCGGGTGAATTTCCCACACGCGGCCATCGTATCTCGGCATGCCCGCGATCCAGCCGAGTACGTCACCCCGCGTATCGAGAGCAACCCGGCTGATCCGCCGCTCATCGAGGGACTTCTCTACCGTGCGAAGTGCCTGTTCACGCGTTTTCCAGGCCGTGGAGCCCGTATTCCGGAAGCCCTCCAGAAGAAGCCCAGCTGTCTCGTTTATGCAGTCAGTGTTTGCCGATGCCAAGTCGATGAACTTCATGATGGTCCTCCCTAGATGAGACTTTTCGGTCAAGCGATCCCCAACAACAGCTGAGAAGATGATCGACGCGTACGCAAAGACTGTCCTCCATCTCGGCACCCTCGGCCGCTTGATCTTGCACTCACCCGGACATCCAAGCATTACGCGACGGTGTCAAGACAGGGAATCCCGCGCTCCTGGCAGTGGGGTTTCCGACGGCGCCGCAGAACTCGAGCCGCGTTCTCCAGCCACCGGACGCGCCATGTCAGCGCTTTGCGAGGATCCGAAGCATCCTCGCTCGATCACACATCCCTCTTACCAGCTTCATCGATGAGCAACGCCAGCGGTCTGCCGCAGCCATCAACGATGGATTGCCAGACGAGCCCTAGTCCTCGATCCGATCCTTGAGGGCTTCTCTCAGCTTCGCGGACATCCGCAGCGACCCGCGTACAGAGATGGATTCGATCGTCTCCCGCGCCAGATCGGGATCGATGTCTTTGGACAGCATCAGCGATCCGATGATGCGGTATGCAACCTTCTTCTTCTCCTCCCGGAGCCTCTCGAGATCCCGTCGGTTCAGCATGATCACGCCGATCGAGAACGACTTCCGCGTGGTCACATCCTCGATAACCCGCTCCTCCTTACTCAGCAGGGTGCGGATCGCGCTGCGAATAAGGTCGGTCCGGTTCGAGAACAGTCCCTGTTCGACGAGCACATCAATTCGGCCGAGATCTACAGGGCTGAGGTTGATGGTGATCTTCTCCGTGTCGCCCATCGCGCATTCCACCTTCCTTCTTATTGGCTGGTTGACGCACTCTACCGGGCGTCTCCGGCGTAGGAAACCACGATCCAGATCCCCGCGAACGCAAACCCGATTTGCACGGCCGGCCACGGCGTCTGTTTGGTCACGACCTTTCCTTTCTGAGGATGATACGTTCGCTCAATCCGTTTCGATCCACCGTCTGCCTGAACCGGTTGGTTGTGAACCCCGCTTGCAGCATTGAGAACATCACTCCTCCCTTCCTTATACCATCCATATGGCTGTCGCAGGGAAGACCATAGGCTATCTCTGCCAGCTCTTTCAATATCCATATGGATGGCCTTGGGAATCCCAAGACACAGACGACTGATCACAAGATCTCTCGCCATCGCGCTTCACCGAAGGAAGAGCCCGGGGATGCGGGTCGGTCAATCCGGACGCTTGATCCCTGAGATGCGGAATGGGACCGCCCAGGGAGATGGCGAAGCTCTCGCGTTGATGGCTCCGGATGCCCGTTTCCACGCATTCCCGAACCCGTTCCGCCATGCATCTCGTTACAGACTGAACAAGTCCGTCCTTCGCTTGGTGAACCTTTCTCGCTGTTCCGGCCACTCACAGGAAACGCCTCGAGCATGAGAGGAGATGGGTGCGTTTCTCCCCGCGGCAAGCACCCCGGCGTATGCGCGACAGGAAACCCAAGGCAAGCGCTCTACCGATTCCCTGGCAACTCGTCCGGCGGACGATTCTGTTGCTTGGCGCACACCGAGCGCCGCTCTTCCTGGCCGTAGCTTCCACAACGGCAGCCGCAGTCCTGTGGTTCGCAGGCCCCTACTTCCTACGCCACCTCACCGATACGGCCATTGCGGGGGATTTCGGCCTGTTCGGCTGGCTGATCGTTGCGTCGCTCCTGGTCGCTTTGGTTTCGTCCGCAGTGACGTATGCGCGCCGACTGTCGGTTGCGACGCTTGGCGCTCTGGTGGTACGGGATTTGCGCAATCGGCTCACTTCACATATCCAGAAGCTTCCCATGCCCGCCTTCGAACGATACCACTCCGGCGATCTCGTCTCACGCCTGAACAACGATCTGGAGAGCACAATGGCCCTGCTCCGCCGCGCGCCCGAGTTGGTCTACCAACCGCTGCAGCTGATTGGCGGCTTGGCCTTCATGCTGGCAATCAGCCCCAAACTCACGCTGGTCGTGTGCGCCTCGATGCCGATCTCCGTTGTGATCTACGAGCGAGTCGTCCGACCGATGCAGCGTCACTCGGGCAAGAAGATGGTGGCGCTCGCCGGCGCAAACGAGGAGCTACAGGATGTCATCCGCGGTGCATCCATCGTTCGTGCCTTCGGACTGCAGAACCTGCTGGAGCGACGATTCGAGAGGACGGCGCGGGACGTCGAGCAGCACGATATGAGCAACCAGATCCGCAACATCCTCTCCTTCATCCCCTTCTTGACGTTGCGCTATGTTCCGCAGCTTCTCGTCCCAATCTACGGTGGACTTCTGGCTTTTCGAGGAGAGATCACCGTAGGAGATCTTCTTGCAGTCAACTGGTTGATCTGGCCGGTGTTTCTCCCTCTCGAAGCCCTGCTTGCCACGATTCGCGAGCTTCGTGAAACGGCACCAGCCCTTGAGAGAACCTACGAAGTCCTGGACACGCAACCCGAGAGGACCATGGGATCGCCAATCACGCCGATCAGCCAGGTGCCCCCCGTGTCATTTCGATCGGTCTCGTTTGCCTATGGTGACTCGGCCCCTGTCCTGTCCGGTCTCTCGTTCGAAGTCTCACAGGGGGCCACAGTTGCCCTGGTCGGCGCCAGCGGCTGCGGAAAATCTACCATCCTGAAGCTTCTCTGCGGTTTTCTGGAACCGGACCAGGGGGATATCTGCGTATTCGGCTCTCCTCTTGCGGAAGCCCATCTCGGCTCGTTGCGAAAAGCCGTTTCATGGATGTCTCAGGACCCGTTCCTGTTTCCCACCACGATTGAACAGAACATTGCCTACGGCCGTCTGGGCGCATCGCGCAACGAGATCGTCGCCGCTGCAAAGGCAGCCAACGCACACGGCTTCATCACGGCGCTTCCCCTCGGATACGAGACCTCGGTAGGCGAACTGGGGAATCGTTTGTCTGGCGGGCAGAAGCAGCGGATCTGCCTGGCTCGATTGATCCTCGAAGATGCACCCATCCTGCTGCTCGACGAGCCAACCGCTGCACTCGACACCGAATCGGAGACCGTTGTGCTGGAAGCGCTCGATCGGACGATGAAACACAAGACAACCCTCATCGTATCTCACCGGCTGTCCTCTCTAAGAGGGGTCGATGAAATCCTTGTCATCGACGGCGGCCGGCTGCGGGCCCGCGGCACACACCGCTCGCTTCTGGAAACCGACGCGCTGTACCGCTTGTACGTCGAGCGCCAGACCTGCGACAACAGCGTGGCTGGAGGCAATTCGTGATTCGCGCGATCACACACAGCCGCTTCTTCCGTGTTCTTTGCCTGATGGAGCAACGGATCTGGCCCTATTTCCTCGGCGTAACCGTGTGGGGGCTGGTTCTTGCGTATTGCTTCAACATGGTCATGGCATTCGTGTTCAAGGACGTGCTGGATGCAGCCCTTGTTGGGGACTCATCGTTGCTGTTCCGAGGCGTACTCCTCGCCCTTGCCACGTTTGTGCTGGGAATGCCGATCGGCTCTCTCGGACGGTATGCATTGTCCCGTGCTACCTGTCGTACGATTACCGTCGTTCGCACGCGGCTCTTCTCACACATTGCACGCCTTCCGATGCCCCAGATCGACGAGCGACACAGCGGCGACCTCATCTCTCGTAGCACAAACGATGTGGAGACCCTTTGGCGAATGCTGCTGCAAACGATGTCCGGGTTCGCGCATGCCCTTGGGCAAGGAATCGTGGGGATTGCGGTCATCTTCGCGCTGGATTGGCGGTTGGGTCTAGTAGCACTGGCCATCGGCCTGGCGTCCTTTGCTGCCAGCACACGTTTCGCCAGGGTGCTCAGGATGCGGAGCGAGGGACTTCAATCCTCGATGGCCACAATGACGGAGCGTCTGTCCGATCTGCTTTCAGGCCTCGCCGTAACAAGAATGTTCCAGCTCGAAGAAGAGATTCACGGAAGATTCTCGGAGGCTTCGGAGAGCGCCGCGCAACAGGCGATTGCTCACGCGCGCTCCCAAGCGCTGTTCGAGGTCACCCAAGAGCTCCTCAATTGGTTTCAGACGTTCGGAACACTGGCTCTAGGCCTCTACCTCCACTCACGGGGCGTCCTGCTGGTCGGCGCGGTGTGGGCCGTTGTCCACCTGCAGGGCAACGCCAGCTACTTGTTCAACTACATCGGCCAGTTCCTGACCGGCATCCAGCGGGGGCTAGCGGGCGGAAGCCGCGTACTCGATGTGTTGGCCCTTCCCGTCGAGACCGTCCGAGACCACGACGCAGAACGCGATGCCATGCCCTCGTCCGGTGGCGTGGGGGTGTCACTCCGCGGTGTGTGCTTCGCCTACGAACCAAGCGATGGGGTTCCGGTGCTCGACGAAGTAACGCTGGAAGCCCATCCGGGCGAAATGATCGCCTTGGTCGGCCCGAGCGGAAGTGGCAAGTCCACATTGCTGAAGCTCTTGCTCGGTCTTTACCCTGTCGGAGGTGGCGAGCTCCGGATTGGCAGCCGTGTCCTCACAGCCGACACCCTATCCGGACTGAGGCGGATGACGGCCTACGTACCGCAAGACGCCTATCTGTTCAGCGGATCGATCGAAGAGAACATCGCCCACGGGCGAATAGGCGCATCGCACGAGGAAATCACTGCAGCCGCCCGCGCCGCGAACGCCCACGCCTTCATCCTGGACCAACCGGACGGGTACGAGACCCGCGTCGGCGAACGGGGAGCCCGGTTGTCCGGTGGCCAGAGACAAAGGATTGCCATCGCCCGCGCGCTCCTGCGCAACGCTCCCCTCCTGCTTCTCGATGAAGCCACCTCTGCGCTCGATTCCGAATCGGAACGCCTCGTTCAGGATGCCCTCGACCGACTCATCCAGGGCCGGACGACTGTGGCGATCGCCCACCGCCTCTCAACGATTGAGCGCGCCGATCGGATCTTCGTTCTGGATCAGGGGCGTGTCGTGGAGCAGGGATGTCACGCGGAGCTGCTCGCTGCAAACGGCCTCTACCGGCGGCTCTACGATCTTCAGTTCGCAACCGATCCATCCGCCGATTGCTTGACCATCGAACGGACAGACAAGGCCGCCGCCCGCTGACCGACCGAGGGTCACACGAGGGGTCCCTCGTCAGGTTGCGCCACGCAACACCCGATGCAATGGCGGCATCGCCGTGCCATTCGACGCTTCCTCCCACGCCACGGTTTGCACCATTGAGCGGGGAGGCGGTCCACTGTCATCCAACCGTCAACCCTTTCCGGTCGGTACGCGCGCTTTCTGCTTCCTAGAGGGATACCCGCAAGCTGGTTTTTCGCAGTAGAAAAGCAAGAACCCCGCGTCCGAAACCGTCACCGGATGTCCCTTAGCTAGAGCGTCTGCCCGCTCTAGGGCGGGGTCAGCGACACGTCGCCCATTCCCGTTGCGCTTCCTCCCGCGCCGTCTTCAACCTCGACGCGCACCTGCGCGGTCCCGCCGTCTGGGCAGGCAAGTTCGAAATGTTCTGTTCCCGCAAGGGCCTCCGCCATCCTTTCCGAGGTGACCCCATCCGGCCCGGTTATAACGATGGTAATCCGGTGCGGTGGGGATCCTCCGGAAACCTCCCACGAAACGTGAAGCACATGGCTGTACGCCCCTTCGGAGGCTCCCGAAGCACTCGCGGAGATCTGGATCGAAAGCGGGCCATCGGCCGTCCCGGGTTCGATCGCGGGTGGGTTAAGCTCCGCATCTTTGCCCGGTCCCCAATCGTAGATGAACCGCAGTTCGCGAAGCTTCGTTTGATTCGGCAACGAGCCCGGTGGGAAGTAGAGGTGAACCCGCCGAACCGTGGCGCCTCGTTCATCGAACAGAATCGGGATCAGCGGTGCATCGAGCTGCGTGGAAGCGCGGCTGAACGATCCGATCCCCGGAGCGGCTACCTCTTGGTAGTCCTGACCGTCCGCGGCATACCGCACGATAACACCCAACGGCGCCGGCCCTTCCCAGTCGAAAACGATGCCCTTGATCAACAGTGGATGATCCTGCAGCAGGTCGATCGTGATCTCTACGCCCTCCAGCTGCGTATACGACAGTTCCGGCCCGAACGTCCACGCCGAGGTCTCACCATCCGGAATCCCTCCCCCGCCGATCACGGCCCCTGGACCGGTGACCCTCGGTCCACCCTTCATCATCACGGCGTAGTCGGCAAGCTTCGGAATGAGCGGCTCGTAGAAACGCTCCCACAACGGGTCCTTCGTCAAGAATGGCTTGAAGGGCTTCGGGATCGCGAACTCCTCCTTCTCGTAATGCAGCCGGCTCGAGTCGTAGATAGGGGCTCCGTGGCCATCGAGATCCACACCGAAGCCAAGGATCTTCCGCTCGCCGCTCAGCCACTCCGCACCGCCCGGCGTGTAGGCAATCAAATCGTCGATCCTTCCCGTGTCCCGCACCCTCCCCGGGGAACCGGCGTTCCCATCCAGGAGGCTGACTTCGACCTGCACGACCTGGCCAAGCCCGTTCTTGTGGATGGTCATCTCGTTGATCATCATGCTGTGGCTGTGACCGTCCCAGGTTGCGCTTGCCTCGTCGTACTTACGGATCAGTACATACGAGCCAGGGGCGGGCGCATTGATTCCGGGCTTGAAGTCCAAATAGTCCAGGTCGGTCCAGTCGATCCACCGTCCACGCCCGCCAAAGAAGAAGATCGATCCGAGGATCTCCTCCACCCGATAGAACGTTCGAATGGCTTCCGTGTTGGTCAGCTGCCAATCCAAGTGCCATGAGCTGCGCCGATATCCCGTACTGTAGGGGATTCCGGCTTCACGATGCCAGTATGAGATCGTCTCCGAACACCAGGCCTCCCGATCGAACAGCGCCGGCCAGATCGCCGAGAGCGTTTCGAGCATCAACGCCATGGTGGTCGCAGAGTTCTCGGAGTTCAATCCGAGCCGCATTTGGTAGAACGGTTTTCCTCCGTCGCTCACGCACGACTCGATCGTCCCCACCGTGTCCAAGGCGATATCCTGGATCCACAGAGCGCTTGGATTCCAGGTCGCTGTGTCATTGAAGCAGGCACAGTCGGGACTATCGGAGTTGTAGCAGGGAGCGAGCGCGAGAAGGCCTACGCCAACGATGATAACCAGAGAAACGATTCCCCTTTTCATCGCACACCTCCCTCTCTTCGCAACACTCTATCCCTTCGCTGCAGGCGCGAGCGAATCGGCCCCAACAGCCTGCGCGGCGCCGCATCCCGCCGTGCCCGGCATGTTCCGCGTCATCCCGAACGGGGTGGGCTCCCCCTGTCATCCATTCGCACGAACCCCGTACCAGCACGGAGAGAGACGATTTTCCGTCGATCGACACGCTCGGCTAGGATGTCTCCTGTGTGTCACTGTACAAGGTGACGCCGAAATCCAAACCCAAGCGGAGGTGCAACATGAGGCCGGGCAACAGTCTGCGGCGCTCGAGTCTCTGGGTCGCATTGCGAACCGTTCTGAGTGTCGGATTGCTGTCAGGCGGAGGGGAGCCGCTCATCGGCATTGGGCCCGGAGAAGGGGTATCTACCCAACGGGTCTTCCTGGCCAAGTACGGCAGCCCTGTAGCGGTGATGGGGCAGCTCACCCTGAACGCGGAACCGATTGAGGGAACGTTCTTCTTCCTGTTCTACGATCCGATGGAAAGCAACGCCAAGGAGCAGTGCGGGTTGCAGCAAGAGCACTGGTTCCCAGAAGGTTCGGTGGCCAACGGCGCCCAGGTGGCGTTCATTCCGCATCCCAATGCGATCGTGACCTTCACGATTGCACCGTCTCAATTCGTGCGCGGATACCTGTACAACCTACCATTCCTGCCGGAAGGTCCTCCCGGCGAGGGGGCTTTGGAATCCTTCTAGATGGAAGAGAACGGCGAGGCTCCTCCGGCGCGGACTCCTATTCAGCGGCTTCGTCTAGCAGCGGGCTCCGTGAAGCCGGGCTGATTGTCTGAGACGGGGCCGCTGTCGGTTGCTGTCCCTTCCCTTGCTCTCGTTGCTTTCGCAGTTGCTTCAATCAGCCCACAGAAGACGAAGCAACCATTGCCGAACACCGCAGCCACACAAGGCTCGCCCTACCTGGTTTGCGGGCGCGAAGCAGGCAAACCCTTGATTAAAACCAGCTCTCTCAGATGTGCTACGTACTCCCGTCTGCGGCTTCGATGTCGAAGATGCGTATACTTCGTGCCATGTCTCCCAATCACACGCATCGCTTCCAGGTTCTGTCTGCCTTGGAAGCCATTGGACGAACCCCCTTGATTGAGCTTGCGCACATTCCGAAGGGGTGCGGACGCATTCTTGCCAAGCTCGAATTCCTCAATCCCGGCGGTTCAAAGAAAGATCGGATCGGGCAACAGATGATCCAGGATGCGCAAGATGCCGGCCTACTGCACCCAGGCCAACCTGTTGTCGAATTGACCAGCGGCAACACGGGAGCGGGCCTTGCCATCGTTTGCACCATCACCGGACATCCCTTTGTCGCTGTGATGTCAAAGGGCAACTCCGAAGAGCGGGCAATCATGATGCAAGCTCTCGGAGCCGAAGTCGTTCTGGTCGATCAGCACCCCACGTCCCCCCGTGGGCACGTCACCGGAGCTGACCTCGATCTCGTAGAACACGAAGCTCAGCGCCTGGTCGAAGAGCGAGGGGCGTTTCGAGCGGACCAGTTTGAGCTAGCCTCCAATTGGCGCGCTCACTACCTCGGCACGGGATCGGAGATTTGGAGTGCCACGGAAGGACTCGACGCGTTCTGTGATTTCGTCGGCACTGGGGGCTCGTTCGCCGGTTGCTCGAAGTACTTCAAAGAGCAAGATCCGAGCGTCGCCTGCTACGTTGTTGAACCCGAGTCCTGCGCCGTACTCAGCGGACGTCCTGTCCAGGATCCGCGCCATCGGATCCAGGGAGGAGGTTACTCCAAGCCCCATCTCAAGATGCTCGATCTCGCTGGCGTCACACCCGACGGGTACATTTCCGTGTCGGATCACGAGGCGATTGAGTACGCACGCCGTCTCGGCCGGGAAGAGGGCCTCTGCGCGGGAATCAGTTCGGGCGCGAATCTGGCTGCCGCCATGAAGCTTCTCACCGGCCCGCACAAAGGGCAAACCATCGCCATCCTGCTCAACGATAGCGGGCTGAAGTACCTTAGCACCGACCTGTTTTCCCACCTGCGGAGGAGAGAATGACAGCTCCCAGCGACCTATCCTGTCCCACTCCTGCCTAGCCAGGAATCCACAATCGTTGGCCAAGACCTGGAAGAAGCGAGTCTCTCGAGAATCAGAAAGGGGTTCCCGTTCTCGTTAGAGTCCGTGCATGTGGTGTGACGAGCTGCTGAACGAGCAGCGTCTTGAAGAAAGACGACCATCGCTGCCATCTTCGGCTTACCACGAAAAGCCGACTAGTTCGGCACCGAGGATGAAGCGATGGTCAAGGAGAGAGTAGGAAGCCTGGTGTGGTTGCGCAAGAGGTTGGAGGAAGCCGACACCGATCTTCTACGCGAGATGGTGAAGACAGTAGCCGAGGTACTGATGGCAACTGAGGCAAGTGCCGTCTGCGGTGCACCGTATCGGCAGCCAAGTGCGGATCGAGTGAATCAACGAAACGGGTACCGGGAACGGCGGTGGAATACCCAAGTCGGTACGATCGATCTAGCAATCCCGAAGCTGCGCAAAGGAACCTACTGCCCGGAGTGGCTGCTGGAACCCCGACGTCGTGGTGAACGAGCACTGATGCAGGACGTCACCGAATTGAGTTGGATGCCGGAGAAGAGCCCATGCTGGTTGAGCAACTCGCTGCCTGATCAGCAAGAGGATGGTGCGATGCCATTACACCACTTGACAGGACGTGACCTTCCAGGCTGATCATGCTCGCGTTCCGAAGGAGCATGGCGAATTTCGGGTTGAGGATTCCGGCGGCCCCGCACCGAAGGCGGGGCCGCCGGCTACGTAGAGCTAGAACCCGTAGGCCGCCGGATCCAACTGGCCGAGATTGCTCGGATCGAATAGCTCAAGCGTGAGCGGCGTATCCGGCCGGCGGGTACCGGCGATGGAGATCGTCGAACTCGTTTCCTCTGCCGTGTCCGTGCTGTAGATGACCTCGGGAATCCGATCGCCCTCGAACTCACCAAGAGCCTGGAATTCCATCGTGTTCTCCAAAGCGCCGGACCCGTTGTACGCCTCCATCCGCAAGGACAGGTAATCGACCTTGCTCACCCAGAGGAGAACCCGCGCATGGTCGGCATCGGCCGACGGCTTTGCCGTCAGCTCCAGAACCCAGGCATCCATGTCTTCTCCCGCGACACCGCACGTCTCTTCCCTCAGGATCGTCGCATCGTAGTCCGCGCGAAGATCGCCGGTCCCGCCAAGGTCGCCGTACGACATGGAACTTCCGGCGAAGCTGCCCGCCTGATCGTCCTCAGACACCAACTCCTTGGTCAGGCCCAGCGCCGGCAGATAGAGCCACATCCGGCTGTCCATCGCATCATCTTCGGGCGTTTCCATCAAGAAGATCGCCCCATCCTCATCGCCGCCGACAAAGTACATCAGGACATGTGTGGTCTCATCCGAGTCTTCGGGCATCGCTGTATCGAATGTGGTGAGTTCGAACACCGCCAGCGTGTATTCCGACATCACGCCGCCCGAGTAATCATTGAGCAACGACATCGTTGTCAGAACGCCCTGTACGTCTCCCGGGTCAACCGAGAACAGATCCTCCATCTCGTCAAGAATCCCGTCGGCTGTCCTGGCCATGGCACCCATCGCGCCCACGAGAAGCAGTCCACCAAGGACCAGTGCTATCGTCACTTTCTTGTTCATCTGAACCTCCCTTTCACGTTCCGTTGCCTGGTTCGTTTCCGTTGCCCGGTTGCCGAGCCTGTTCTTCTTGTTTGTGCGTCATGACGCGCTTCCATCCCCTGCGCGTCAGGAATCCAGGGGACCACAGCGCGAACAGTGCGGGGATCACCGTAAGAGCGCTCAGCGCACTGACCACCATCGAGAGCGAAAGCAGACCGCCGAAGCTCTTGAATGCCGAAAAGGCAGAGAAGAGCAGGACGATGAATCCGGCGATCACAGCCACCGCGTTGAACAGAATCGCCTGTCCCGCCGTGGCGGCTGTCTCGCCAATCGCACCATCCGGATCACGCCGAGCCCCAAATTCCGTCTTGTATCGAGAGATGAAGTGGATCGCGTAGTCGATGCCGATCCCGATGGTGATCGAGGAGATCATCGCCGTGGCGATGTTGAGCGTCATGCCCACGAATCCCATCGTTCCGAAGTTCACAACGATCGCAAACAGAAGCGGCACCACCGCGATCAAGCCGGCCACAAACGAGCCCATCAGCAATGCGACAATGGCCGCTGCGATCACAACCGACGTCCCCAGGCTGATCAACTGGCTGGACACCAGCTGCGTGGTCATCCGGTGCTGGAGAACCGTCGAACCCACCATCGATCCTTCGAGGCCCGCGCCCAATTCTGTGTCGAGGTAGGTTTGGATCGAGTTGACGAGCTCGGCCAGAGACTCCGAGTCTCCCTTGGGGTAGAACCCCATGATCTCCCCGGCGGAGAAGTCGCCGAGCGACAGGCTCCCCAAGTCGCCCCCCTGGAACGAGAAGAGCAGCAACAGCTGAGACACGAGCTTCCGTTCTGACGGGATCGTGTCGTATGCCGCATCATTCCCGTGGAACTTCTCGTTCAGGTCCCGGACCACATCGGTAATCGAAGTGGTCTTGTGGACGCCGATCTCTTTCAGATACTCCTCCAGGGCCAGCATCTCCTCGAGGACGGCTGGCTCTTTCAGTCCGTTTCGTTGCCCCGTATCGATCTCGATGACGACCTGTTCGCTTCCTGAGAAGTACGTCTCCATGACGTCCATTCCCTGAACCGCCGGGTGCTGGCTTCCCAGAAAGGCCGAAGTCGATGAGTCGATCGGCATGAATGGAATCCCGATGGCGAGCAACACGAGGACCCCGCCAGAAACCCCCAGGACGGCCCGGCTATGGGAACCGACCAGGCTGCCCCACCTGCGAAGACCGCGAGATAGGCACCCTTCGCGGAGGGATGAACGGCGCACCTTGGCAGGTGGAAGGACAGCGAGCAGGGCGGGAATGAGAATCAACGAGAGAAGCATTGCGATCGCGACGCCAATGCCCGCGGCCAGTCCAAACTCCGCCATGACCGGCATAAACGACGTCAACAGGGCCATGAAACCGGCCACTGTCGTCAGACCCGTCATCAACACCGGAGCATGGATGTGCTCCATCGCGTGGACCAGCGCCTCACGCTTCGCCTCACCCGCAGCGGCCCGTTCGTTGACATGATTGAGGATATGAATCCCGTAGGCGATCCCGATCGCCAGCAGAAGCACCGGGAGGATGAACGATACCGCAGTGACTGCCATTCCCATCAGGCTCATCAGCCCGAAGGCCCAGACAATCGAGAGGCCGACGACCGTCAGCGGAATCGCCACGCCGCGGACCGATCGAAAACTGGTGTAGAGCACCACAACGATCACCAGTAGAACGATCGGAAGGAGGATCGCAAGGTCGCTCGCCATCGACTCGCTCATCGACTGAGACATGAAGTGCAGACCACTGATGTAGACGTCGTACCGATCCCTGTATTCATCAACGATGTCGGTGATCTGCCGAGTGAGCGACTCGCCGTCCGCGTCCATCGCGTAGGTCACAAGTAGGTTGACCGCCTGACCATCTTCGGAGACAAGGATTCCCGAGATCATCTCGTTCGACGCAACGCGCTCCCGGTAGGCGATCATGTCCTCAGGGGTCTGCGGCGCCGCCTCTTCCGGCGCCACAGACCCCACGCGAAGCGAATCCTCGGTGGCTTCGATCAACTGCGCATTCAGGGGGGTTCTGACTTCGTCCACCCCGGGAAGAGCCTCCAGGCGCACCGTCAACTCCTCGACCGAAGCCAGCAGATCGGTGTCGAAGATCCCGTTCGGCTCGACGAGCGCGATCATCAGAAGGTCGCTGGATCCAAAACGATCCTCCGCCCGTTCTTTGGCCACGTACGCGGGGTCCTCGTGGTCGACATACGTCTCGAAATCCGTGTTGACCTCAATCCCCGGGAGCGCGAACCCCAGCCCAACTGTCATCAGGGCCACGGCCACAATCGCCGGCCAAGGGTGCCGGATAACCCCCACCAAGAGACGTTTCATCGAACCCACCCCTGTACCCGGTAGAGAGACGCGGCAAACGCCGGCCAAAGGTCAGCACTCGGGTTCACTCCCGTAGCCAATCCCGCGAAGACCTGGTTGATCATCTCTTGGAGTGCGGCGACCGCCGGCCAGCCTGCCGGGGACGCCCACGGTAGGATGTTGGTGACAATCCAGATTGCGTCGGCACTTCCGTCATCGATTCCACGTGGAATGATCACGATCACGTCGTACGGCTCCTCGGGAAGGTCCGCCTCTTCGGCCAAGGGATCATCGAAGGGGTGCGTCCTGTCGCTGAAGCGGACGCTCAGATCGAACAGACCGGTCGAGCGTACTGCGGCCGCCAAGGCCCCACTCCTCGCAGTCGAGGCGAAGGTCTTGGTTCCATCAACCAGCAGCAGACTCAAGCCAGGTGCTTGTACAGATGTCGTGGCCTGAGCCGCGCCCGCGAGACTGAGCCCCACAAGCAGGGCGGCACATAGCCAGCCCGTCCATCGATTTCGTCGATTCATTCCTCTTCCTTTCCTAATCCTCGCCACAACACCGCGGCGAGTTCCTCGGCCACGTGAGGTAGCGCGCCCGGCAGATCGGACATCGGACTCGCAGCACCGTATAGGGAGACGGCCCCCGGCAGACTGAGCAGGACACACGCAGCCAGCGTCGCATCACAAGGACGAAGAACACCCCCATCCACTGCACCGCGAATCCGTGCCGCCACCTTCCCGATCACTCGCTCGATCAGGGACCGCTTCTCTTTCTGAAGGGACAACGTTGCCAGGAAGGGCTGTTGCGCGAGAAGTTGAAAGGTCTGCTTCTTGGTTCGTCCACTCTCGACGTCCTTGCTGACCATGCGGCGGACCACATCGTTCAGCGGGCCACCTTCGAGCGAGACGTGATCGAAGAGCCGCACCACGTGATCGGCCAGCTCCTCGAATATCGCAACCAGGAGAGATTCCTTGCCTTCGAAATAGAGGTAGACGGTTCCCTTGCCAATGTGTGCTTGCTTGGCCACCTCGGAGATGGTGGCGTTGTGGAAGCCCTTTCTTGAGAAGACATCGAGCGCCGCATCAAGTATCTTTCGTCTCTTGTTCTGCACAACATCGGAAAGCATGTCGCCCCCTGAGAACTGACCGGTCAGTCATATGACTGACCGGTCAGTTTTACTCCACACCCGGACGATTGTCAAGCTTGATTCTGAGAAGATGCTGTAAACGCCCCGGCTCGCTTAACGCTTGCGCGCGAGCAGCGCAGCACTGAAAAAACGGGAGAGCTCGGCTGAAACCTTCTTGCGGGATGTCTTTGGATCTTCTTTCGGATGCAACACCCGGTACAGCCGGAACGAGGCCAGGGCACCGATCACGGCCGTGGCGACGATCTCGAGGTCGTAGTCGATCACCGTGCCTGCGCGCATGTGGACCCCTACCTTCTCGACGAGGCGTTCGATCATCGAACGAAAGAGCGCCTCGGCACGGGCACGGAGCTTCTCATCCGAGAGAAAGATCCGTTGCTCGAGGATGGACAGGAAATCGACATCCGCCGCGACTAGATCCATCGCAGCATCGAGGAAGACGCGAATCCCTTCTTCCGGCTCCACACCAACCAGCCCCAGCTCGTCAATAATCGATAGCCCACGGTCGATGTACGACTCCAGCACCCCGAGCAGCAGATCCTCTTTGCTGGAAAAATACAGATAGACGGTACCCTTGCCGATCCCTGCAGCAGCGGCTATATCGCCGATGCGTGCAGCACCGTACCCGTTCCTCGCAAAGGTGTGCAGCCCGGCATCGAGAATGGCCTGAAGCGTCTCATTCGGCATGAGCTCCCCCGAGCGAGTCGATCGCAAAGCTGACCCGCAGGTCATCGTATTCACTGCCGAACTCTCGATCAACCTCAGCGCGAACTCTGACACGGGTCCCGGACCGGACATCGCGCCTCAGCGGAGGCTGGCGAGCCACGTCGCACTCAAACACGCCACACAGTCACCGAAGGATTGCGGGAAGGCGGGAACCCGGACATCTTCTCCCTTCGGCAGGCTGCCACCCCGCAGTTTCCCCAAGATCCGCCCGTCTCCGTGCGGCCTCAGAGGCCGTCGGACCGGTCTGCGAGGAATCCTTCGTGCACCCACTGGTCTGCGGCCTGCCGGTTCGACGCCGGCATCTGCCCGGATCCGAGCATCGAACAGGTGCTGGCTGTTCCCTCTCCGAGACGTGCCGGCACCGAGGGACGCCCCCGGGCAATTACGGACGATCCGCACGATCGATGGTCCACTGCCTGACTCTTGGGTGGACAACGGGGCCCTCCAACGCCACTGCCGCCAAGTAGCTGGCGTCTTCCACTTCGAACAGATGCAGCGTCCACGCCTCCGGTGCCTCGGGATCCGCACGATCTTCGAGCACCCGTGCGCCGGCCCCGTCGGCCACGAGGACCGAGAACTCGGACAGACGGTTGGCAATGCTCTCCCGGGC
>Ga0272443_10004079_pt1 | contig 16396 bp, 19 predicted proteins | sample SSMAcet12_FD_193581 | JGI IMG/M metagenome (GOLD analysis project Ga0272443, IMG submission 193581) | Marine sediment archaeal communities from Little Sippewissett salt marsh, Falmouth, MA, United States - SSM-Acet-12 | ecosystem: Environmental > Aquatic > Marine > Wetlands > Sediment ... | reverse complement strand
TATTTTCCATGTATAATCCCTACGAGCACCTAAATCGGATTTAAATCTTTCTTCTCCCCGCAGAAAGTTATAACAGGCAAAACTTTCATTTATTGCTTCGTCAATATCGAGTGCAAAAGAAACAACACCTGGTGACAATTTATAAAAATCCGGATTGTATGCGGTATTAAAAGCATAAACAGTATCTTTCATCTGAAAACAAAAAAGTCCTGCCAGTATTTTAGCTTTATAATAACAGGCTTTAAAACGTAAAGAACCTATTCCCTCAAAGTATAAAGCAATTTCTCTAAAAAAAGCCTTCATTTCTTTGCTTAAGAACCCTTTCTTATCCCTGCTCGAAGATTCCATCAATTCAAACAATTTATTTATATCTTTCGCTTTTAAATTTTTAATCTCAGCTCCTTTTAGCTTTCTTCCTTTTCTCCTGATTTCGTGCCTTTTCTTAGAAGAAAGGGATCCGAGATATTCTTCCCGGGATGAAGGAAGCTTCAGTACGAAAAAAGGTGTCGCTTTTTCAGGAGTTTTAATCTTAAGCATACCCGGGAGAAATTCCATAAGCTCACTTTCGGAATCCAGCGGATACAACTCCACCTTTAAATCCTTTTCCATAATAAAATCAGCAATAAACTCTATAATTTCCCCGGAGTAACGACAATCTAATATTATGCCATTAATATCCGTCACTCTCTCATCTCCGATCAAAAACAACGTTTTATCTTTTATTTCTGACGGAAGGATACCCACCGGTTTACCATTCCTATAAAAAACCATAATTTTAATGTCTTTTTTCAACAAATGTTTACTTAAAGCAAAAAACCAACCATAAGTAATAAAAGGCGAAGGATTTCTTGTAACTTTTAATAATTCTTCCCACACTGCTTTTAAATTTGATATTTCAACAAATTTGACATTTAAATCATTTAAAATACTAACTCCCATTAAAAGTATACTGACCTTTCTTCGCCTATAGTAGTTGCTTCTCCGTGGCCCGGATAAACGATAGTCTGGTTCGGCAAATTCATTAATTTTTCTCTAATACTTCTGAAAATAGCTTCTTCGCTGCCTCCCGCGAAAGATGTATTACCCCAACCACCGGCAAATAAAGTATCACCCGAAAAAAGATTTTCCCCTAAAAGAAAACAACAGCTTCCCGGTGTATGCCCGGGAGTATGAATAATTGAAATTTCTTCCCCATCGAACTGTATTTTTGCACCGTCTTTAAGCTTTATATCTGCTTCGGCTATACCGTCTAAAGGATGTATCGCCACTTTCGCTGAAGTCGCCTCCAAAACCGCTGGCAGCGCTCTGATATGATCGAAATGATTATGGGTTAAAAGTATCAAATCTATCTGCAGCCCGGAAACAGATTCCAATATTCGGTTCGGTTCTTCTCCCGGATCTATTATAATTCCCTTCTTTTCTCCCTTAAGGATATAACAATTTGTTTCTAAAATTCCAACCGTTAATTTTTCTATATTCATTTTATTTATTTAAATAATCTAAACTATAAATACTTTATTTCAATTCTTTGTCAAGCATATCCTTTGTTACATTTTCACTATATAGAACACAGAAAAAAATATATGCTGTTCAAAAACACCTCACCACACCAATTATTCACATGTAGAACATGTAGAAAATGTATTTTTTTTGCCGTTAGCTTTGAGCTGTAAGCTTAGAGCTATAAGCAGCATGCCCCGGTTAACGTCTTTATGCGTAACACTTTGAAAAAATATTTACGACTTTAAGGTTTATAACGGTTACAATTTTGAACCCTTGACAAATTTGAAAAATTCTTTATTCTATTAACAATATGAAAAAAACAAAAGAAATATTAATAGAAAATGGCATCAAGCCTTCCATACAGCGGATTCAGATATTCAAATTCCTTATGGAAAATAGAGAACATCCTACCGCGAAAGATATCTACGAAAGAATATCCGAAAAAATACCCACACTTTCCAAAACAACAGTCTATAATACTGTAAAACTTTTCGCGGAGAAAGGAATACTGAACACAATGAAGGCAATCGAAGGGGAAGTCAGATACGACATAAACGCAGACTGTCATCCTCATTTCAGATGTAAAAAATGTGGCAGCATTTACGATTTCGACAGCACAATAATTTTTGAAGATAAAAAAGAAATAGACGGTCATCTGATTGAAGAACAACACGTTTGTTATTCCGGTATTTGCAAGAAATGTAGGGAGAAGTTAAATATTTAAACTGTAGTGAGTTGGAAAAAGGAGGACGGAAAAATGGATAAATACGAATGCACTTTCTGTGGTTACATATATGATCCCGCAAAGGGAGATCCTGATGGTGGTGTTTCTCCGGGTACAGCTTTTGAAGATATTCCCGCCGATTGGGTTTGCCCTGTATGCGGCGTAGGAAAAGAAGATTTTAAAAAGATAGAAGAATAAAAACCTCCAAAAAGAATGGAGTTTTTAACCAGTCTGCCACCCATAATACAGGCTCTGCTAGCCACCTTATTTACTTATTTTGTAACCGCTCTTGGAGCGGCAACTGTTTTTTTTACAAAAGAAGTGAGCAAGAAACTGTTGGACTGGATGTTGGGGTTCGCGGCAGGAGTAATGATAGCCGCAAGTTACTGGTCCCTTCTCGCACCATCGATTGAAATGAGCAAGGGACAGAATATTCCCATGTGGGTTCCACCCGCAGTTGGATTCCTTTTGGGCGGGGTAGTTTTAAGAGTAATAGATAAAGTTCTGCCTCACCTCCATTTAGGTTATCCCCGAAGTGAAGCCGAAGGAATCAAAACATCCTGGCATCGTTCAGTATTGCTTGTTACCGCTATAACATTACACAACTTTCCAGAGGGTCTCGCGGTTGGCGTTGCTTTTGGTGCCGCGGCTGTCGGATTACCCTCAGCGTCACTCGGAGGGGCAATAGCTCTCGCGCTGGGTATAGGCATTCAAAATTTTCCCGAAGGGATAGCTGTAGCAATGCCTCTAAGAAAAGAAGGTTTATCAAGAATTAAAAGCTTTAATTTTGGGCAATTATCCGGTATCGTAGAACCTATGGCCGGAGTTTTAGGAGCCTTTTTTGTTATATCCGCCCAATCTTTACTTCCTTACTTTTTGGCTTTTGCCGCAGGCGCTATGATATTTGTTGTAGTCGAAGAAGTCATCCCGGAATCACAACATGGAGGAAACTCGGATCTGGCTACAATGGGTGCTATGATAGGATTTACGGTTATGATGATTTTAGATGTCGCCCTGAGTTAAAATGAAAAATCGAAAACTAAAATTATCCTTTTCAATTTTCATGAAAATAGTTAAATAAAAAATACTATAGATATATTAAATTAATAATCAGATAAATTAACGGAGGTTGAATATGATAAAAAAAGGAGAAAAAGCACCCAATTTTGAGATGAAAGACCAGAATGAAAAAAGCGTACAGCTCAAAAACCTTAAAGGCAAAAAAGTTTTACTTTCGTTTCATCCTCTAGCCTGGACCGGTGTGTGCGCCAAACAAATGCTCTCTCTTGAAAAAAATCAAGAAAAATTTAAAAAACTTAATACAGTCGCGCTAGGAATAAACGTCGACCCTATTCCTTCAAAAGCCGCCTGGGCGAAAAATTTAAAGATAAAAAAGACCAGATTGCTGTCTGATTTCTGGCCGCACGGAGAGGTGGCAAAAAACTATGGCGTTTTCAGTAAATCTCAAGGATTTTCTTTCAGAGTCAACATAATCGTTGACGAAACAGGAAAAGTCTCTTTTGTAAAAAAATATAAAATCTCCCAAATTCCCGACATAAAAGAGATTATTAAGGAGCTTTCAAAATGATAGAGGTATTAGCCAATTTAATAATACCTTTAGGAATTGCTACTTATTTATCTTTAGTTTTAGGAATAATATCCGGCATCCGAAGATGGAAGTTAAAAACACACAAAACAATAGCAATAATAACGATAATACTCGCTTCGCTGCACGCTTCGCTCGTCATTTATTTTTACTTATAGTAAACAATGGAGGCAAAAATGAATATTAAGAAGGTACTTGTTTTATTTATCATACTTGTTTTTTCTTTAAAAATTTATTCTCACTCACCCACAAAAATCGAAATGGATTTTAACATCGAAGATAAAATTCTTAACGTCGAAGTTCATCATCCGGTATTAGCTCAGAGAAATCATTATATCGAAAAAATAGAAGTTTATTTAAACGACAAACCGATAATAGTTCAGAACTTTAACGCTCAGATTGAGAAAAAAACGCAGAAAGCAGTATATTTCATCTTTGAAGCAAAAAAGGACGATATTATAAAGGTCAAGGCTTTCTGCAATAAACACGGGGACAAAACCGTAAGTCTGGTAGTTCAAGAAAAAAATAACAAAGAATAAAGGAGATACAATGGATGTAAAAGAAGCGATAAACAAAAGAAGGGCGTATCGTTCGCTGGATCCCATCCAGATTACAGAAGAAACAATAAAAGATCTCGCTAATAGCGCTTCTCTATCATGTTCATGTTTTAATAAACAGCCCTGGAATTTCGTCTTCGTTCACAATAATGAAAAATTAAAAAAAATGCGAGAAGCTCTTTCAGAAGGCAATAAGTGGGCGTACAATGCTTCTATGATAATAGGCGTTTTCAGCCAGGAAGAACTCGATTGCGTGGTAAAAGAAAGAAAATATTTCCTGTTCGACACCGGCATGGCAGTGGGGATGATGATTCTCAGAGCAACCGAACTGGGACTTGTGGCTCATCCTATAGCCGGTTTCGATGAAAACAAAGCGAAAGAAATACTCAATATCCCGCAGGAAATGCGGCTTATTACTCTTATAATCGTGGGTAAGCATTCCGATGAGATAAAGAGCGAATTAAGCGAAGATATGGCAAAAGGAGAAAAACAAAGACCCCCGAGGAAATCATTCGATGAATTCGCCTGGATTAATGAATTTAAAAGTTAAAGCTTTAATGTAAGGAGAAAGGCGATGTTAATATTAATAGCGATATCCTTAATATCTGATACGTCCTACGTTAAAAAACAGCTTATTAAAACCGACTCATTGTATTTTGAAAGCTATAAAGATACTGTTCTTTTCGTAGAAGCGGAAACCATTCTCGATTCTCTTATATTAAACTCTAAAATTCTGATGGATGAAATTTTCTGGAGGAAATCGCATCTTTGTTTCGAAAGAGGATACGCCAACAAAAAAAACAGTAAAAAGAAAGAGTGGTACGAAAGAGGAGAAAAATTCGCCGAATTGGCGATCCGAGAAAACTCAAACAATCCAGAAGCCCATTTCTGGTTCGCGACAAACAAAGGAAGTCTGGGAAAACTGAATGGGGTTTTAAATTCACTTTTCATGGTAGACGATTTAAAAAAGGAAGCGAACACGGTTATAAAACTCGATTCCACACACGCCGGAGCCCATATGATTTTGGGAGAAGTCTATAAATCGCTTCCGGGGCTTTTCGGAGGAGATAAACAAAAAGCGTTGGAAGAATTTGAAACAGCCATAAAGAAAGATTCATTGTATACAGCTGTCTACGTAAGTCTCGCCAATACTTACAGGGATATAGGGGAAAAAGAGAAGGCAAAGGAAATACTATCTAAATTGTTATCATTGGATACTTCACGGGATACAAGACGACTCGAACTTTATGAAAAAAAACACGCAAAGGAACTATTAGAAGAAATCGAAAAAGACAAATAATTCAACCAACAAATCAGTTTTTCGGACTTTGTAGACAACGGATTATTCCTAACTATCACTTTTTCTGAATACACCCGCTATTTATTCTTTTTTAAATAAAACGAGTATATCGGCTTTATAAAACACAGGACACATATTATAATAAACCACCAGATATTAATACTTAATATTCTCGGAAACAGCTTAGCTACAATTAAACCTAATAAGATAGAAGCCCATTGCGTTAATTTAAAATCGACCACAGACATATTTTCCAAACGTTTATTAATCTTATTTTTTAAATTCATTTACTCCCCCTTATTATAACTTAATTGGTTCAGACTCCGCTATTACAAAAAGGGCATCTCCCTGTTGAATCTTATACGAACTCTGCGGATTTACAATAATAAGTCTATTTTCATCTTCAACTTTATGGAGTATATCTATAGATAATCTTTGTCTTATTTCAGGCGAATCGTCAATTTCAACTCCCAGTAATATCATTTTGCGTTTTGCCAATATACTGACAACTTCCGAAAACTCTTTTCCAAAAATCTCATCAGAGAATTCTCTATCATAGCGGTAGAACTCACTACCTGAGTTAAAGGTCAATAATTCTGTTACAATATTAGAAACTCCGGGGTTTAGAGAAGATGCTACGCTAAGACTCCCTCCTAGCTGATCTAGACAGATTATTTCATCTGCATGAGCCCTCTCAAGATGAATTCGATTAGAAGAATTGAGCAGCTGAACACTTGTGTGCACCTTCCGGTTCAGAGATTCTACTGCTAAAACAATCATTAATGCTTCAGCGTCTGCTTCATTCGCTTCTTTTCTAAGATCGCTAAGAACAATAACACTACTCGCTTTATTAACACCAGCGTTTATCAAATATTCATCCTGTGTAGGATCTCCTTCTATGAATTCAACCCCTTCATCCTGGACAGGCCGTGTATTAAGATTTGCTAAAATGACTACATTTTTTCTTGTTTTCAAGTCCCTGTTCTGCAATTTTTCCACAATCTTCTTGCCCTGAAAATTCCACCCACAAATTATGATATGTTTTGAAAAGTTCACTCTTTTCACTATACTTCCTCCTCTTGCGACAAATTCAACAAATACACTTGTAATTTTAGCGGTAACAACAGCAACAAATAACAAACTAACTAAAAGCGAAGCCAACATTCCTACTTTAGTTAAAAAACATTTTACTTCTAAAACACCCAATTCTCCCAGAAAAGCAGGTAAAAGCATTATGCTAGCATCTACAAAGCTGAGATCCTCAAGAATTTTTATAAGTACCGTGATACCAAGATAAATAATAACGAAAACACTAAGAATAGATATCAATGGCCTTCTTACAAATTGTTTTTGCAAAAAACGGACAAGTCTTTGGACTTTACAATTTTTTATTTTTGAACGGAAAACAAAATACCCCTCTTTCAAATATACAATCTCCCTTATTTTTAATAATAAATAAAGATTGGAAATAGTCAAGGGAATTTTTATAAAAAACTAATAGTACAGCAAAATATTACAGAAAAAAAAGAGATATAGAAGCTTTTTGTTTTTTACTCAATTTTATCCTTTTAAATAAATTCTTAAATTTTTAGAGTTGACAAAAAGCAAATCATGATAAAAATTGTAATAATGAATTCGAAAACGATATATAATAAAATCATAGAAGAAATAAAAAAATATTTTAAAGCAAACAATTTGAGCCGGGCGGTTATAGGATTAAGCGGAGGTATAGACTCAGCCATAACCGCTTTACTTATACACAGATCCATCGGCGGAGAAAATATCGATTGTGTTTTTATGCCTACCGAATTCACCGCGGAAAACAATAAAAAAGAGGTAAAAGAACTCTGCGGAAACCTTCAGGTTTCACTAACCGAATTCGATATAAACGCCATATTAGAAAGTTATCTTGCAACTCTCTCTGACAAATTTATCATCAAACAAATTGAAGTGCCCGAAGAAAATCTGCAAGCGAGAATCAGAGCAAACCTTTTAATGTATATCGCAAATAGAAAAAATGCTATCGTTATCGCGACAGGAAACAGATCGGAAATTCTCACCGGTTATTGCACTTTATACGGAGATACCGTGGGCGGAATTGCCCCTATAGGCGGTTTATACAAAACACAGGTTTATGAATTGGCAAAATGGGTAAACGAAAATAAAGATAATCCGATTCCAACTTCTATCATAGAAAAAGCTCCTTCCGCCGAATTAAATCAAGATCAAAAAGATGAAGAAGAACTTTTACCCTACAAAATACTCGATCCGATTCTTAAAATGTACGTAGATGAAGGTAAAATAAAAGAAGAGATTATAAAAGCAGGCTTCCGGAAAGAGGACGTAGAAAAGACCATCAACCTTGTCGAGTCGAGTCACTTTAAACGCACAAAACTCCCGGTTATCATTGAAACAAACTAAACCCCACCCAAATATTCACATGTAGGACATGTAGAGAGTGTAGCTGTTTTTACTATTTGACGATTCGACAACTTAACTATTTTACCAATCCAAAGGACTTATATCTATTTGACTATTTTTTAATTTAACTATTCAACTTATTACGGCTAACCGCCTTAATCATTCCTGTCGCGTTTGAAACCCAGTTGATCCCTTTACACTTCATCCTTTCGAACCCTCCGAATTTATTCAAACCGGTTTTAGCGGAAAGATTAAAAAGAGTATCTATGGTGTAAACTCCCCACCGCCCGAGCAAATAAGGATTCTGTTCTTCACCAGGAGTGGAAATAAAAGCTTTTTCATATCCGGCTTTCTCCGCTAGTTTCCATTCACCTGCCCTGATTCTACCAAACGGATAAGAAAGATATTTGACCCTCTCCCCTATTTTATCGGATATAATCTTAAGCGATGTTTCCATATCATTTTCCACCATATCAGCCGGGCTGCGCGAGTAATCCGGATGAAGATGAGAATGTGAGCCGATTGAAATACCGTACTTATGCATCTCTTTTATCTTACCCCAGGAAAGATGTGTAAAAGACTTACCCATGTTGACATCCCAATAGTTTCTTTTCCCCGCATATCCCGAAACCACAAATATTAAGGCGGGAATATTTTCTTCCGCTAGTACAGGAAAAGCGAATTCATACAAATCCACAAATCCGTCATCAAAAGTGAGCAAAACACCGGAATCTTTTTCGAAAAAATCATCGGGTTTAAGAAATTCCATACCCTTATTCTTAATGAATTTTATGTGTCCGGAAAAAATACGGGGGAAAACAATCGAACCGTATGGCGAGAACGTCCTGGAAATATTATGGTAGAGAAGGATCGACTTCATAATAAAAGTTCAGTATATCTTTGGCGACTACATCCCATGAATATCGGGCAGCCGACTTCAATCCCTCTTCAATTAACCTTTCGCGCAACCGTCTATTTTTCATTAAATAAGTAATTTTCGAGGCTATATCTTTAGAATCTTTAGGAGAAACGAGTATCCCGTTCTTTCCATCTTCGACAACACATCTATAACCGGGTATACTGGAAGCAATTACCGGAGTACCGGTTGACATAGCTTCTAACAAAACGATCCCGAAGCTCTCACCGCTAATTGCCGGTGAGACAAAAATTGAAGCTCTGTTAAAAACCGAGGGCAAATCCGAAGGAGCAACAAACCCCAAAAAGCTGATAGAATCTTTCACCTCCGAAGGAATAGCTATTTTCATGTTTTTATAACCACCTCCGGCTACCGTAAGTTTTGCCCGGGGAAATTCCTTTTTTATTTCCGGCAAGGCATCTATTAAAAACTGCAACCCTTTTCTCGGCTCTATTCTTCCCACAAATAATATTTCATACGGATTTTCAGTCTTCTCGAAAGCCTTAAACCTGTTTCTGTCGATTCCGTTAGGGATTATCCTATATTTGCCGGGAAAGTATTTTCTAATAGAATCCCTCGCGGTTTTCGAAACCGCGATTTTCCCATCTATTTTATTAAAATAACGCTCTAAATACTTCTTAAAAATTTTGAACAAATTTGAGGATTCAAAAGTCGGATGAAACGTAAATATGTTGGTTTTTGTAGATACTTTAAGCGAAAGAAGGGGTAAAGTAGGAGCGATTGTACCGTGAATATGAATAACATCATAACCATTTACAATTCTTGAAAGCTCGCATAAATCAACCCAACCGGTTATTCTGGCATTTGACTGATTCATGGGAATAACAATCGACTTTCCTTTTCGTATGACTCTTCTTTCATCGGGTTTTAAATCCCCTTCTATATCTGCCGTGAGTACAGCAACTTTATGACCCATTTTTTGAAATTCATTCGCGAGATGGTATATATGCTCGGCGACACCTCCGATGTGAGGGTAATAAACGTCTGATACGAAAAGAACTCTCATTCCCAGATTCTCTGAAAAACGAACCATTGAAAAGGATACATTTTTATACCCTTTTCCATTAAACGGACAACTTCTTTCAACAATTCATCATTTGAATCAAATTTTTCAGGATATATGGGCTCAAAAAGTATACCCGAATATCGTACGGAATCAGAATCCAAACCCAACAATCCCACCATAATAGGCGCGCCTGTTTTCCTGGAGAGGAAAGCTATTCCCTTTGGAATAGAAGCTTTGCGACCGAAAAAATCTATTGTAATTCCAGAGTTTAAAATATCTCTATCCCCGATTAAAACTATAATCTTATTTTTCTTTAAAGCTCGGATTAATTTGAAAGGTAATTTTCTATCTTCTAGAGGAAGTAACCTGTTTCCGAAATGTCCTCTATACCGGTTATAAAATCTAAAAAAATCTATGCCGGGTCCCGCTGTTTCCGCGACGGAGTATAGAGGGAGACCCAAACTTGTCAAATAAATACCAGCCAATTCCATACCCCCTATGTGAGGAGAAACAAGAATTACCCCTTTACCCTTATTCAACTCGCGAGCGAAATGATCAAGTCCTTTAACTTTTATCATCGATTGTATATAAGATTTAGTCATGTTTGGAATGTTTAGAATATCACCGTATACTCTCATAAAATTCACGAAAACTTTTTTTACATCTTTGCTGTCAGCTTTGCCAAGAACCGTAATCAAATTTTCTTTTACTATTTTCCTTCTTACCCCGGCAAAATAAAACCACAAAACGCCAGAGACTCTTGCCAGAAACTCCCGAAAAAAATAGGGAGAAAAACGTAAAAGCTGTGTCATAAAAAGCATGAACGTTCTTTTCATCATTAATAATCCGTGGAACCGAATCCCCCGTTTTCTCTTTTAGTAGAATTAAGTTCGTCTGTTTCTACCAGGACAACTTTTTCCACTCTGGTAAAAACCAACTGAGCTATCCTGTTCCCTTTCCTGATCTCAAAATCTTCCTTACCGAAATTAAAAAGGATAACTTTAATTTCACCTCTATAGTCAGAATCGATAGTTCCCGGTGAATTCAAAATACCGATTCCGAACTTTGCCGCGAGACCGCTTCTGGCTCTGACTTCTCCCTCATACCCCGGAGGAATCTCGACGGCTATTCCCGTAGGAATCATCCTGAAATCACCTTTAGGCAGAATACAATCTTCGGATGAATAAAGATCCAGTCCCGAACTTCCTTCCGTCTGATATACGGGAAGAGGCAAATCTTCGTCCAGTCTTTTAACACGAATTCTTAATCCCATATCGATAAATATGTGTGCTACACTACCTGTAATCCGAGATATTGATTAAGCGCATCTTGCAGTATATCCAGACCTTCCTCAAGAATTTCCGGATTGAGGAAACGATAATCGATTAAAACTTCTCCTTCATCCTCATAGGTATCAGAATGGAAATAAATCGCGGGAGCGACAAAAACCGTTCTATTGTCCCTATTATACTCGCAAAGTAACCATTCAACAAAAGTATCCGCACTGGGCAAGGGTAATTTCAGAAAAACAGAAGAAATACTTTTAGAATAAACCGCTGAAACATCATCCCTGTTTTTAACAAACTCCTGGATTATATTTCTATTCTGTTCAATCTCTTCTAATCTATCATGTACTATCTTAGAAGAGTTTTCGAGAAAATAATTTATCAAAGCAAAATCATAAGGCGTTACGGGAAATAAATCTTCGGCTATCAATTCGATTTTAGGAGATAATGTCTCATGCAATACAATCAAAGTTGCGTCGCCAAGAGAAAAATCTCTTAAAAAATTATTCACTCTAACTACCCGTTCATTATTAACAGAAATATCTTTTAAAAAAATAGGATCCCCCGTATTATTTACCAGATGACTGAGTGATTCATCCACAGCTAAAAACAACTGATAGTTCCTGGAAATAAAAAGTAATCTTTCGAGGCTTTCCTTAGGATAAAGAACACTTCCCGAAAAACCGGGTTCAGAGAAATAAAGCAATTTAGTCCGCGGGGTCAAAGAATCTTCAACATCTCTCCGCAAAGGGATATCAAAATCCTCGGCGGAATTTGTTTCTATTAGTTTTGTTTTAAGTGAAAGAACATCTGTATATTGTTTAAGAAAATAGGGGATCGGAGCCGGAGTCAATATCTCATCGCCAACATCTGTGGTAGTAAAAAAAAGCAGGTAATAAGCGGAAAATCTGTTGGGGAGAATAAGTAATTTATAATCTCCTGATATTCCGAAATAAGATTTTAGCTTTTTTATAACCTCTTCTCTCGTAACCGGATTTATATCGGTTAAATGATGAATATTGACAGGAGCCACAGAAAAAAGATTAATAATCTGCGCATCACGGTTTATAAAATAAGAAAATCTTTCTTTATAAAAGTTAAAAAGGAAAGAATCGTACAAAGAAAATCTTCTTGAATTATAAATTTCACCAAGAGACATTATCTTTCTCACCCAAAACAGTTAAAACAAAATTTTCCGGTTTAAAATAATTCTGAACCACGCGTCGCACTTCCACCATTGAAACAGCTTCTATTTTCTTTAGAAGCTCCGGTATGGTAGAACGTTTACCCTTACAGATTTCTTCTTTCACATTCCTTTCCATTCTATTACCACTGCTTTCCAGAGATATCACAACATTACCCCTCAACCTTTCTTTAGCCATCGAAACTTCTTCTTCGGTAAAATTCAAAGAACCCAATAAATCTCTCGTAGCTTTCAAAGCATTCGGCAACATGCTTTCATCTGTAGAAAAATAAATTCCAAAAATCCCCGAGTCGCTGAAAAATTCGTTGAAAGTGGCAACTTCATAAACATAACTCAACTCCTGACGTAACTTCTGAAATAAAAGAGAACTCATACCCGAACCAAGAATTGTCCCGGCAACCAGAAGAGCGAACCTGAGTTCATGGTTATAGGAAAAAGAAGGAAATGAAAGTGCTACATATTTATGATTTAAATCGGATTTGGCAATAGCGTTAACTCTTTTACTTTTTACCTCGGGAAACTCTCTCTTAAAAACATCACCTCTTCTCCTGATGATTTTTTTATTTACCAAATCGCAAAGGCTACCATGGTTTATTTTACCAACGGCAGAAACGTAAATTCGTTCAGATGTCCAGCTACTATCCCAGAATTCCTTTATATCTCTGGGACTTATGTTGTTTACTGATTCGGCACTCCCCATTATTAATCTTGCCAGGGGATGATCGTCTCCAAAAGTACTCTTAAAAGTATAATCAAAAAGCAAACTTTCGGGAGAATCATTAAACATTTTAATCTCCTGTAAGATAACCGCCCTTTCAGCTTCAAGCGCCTTTTCGGAAAACTCGGGATTTTCTATTAAATCGGCAAGAATATCAAATGCGAGATCGACTTCTTCGGGAAGCACGTGAACATAAAGCGAAGTCCACTCCCGGGAAGTGGAAGCGTTTAAATAACCGCCTCTCGACTCTATGGCAAGAGATATTTCTTTTTCGCTTCGGTTTTTGGTACCTTTAAAAACGGAATGTTCGGTAAAATGAGATATGCCGGCTTTTTTTTCGTCTTCATCTCTTGACCCTACGGTTATGTAAATACCAATAATCACCGAGTATGCGGAAGGTATAAACTCGGAACATACCGTTAATCCTGAAGGTAAAACACTTTTTCTATAATTTTCCATCAACCTTAACCAATTCTAAAAAATAACGTCAAAACCCATTAATTTCCCCAACTATAATAACGTGTTTATCGATACATGTCAATGGTAGAATAAGATTTCGATCATCCGGATTTTACGCTTAAACTCCGGAAATCAGTATTTATAGTAACTTAAAACGGTTTTGTTCTGCGGTTAAAACTCTTGACAATTGTTACTCATTAACTAATATAAGCCAAATGGCTCTATTGTTTCTATTCACATTATCATGCCTGATTTTAACTTTAAAAGAAATGCTACTTTATGCATACGGAATAAGCATAAGGCCGTAATTTTATGAAACTACTGATCGATGTAAACCATCCGGCTCATGTACATCTTTTCAGGAATCTCTCGAAAGAAATTGAAAAACTCGGGCATAAGGTCTTATGGACTGCAAGAACAAGAGACGTACTAAAAACTCTTTTAGACCATTATAATTGCAATTACCAAATGTTATCAAAAGCTCAAAAAGGCATTCTGGGGCTTGGCATCGAGTTGATAGAAAGAGATATAAAACTACTAAAAGTAGTTAATGTTTTTAAACCGGACTTGATGATTGGCACATCGGTTTGTATTTCTCATATCGGAAAACTCAAAAATATTCCGTCAGCTTATTTTGGAGAAGATAATCAGGACTTAATAAAATTGTCAAAAATAGCCTACCCTTTCATGGATGTGATTTGCACCCCTGATTGTTTTAAAACCAATCTCGGCAAAAAACATATTACATATCCCAGCTATCAAGAACTTGCTTATTTATCTCCTAAAAGATTCACTCCCGATCCCAATATTCTTAAAACTTTAAAGATAAATAAAGGAGAAAGATTTTTCGTTTTAAGATTTGTCTCTTTTAAAGCGAGTCACGATATAAGGGAAAGAGGTATTTCACATGAAATAGCAAATGAACTAATCGGACTATTATCGGATTATGGTAAGGTTTTCATTAACTCGGAAGTAAAACTCCCGGAACATATTGAAAAATTAAGGATAAAAATACCTCCGCACAAACTTCTCGATGTACTTAACTACGCAACTTTATGTGTAGGAGATTCTCAAACTGTTATCGCAGAAGCAGCAGTTCTTGGTACTCCATCTTTTCGTAACAACACTTATGTTGGATTTCCCGACAAAGTTCCTTATCTGGATGAATTAGATGAAAAATACGGACTTGTTTATAACTATCGGCCGGAAGAAACAGAAGTTATGTTCGACAAAATTAAAGAACTACTAAATAAAAAAAATTTAAAAGAAATTTGGCAGAAAAAGAGAAAAAAAATGATGGAAGATAAAATCGACCTTACAGATTGGATGCTGGATTTCGTATTGAATTTTAAAAAAAATTTTGCAAAATAAATTGATAACAAATGCCTGCAAAACGAAGAAAACCGCACAAAAATAAAATAAAAATACTTTTATGCGGAGCTCCTCTTGCCGGTAACATGGGAGCTCAGGCCATGAGCATAACGATTATAGATGAAATAAATGAAATTCTGGGAACGGATAAAATCCAGGTTACGCAGCTCGCAAAATACCCCGCTGACGAAAGAGAAAAATGCCAAAGTGAAGGATGGGAGATAATACCTTTTACTAATAAAACACAATTTATAAAGGGTATCCCTTTTTCTATATTATATGGTTTTTTGAGAATATTTGATCTACCAAGAGGATGGCTGGCTAATTCTACTTTCTCGGCTTACGTAAACAATGATATATTAATAGATATTTCAGGAATTTCCTTTTCTGATAACAGGCCGCTTTCAGCGCTATTAATAAATACGTTATGGCTCTTACCGGCATTGGCTACAGGTCTTCCATACATTAAAGGGTGCCAGGCTGTAGGACCTTTTGAAAATCCCTTTGTCAGGATCGCATCCCGTTTTTTTCTCACAAGGGCTAAAATTCTGATTGTTAGAGGCGAAGAAAGCGCAAAATTCGTCAGGAAACTACTCCCGAAGAAAAAATTCTATCAATTGCCCGATATCGCTTTTAATTTACAACCCCCTTCGGAAGAAGAAATTTACAAAGTATTAGGTAAAATCGGTATAAAAAAAGATAAGTCCTTTTGTGCTGTAGGACCAAGTTGGGTTCTGGAAGAAAAAATGGAAGAAAAAATCAGAAAAAAAGAATCAGGTCCTCTCAGAGGAAAATTTTTCAGTCTTTTAAGTTCTTTTTTCGGAGCAGGCTACTTAAAACACAAGAAGGCTATCTCAACTACAGGAGAAAGCGTATACTCCGAAATTATGGCTAAAGCCGTAGATAAGATTGTAAAAATAGCCGATTACGATATTCTCATGATTCCACATTCAAGGGCTGTCAGGCAATCTCCCCTCGACGACCTGGAAATTTGCAAAAAAATCAAACAATTGTCTCTTAACCCTGACAGAATAAGGATAATCGAAGATAAGCTTTCTTCTAAAATATTAAAAGGCATTATAGGCAAGGCAGAAGTCGCTCTTGGATCTCGATTCCATTTTATAGTATCTTCGATTTCTCAAAACGTTCCGACGCTCGCGGTATCCTGGAGCCATAAATATAAAGAAATGATGCGAATGTTTGGATTGGAAGAATTTACACTGAACTATGATAAACTCGATGAGAATTCACTGTTAGCAGGTATCGAGCGTTTATGGAAAGACAGAACAAAAATCAGGAACCAA
>Ga0272443_10004078_pt1 | contig 16401 bp, 14 predicted proteins | sample SSMAcet12_FD_193581 | JGI IMG/M metagenome (GOLD analysis project Ga0272443, IMG submission 193581) | Marine sediment archaeal communities from Little Sippewissett salt marsh, Falmouth, MA, United States - SSM-Acet-12 | ecosystem: Environmental > Aquatic > Marine > Wetlands > Sediment ... | reverse complement strand
CTAACACGTAGCACGTAACACAATCTCCGAGTACCCATTCCCGAATACCCAGTACCGATCTTTTGACTTCGAACTGAGAACTAAGCACTGAGGACTGGGAGCTGTTTATTGCTCAGTACTCATTGCTCGTTGCTTCTTCCAGTAGCACGTAACACAATCTCCGAGTACCCATTCCCGAATACCCAGTACCGATCTTTTGACTTCGAACTGAGAACTAAGCACTGAGGACTGGGAGATGTTTATTGCTCAGTACTCATTGCTATTCAGCTATTTAGCCAACCAGCTATTGAGCTAACTGGCCAACCAGCTACCCAGCCTGACCCAATTCCGTGAGTTATTGACAAAATTGAACAACGTCCCCCTAATGTCCCCTAAGTATAATCAATGGAAAAAGTAGTTGCGTATATATTGAACAGGTTTCCATCGGTTAGGGACAGGATTGATGTGCATATGCTGGAGGTGATCAATGGGGCTGCTGTTGCGCTTGTGTTGAAGGTGCTTGGGGCGGGGTTGACTTTTCTCTTTAATCTGGTTCTTGCAAGAACCCTTGGCGCCGAGGGGGCTGGTCTCTATTTTCTTGCGCTCACTGTCACGACAATTGCAACGGTTTTCGGTCGTGTGGGGCTCGACAATACCCTGTTGCGCTTTACTGCTGCAAATGCGTCGGTCGATGACTGGAGCGCAGTCAAGGGTGTTTATGTGAAAGGCATGAGACTGGCTCTGTTAGCCTCATCCTTGTCAGCAGTGGCTGTTTTTGTTTTTGCTCCGGTTTTGGCAGATAAGGTTTTTCAAAAGCCTGAACTTGTTATTCCGATGCGCTGGATGTCATTAGCCGTTGTGCCAATGACGTTTGTTATGCTACATGCGCAGGCGCTCAAAGGATTGAAGAGGATCAGGGATTCGTTTATTGTTTTTGGCGTTGGTGTTCCGGCGATTTCACTAACAGCTCTTGTATTGTTTGGTGGAAGCTATGGTGTCAAAGGAGCGGTTTGGGCATACGCATCTGGTGCGATACTCACATCAATATTAGGTGTTATTCTCTGGCGCATGGCAACACCTCATTTGCGGAAAGTTTCTGCATCCTTTCGGACAAATGATCTGGTGGAAAGCGGCATACCGCTTTTTTTTGTTGCTTCATTGAATATGCTGATTAACTGGACAGCTACTTTTGCACTTGGTGTATGGGGTACACAGGAGGATGTGGGGATATTCAGTATGGCGTCACGTACCGCTATGCTGACAAGCCTCATTCTGACTTCGGTCAACAGTATATCGGCTCCCAAATTTGCTGAATTATACAAGAAGAAAGATATGGATGCACTTGGTGCAACTGCTAGGAATACAGCGAAATTGATGACAGTTGTTGCTAGTCCTTTGCTTTTGCTCTTTCTTATCGCTCCACAATGGGTGATGGGAATGTTTGGTGAGGAATTTCAAAAAGGTGGGGTGCTGCTGTCTATACTTGCAGTGGGTCAGTTTGTCAACGTTGCAACGGGTTCGGTTGGATATTTGCTTATGATGAGTGGCAATGAAAAACTGATGCGTAATAATGTTGCTTTTGTTGCGGTAATGAGTGTTGTACTGAATGTGTTTTTTGTTCAAATCTATGGGGTTATTGGAGCGGTTATTGCAACAGTTGTATGTTTATCGTCTCAAAACTTGATTGCTACGTATATAGTTAGTTCACGTCTCGGAATAAATACAATTTCATTGAAATGAGTGCTGATAAAATCACTTATGTAGTGTGTTCGACTTTATGAGGGATAGATATTATCCATTGTCTTGATGTTCATTATATATAAATTTAGTCTTAAATAATTGAGTTAATATAGTACAGGTTAATTGTTGTTTGGAAAAGGCTTAGAGAGCTATTGGTGGTGCTGTATACGGTTGATTTATTGCCTTTGCCTTGATGGTTATTAAGGAGGGCAAGGCTTTGTGTTTATGTTTGAATATTTCTTGTAAGAGCCTATAGGATATAGAGTATAGGACTTTATTTTGTTGCGTTTGCTGTTGAAGATTCAAACGGTTTCTAACGTGCAGGACTATAACAATACGTTATTAAAAATATAGTGCTTACTAGAATATACATGTAAAGAATATGTGGTTTATTTAGATTGGGTAAAATTCTTTTTAAGTATCTTTTTTATGAACTGTTATTGTGCAAGTTAACATTATTTATATTTTTTGTAAAAGATAAAATATAGACTTAGTAGCGATGAATTATAAGAAAAAAAAGGTTAATGCAAGTGTTGATGAAAGGGTTGAAAGGGAAAGGTTTGGATATGGAAAGGTTATCAAAAACAGGCAATCTTTTTGTAAGGTGGTTGGTTTTGCAAACGCATATTCTGATGAGGACGTTGTTGCAAACAAAATAAAAAAATACTTCTCTGGGTCCAATAATAAGGTTTTTTTAGAAATTGGGTCTACAACATGGTTTGAATGGTTGGAAAATAATAATTTATGTCCATTAAAAATTTATGCTATAAATATTACAGAAGAAGAACTGGAAAAAGGAAAAAGATTAGCTGTTGATGCGAACAATAAGCCAATATTTAATATAATGGATGCACATAATTTGTCTTTTGATGATGAAATGTTTGATGTTGTTTTTGGTAAAGGAATTATGCATCATCTTGATCTACATACATCTTTAAAAGAAATAAAAAGAGTTTTAAGGACGGGGGGGTTAGCTATGTTTTTAGAACCATTAAATATTAATCCCTTTTCAAAAGTATTTCGATATTTTACACCATCATTGAGAACTTATGATGAGGAGGCTTTTGGCTTTAAGCAATTAGCGTTGTTTAAGAATACTTTCAGTGTTGCTTGTTTTTTCCCTTCGCAGTTAACTGTTGTGCCTTTAGGCGTACTGTCAAAATTTCTTTTTAAAAGACCAAAAAATCCGTTGACATATGTTGGGAGTAAAATAGATGAAATGTTATTTCGTTTTATTCCGTTTTTGAAGTTTCTTTACAGAAAGATGTTGATCGTGTGTTATAAATAAGAAAATGCTTCTTTGGGGTATATTTGCTTGCTTTTGATTGATATACTGCAGGGGAAAAAATGAGCCTGAAGATATTGCGTTGTTTATAGACGCGTATTTTGAAGTGATTATCTCTATATTTATTTGTTATGAAAAAAACACATTGAGCTTTTCTGTGAACGGTTTATGTCGAATGGACGTCATACCAAACTCTAAGCTCCTTTAAGGTCTGTAGCTTAAAAAGAGCAAATTCATGATTTCTTTTTTTCGCTACAAGAAAATACCTGTTTTCGTTTTAGGAAGTTATATGAGGCACAATGTGTTTAGAAACTGATTTAACAGGATCAGCTCAAAAGATTTCTGGAATAACCTGTTGCTGGTGATGCGCCAGAAGCTAATTGATTGAGATGATCTAAAGTATTATGGAAAAAGCAGTTGAGTTCATATTGAGCAGGTTTCCTGCTTTAAGGAACAGGCTCGATGAGCATATGCTGGAGGTGATCAACGGGGCAGCGGTTGCTCTTGTGTTGAAGGTGCTTGGGGCGGGGTTGACTTTTCTCTTTAACTTGGTTCTGGCAAGGACTCTTGGGGCAGAGGGGGCGGGTCTCTATTTCCTGGCCTTAACTGTTACTACGATTGCTACGGTTTTCGGACGCATGGGGCTGGACAATACACTGTTGCGCTTTACTGCTGCAAATGCGTCGGTCGATGACTGGAGCGCAGTCAAGGGTGTCTATGTAAAAGGTATGAAACTGGCACTCATTGCTTCATCCCTTTCTGCAATTGCGGTGTTTGTTTTTGCTCCGGTTATGGCTGAAAAAGTTTTTCAAAAGCCTGAACTTGTTATTCCAATCCGCTGGATGTCATTAGCCGTTGTGCCAATGACATTTGTCATGCTTCATGCGCAAGCGCTCAAAGGCTTGAAGAGGATCAGGGATTCGTTTATTGTTTTTGGTGTAAGTGTCCCTGCGATGTCATTGACAGCTCTCTTGTTGCTTGGTGCAAACTATGGTGTCAATGGAGCGATTTGGGCATATGCGTCAGGTGCTATACTCACTGCGTTATTAGGTGTTATTCTCTGGCGTACCGCAACGCCTCGATTGCGGAAAGTGTCCGGTGCTTTTCGAACAAACGATTTGCTCAAGAGCAGTATACCGCTTTTCTGGGTGGCTTCGTTAAACATGCTGATCAACTGGACGGCAACCTTTGCTCTTGGTATCTGGGGAACGGGAGAAGATGTCGGTATATTCAGTATGGCATCACGTACAGCTATGCTGACAAGCCTCATTCTGACCTCGGTTAATAGTATATCGGCCCCCAAATTTGCAGAATTGTACAAGAAGAAAGATATGGCTGCACTGGGATCAACGGCGAGGAGTACAGCTAAACTGATGACTCTTATTGCCAGTCCTTTGCTCTTGCTTTTTCTTGTTGCTCCACAATGGGTGATGGGGATGTTTGGAGATGAATTTCAAAAAGGAGGAATTCTACTTTCGATTCTTGCTATAGGCCAGTTTGTTAATGTTGCAACTGGTTCTGTTGGGTTTTTGCTAATGATGAGTGGAAATGAGAAAATTATGAGGAATAATGTGGCTTTTGTTGCGGTAATGAGTGTTGTACTGAATGTTTTTTTCGTTCCAATCTATGGGGTTATTGGAGCAGTAATTGCAAGCGCAATTTGTATTTCGATTCAAAATATAATAGCTATGTTTATTGTAAAAATAAGGCTTGGAATAAGCACAATTTCATTTACATATAAAGTCTAATTGTTTTTTATGAGTAATTTGTTACAGAAGATTGATTGTTTTATTGTTGGAGCACAAAAATGCGGAACAACAAGTTTATATAATTGGTTGAATCAGCATCCTGAGATAGGAGCAGATATGAGCCTTAAGGATTATCATTTTTTTTTGGACGACAAAGAGTATAAAAAGGGGCATGATTATTTTGAGGATCAGTATGGGGATAAAAGATATAGGAAATACATACATTGTGCGGTAAACTATATGTATATGTATAATGTTGCTGCTAAAAGAATATACGAGTACAATGAAGGATCAAAAATTATAATAATAATTAGAGATCCAATAAAAAGAGCCTTCTCGGCTTATCTATATTTTAAAAAAAAGAACAAAGAAAAAAGAAGTTTTTTGAAGGCTATAAATGCTGATGAATCTAAATACAAGAGTTTAGAAGAAAGGTTGGATTATACATATTTAGGGCATGGTCACTATAGTCAACAAATAAAAAGTTTTTTGACTTTATTTGGTTGTAATAACGTTAAAATTTTATTTTATGAAGAGCTTTTTGATGAGAGTTGTAGAAGTATAATAATGAAAGATATGTTGATGTTTATAGGTGTTAAAGATGTTGATTATCTGTTTAATTATAATCATTTGAATAAAGCTGGTTTGGCAAGGTTTGATTTGCTTAACAATGTGATGTCGAGCAAAGCAAAAAAAGATGCAATAAATAGTGTTTTGCCATATCGAAAAATGCTGTCTAAGAAAAGTAGAGCGTCAATAAGATGGATTTTAAATGAATTAAACTATAGGGCTTCCGATGAATTTTTGAGTGAAGAAGATTATGAAAAAGTAAAGGAAATGTTTATCGAAGAATATTTGCGACTAGAGGAAGTCTTGGGAAAGAGATTTCGTAAATTATGGCGCTATTAATGATTTTGTGAATGTGGTTTGTGTATTGTCTTTTATAATATATTATTTTGCATATGAAGTAATATAAATTTTACGGTTGTGCATGAATTTACATTTTGCTTAATTAATTAATATGCCATATGTTTATTGTTATTATTCTATTGTTTTCTGTAAGTATGTTTGCTGATAATTTTTTGAGAATTTTTGATTTAAATGTTGTTGGTATAGAATATGCAGCGTGGTCGATTACGATGACTTTTCTGGTTATTAAGTATTTATTTAAAGGCGCTTTGGTTCCTTTAGGATATTTTCATGCATTGATTATTGTTTTGATCCTTTGTGTGCTTAACGGCTTATCTGATTATGTGTTGTTGAGATGGTATTTGATGGGGTTTGCCATTACATTGTTGATGCCGATTACATATATTGTTTTTTATAATGTATATCTTGAAAAGAATGAGATTGCTAATATGATAAAAAAGATGTCCAATGTTTTGACATCGATACTGGTGCTGCAGATGCTTTTGATGATTATGTTTGGCGAAAAGTATTTTTTTTATAAAGAAAATGGGTTAGCTGCATCGAGTGTTAATATTTGTATTATAATGTCGCTAGCAACTTATGGTTTGACAAGAAATAAAAAATATTTGATTTACGTTTTTTTGTGCTTTGCTTCATTTGGGCTATTTATGTCTGTAAAGTCATTTGTTGTTGGGACGGCTATAACTTTTATTTATATGTTCTTTCTTGAAAAAAATGCTTTGTATAAGGTTATAACTGTGGTTGGAGTCTTGTTTTTTGTTTCTTTATTTTCATCGACTATTTTTTTTGGAGAGATTCAAAAGAAATTTGATGATTATCTGATAGGAGAAAATATAGAAAACATGCCAAGGAATGCTTTATATATTGCATCAATAAATATGGCTAATGATAAATTTCCTTTTGGGACGGGGCAAGGCACTTTTGGAGGATACCCTTCAAAAGCATATTATGGTGATGTTTACTATGATTATGGGTTAAATAAGGTTCATGGACTTAGGCCAACCACATCAAGTTTACTTAGAGATAAAAGAGATCCTGGGTTTATGCTTGATACTTATTGGTCTTCGATAATCGGTGAAATGGGATACATTGGTTTTATGTTTTATTTGTTTCTTTTTTTGTACCCAGCTTATTCTTTGATTAGGTTTTTGAAGCGAAAAATTGATTTGATATATGTTTATATGATTTTTGTTGCGATGTCAATTGTTATCGCTATTGCTATTGAGAGTATTTATCTTGCTATACCATATCAGATAGGTTTTATTATATTTTATTCTGGATTTACTGCATTAGTTAATAGGTGTATTATTGATAATTATAAAGGTGAAGTTAAAGCCTACAAGTTGTGTTGAGGTGATATTTGAAGGTTTTATTTATTAAGTTTATTCTGACTAAGAATGGACGATTTATATGTAATAAAAATTTTTATATCAGATGAGTAGTAAAGGTAGAAAAGATCCTTTTTTTATAGTTGGTTCACAGCGGTCCGGAAGCACATTGTTGCGCTTAATGCTTAATGCGCATTCTGAAATTGCTGTTCCAGAAGAGGCGAGATTTATTAGGCCAATTATTCATAAAAAAGTCTTAAATAAAAATGAATTAATGCGCATTAAAAAATATCTGTTACGCCATCCGCAATATAAGTTGTGGAATTATGATTTTTATGATTTTGTAAATTCATTAGATCAAAAAGGCACTATTAAGTCGGGGGATTTAATTGAGTCATTGTACTTATCCTATGCAAAAAGTGAGGGTAAGAATAGTTGGGGAGATAAAAGTTTGTTTTTTGATGAGATTGAACGTATACATAAGTTGATACCGAATGTAAAATTTATTCATATTGTAAGAGATGGAAGAGATGTATGTTTGAGTTGGGCAAAAATGGATAGTAAAGAAAGTAATGTGGCGATATCGGCTTTTGATTGGGCTTTTAAGAATAATAGAATTAAAAGATCGATTAAGAAACTAGAGAATGGTGCTTATATGGTTTTAAGGTATGAAGATTTAATCGTTGATCCGATGAGTACAATCAAAAAAGTGTGTTTGTTTTTAGATATTGAGTTTGAAGATAATATGCTTTTGTTTTATAAAAACAGTGAAAAATATATAGGAGACCATCATTCTGATTTAATATTTAAGCCAATTAATCATGAAAATATCAAAAAATGGATGAAATCAATGTCTGATGATGATGCAAAGGTGTATTCCTTTATCGCACAAGAACTTTTAAAAGAATACGGATATTTTGTGGAAAAAGTTAATTTCTTCATTAAGATAAAAGCTATCTTGTCCTTTATTCTAGGTGTTCCATATAAATTATATAAATATATTTTTAATAGATTTCTAGTTAAAATTTTGTATAGAGGAGGTAGGCATGTTTCTCAAAATACATTTGATGTTATAAGCGTTGGTAATATGCCTCGGTACAAAGGATGATTTAAAAGGATAACTATTTGTAATAATTCATCTTAAAAAATATTTATATATGTCAATATAAGGTTTAGAAAAACGACTTCTTATCTATTTTAAAAAAGATGTTTCTTTGATTATGAAAGTTTTAATGATTAATACACAGCACTGTTTGAAAGGGGGAGCACATAGAGTATATTTTAATACCTCAAAAATGCTCGTAGAAAATGGACATGAAGTTGTTTTTTTTAGTACAAAGAGTGACGATTCAATTCCATATAGATATGACTATTTATTTCCATTAAAAGTTGATTATAGGACTACATCTGTTTTAGATAAGATTAAGGGTATTAAAAGATTTATTTATAATAAAGATGCGGAAAATAAAATAGCAAAAATTATAAATGATGTTAAGCCTGATATAGCGCATGTGCACTTGTTTTTAGGTGCATTATCAGTATCAATACTAAAGGCACTAAAGCATAGTAATGTTCCAATTGTTCATACGGTTCACGACTACAGATTGATATGTCCATCATATTTATTTCTAGATGGGAAGAATATTATATGTGAGGATTGTATAAATGGTAATTATTTTAATTGTATTATTAAGCGATGTTCAGAAAATAAACTTTCACAATCTATTGTTTTGTCGTTGGAGGCATATTATAGAAAAATATTTAAAAATCCAGTAGACTATATAGATGCATTTATTTTTGTAAGTGAATTTATAAAGAATATACATGTCAGGTATGATAATTCGTTTGAAGAGAAATCAAACGTTTTATATAATTTTGTCGATATTGTTGCTCAAAAGGTAGAAAGACATGAAAAAGGGAGATATTTTCTTTATTTAGGGCGTCTTTCAAGGGAAAAAGGGGTGATGACATTGGTAAATTCAATAAAAAATACAAATCATATACTTAAAATTGTTGGTGATGGACCGTTGCTTAAATCTATTAAAAATGAGAGAAGTGAAAATATTGATTGCTTAGGTTATTTGAAGGGAAAAGATTTAGTTCAAGTGATTAGAGATTCTTCATACTTGATAGTTCCATCTGAATGGTATGAAAATAATCCAATGGTAGTGCTTGAAGCATATAGCTATGGTAAGCCAGTTATTGGCGCAAATATCGGTGGTTTACCTGAAATTATTATTAATGGGAAGACAGGTTTTTTGTTTGAAAGCGGTAGTCATGTTGATTTACATAATGTTTTGAATCATGTTGAAAATTTAACTGATGATGAGTATGAAGTCCTATCAGCTAATGCATATGAATTTGTACAAAATTATTTTGGAAAAAAAGATCATTATGAAAAGTTAATAAGAATCTATAATAAAGTTATAAACTGAAAAATATGAAAAAGATCTACATTGCTGGATGCGGCGGAATGTTAGGAGAGGCATTTTATGAACAATTTAAAATGAAATACGATTTAAGATGTACAGATATTGATGTTAATGAAGAATGGTTAGAATATCTTGATTTTCGAGAATATGATATGTATAAGGAAGACGTTTTTAAATATAAACCTGATTATTTGTTTCACTTAGGGGCATTTACAGATCTTGAATATTGTGAGGAAAATAAGGATAATACATATATTACAAATACATTAGCTGTAGAAAATGCAGTATATATAGCAAATGAATTGAAAATACCGTTATTATATATAAGTACAGCTGGGATATTTGATGGAAGAAAAGACATGTATGATGATTGGGATATGCCAAATCCATTAGGTGTTTATGCAAGATCTAAATATATGGGCGAACGTTTTGTGATAGAAAATACAAATAAATATCTTATATGTAGGGCAGGATGGATGATGGGTGGTGGGCCAGATAAGGACAAAAAGTTTATTAATAAAATTATGATGCAATTGAAAAATGGAAATAAGATAATAAATGTTGTGAATGATAAAGACGGAACTCCTACCTACACTCATGATTTTGCTAAAACTGTCATGGAGCTTGTTCAAAAAAAGTATTGGGGTTTATACAATGTTGTTTGTGGAGGTATGACAAGTAGATTAGAGGTAGCTAATGAATTAATAAAAATTATAGGTTATGAAAAAAAGGTAAAAATCAATTCAGTATCATCTGAATTCTTTAAAAAAGAATATTATGCTGAACGTCCACCATCTGAAAGATTGCTGACAAAAAAAATTGAATTGAGAAATATAAGCATGATGAGAGATTGGAAGATTGCCTTAGAAGAGTATATAAAGAATTATTATAAGGGATATCTAAGATGAAAAAAAAGATTGTCATAATTGGGACAAACGGAATTCCTGCACAATATGGCGGCTTTGAGACATTGGCTGAAAACTTGGCTCTTAATTTATCAAATAAGTATGATGTGACAGTGTTTTGTAGTAAAAAACAGAAACAACGTTATGGGAAGAAATGGTACAAAAACTGTAAATTGATCTATTTGCCATTAGATGCAAACGGTTTTCAAAGTATTATATATGATATGATATCTATAATATACTCACATATAATGTGTGATATCATTATTTTGTTGGGTGCGCCACATGCATCTTTTACATTAATAAATATTATTCTAAAAAAAAAGTTGATTGTAAATTATGGCGGTTATAAAGAATGGGAAAGAAAGAAAAATTTGATATCAAGAAAATGGGCATATATAAATTCATATATAGCAACTAAAACTTCAACATACAATATTGGTGATAATAAGGCCGTTGCAGATAGTCTAATGGAAGAGTTTAAGGCAGAAGTTAACGTGATTCCATATGGCGGTGATCATACAAAAAGACAAGAGCCACAGAATAAAGAAATTGAAAAGTACCCATTTTTAAAAAATAAATACTTTTTGAGTGTTTCTAGAGCTCAAAAAGATAATAATATACACATCATAATAGATGCATTTTTAGAGTTAGAGGATACAATAGTTATAGTGTCAAATTGGGAAAAAAGTAAATATGGAAAAGATATATACAAAAAATACAAAAATTCATATAGTAATATTTTATTGTTAAGCGCAATTTATGATAAAAAAGAGCTGGACGTTATAAGGTCTAGCTCTTTTGCTTATATACATTCTCACTCTATGTGTGGAACTGCTCCATCTCTTGTTGAGGCAATGTCTCTTAAATTGCCTATAATAAGTTACGATGTAAAATCTAATCGCTATACAACCAATGATAAGGCTTTTTATTTTAAAGATTATAAGGATATTATAAATATAATTAAAACAAAAAACAAGACAGAATATAGCGTTAACTCTCAAGAGATGAGCAGAATTGCACAAGATAATTATACATGGAGAAATGTATTCTCTATGTATGAGAAAATGATATAAAGTCATATGTTCCCAAATTTTATTATTGCAGGTACAGCAAGAAGCGGGACAACGTCATTATATTATTACTTAAAGCAACATCCCGATATATGTTTTCCGGAAATAAAAGAACCTAAATATTTCAGTTCTTTAGGCCAAAAGTACCCACATTATGGTCCTGGTGATCAATATGTTGATAGACTCATCATACGTGATTATGATACATATCAACATTTATTTGCCGGATGCAAGAATTGTATTCGTATTGGTGAAGCAAGTTCCGATTACCTCTATTTTCATCGTCATAGTGCATCAGAGATTCGTCGCGTGCTAGGGGATGTGCCCATCATTATCTGCCTTCGCAATCCAGTAGAACGCGCTTGGTCAGCCTACAATAATCTAGTGCGTGACCAACGCGAAAAACTTTCGTTTTCTATGGCACTTGATGCCGAAGAAAAACGACGTAAAGAAAACTGGGACTGGATGTGGTATTATAGGGCTGCTGGTCTTTATTCAGACCAGGTGGCTACATTTATGGAAACATTCTCGCAGGTGAAAGTGATTCTATTCGAAAATTTAACGAAAGATACGAATGCTGTTGTAAGTGAGATATTTGAATTCCTCGGTGTTGATGATACAGTAAAAGTCGATACCAGTAAACGATACAGCCATTCAGGGAAACCAAAAAATCGTATGATTGCATTTCTTTCAAATAGAGACAATCAACTTGTATTCACTCTTCGACAACTCGCGTTAAAACTTCTTCCACGATCATTTCTTGAACAACTTGCCAGTCGTTCACTGCAGAAAGAGGATATTGGCGCAGAGACCCGAAAGGAGCTTAGAGATTATTATGCGAAGGATATTAGTCGTCTTGAAAAATTACTTGGGTGCTCTCTGAAGGTATGGAAATGAAGATTCTAACATTTGATATTGAAGACTGGTATCATTTGCTTGATATTCCTGAGACTTCAAATCCTGAAAGCTGGGCCAGCTATACGCCTCGAATTCATGCTAATGTCGATCTGTTACTGGAGTCAATTGAGCGACACGGGCATCGGGCAACATTTTTCTGCCTTGGATGGGTAGCCGAAAGATATCCGGAAATTATCCGTAGCATTGATGCTGCCGGTTTTGAAATAGCCTCACATACATATAGTCACCAGCTTGCTTATAAGCAGACACGTCATCAGTTTAAGGTTGATGTGACGCGATCCATCGAGATACTGGAAAATATCACTGGAAAGAAGGTGAAATGTTTTCGAGCACCTGGCTTCTCAATCATTTCTGGAATGTCTTGGGCTTTCGAGACACTGTTAGACTTGGGAATCGAGTTTGATAGCTCCATATTCCCGGCCGCTCGAAGTCATGGAGGTTTTGCCGATTTTGGTACGGCAAAACCTGCGATAATTGAGTGTAAAGGGATGGCTTTGAAGGAGTTTCCGATTAGCCTTGGTAATCTTTTTGGTCGAAAAATTGTGTTTTCCGGTGGAGGATATTTCCGCTTGTTGCCTTATCACATGATACAATGGATGGCAAAGCAATCGGATTATATGATGACATATTTTCATCCGCGAGACTTCGATGTTGGTCAGCCGATGTTGCATCTGCCTCTGCACAGGAGTTTCAAATCGTATGTAGGTCTGAAAAGTGCCTATTCCAAATTCGAACGATTGATGGCAAACCATGCATTCACGGATCTTCGGGCAGCATCTGCGATTGTGAATTGGCAGGATGCACCTCGAGTCCTTATAGCATGAAACATTGACTTTGTTGGATGTGTTAACTCAAAGCTGCTTTTTAATTAAAGCAGAGAATATAATTGTGATTAAACTCTACAAATAGTGTCTACTATGAAAGGGATTATTCTTGCCGGGGGATCAGGGACTCGGTTGTATCCGGTGACAAAGGGTATTTCGAAACAATTGCTGCCGGTTTATGACAAGCCTATGATCTATTATCCGCTGAGTACCCTTATGCTTGCCGGTATTCGTGATGTGCTGGTGATTTCAACCCCGGTGGATCTTCCTTTGTTTCAGCGAATGCTCGGGGACGGGAGTGATTGGGGTATAAGTCTTTCATATGTCGAACAGCCTTCTCCAGATGGATTGGCTCAGGCGTTTCTGCTTGGTGAGGAGTTTATCGGCGATGATGACGTCTGCCTGATTCTTGGCGATAACATCTTTTTCGGGTACGGATTTACCGGCATGCTGCACCAGGCGGTGCAAAGCGTCAGCGAGGAGCACAAAGCTACTATTTTCGGTTACTACGTGAATGACCCTGAGCGTTATGGTGTTGCGGAATTCGATGATGACGGTAATGTGCTGTCGATAGAAGAGAAGCCCCAAGAACCGAAGTCAAACTATGCTGTGGTTGGTTTATACTTTTATCCAAACGATGTTGTCGAGGTGGCAAAAAATGTGAAACCCTCAGCACGAGGTGAGCTCGAGATTACTTCGGTGAATGAGCAGTTTCTGCACCGGCAGCAGTTGCGCATGTCGATTATGGGGCGCGGCTTTGCGTGGCTGGATACCGGAACACATGATTCCTACCAGGAGGCTGGTAACTTTATCGAGACGGTGGAAAAGCGTCAGGGTTTGAAAGTTGCCTGCCCGGAAGAGATTGCCTGGCGAAGCGGGTGGATCGATGATATACAACTTGCGGAATTGGCAAAACCGTTGATGAAAAGCCAGTATGGAGAATATTTGAAAGGTCTTCTTAACCACAAGCAAGAGCTTTTACATGTTTAATGTTTTTATTCCACTCTCTCTTCCGCTTCTTTTCAAATCGATCTGAACCTTTCCATGCACGTTATTTCAAAGTCTATCCCTGATGTTTTGGAGTTTGTTCCGAAAATATATGGTGATGAGCGAGGATATTTTTTTGAATCGTTTCGCAAGGATATTGTTGAGGAGCATGTCGGTAAGGTAGACTTTGTGCAGGATAATCAGTCGAAATCCGGCTATGGCGTATTAAGAGGGTTGCATTTTCAGAAACCGCCGTTCACTCAATCGAAGCTGGTTCGTGTTCTGGAAGGTACTGTGCTCGATGTTGCCCTTGATATCCGGGAAGGTTCTCCCTGGTACGGGCAGCATGTTGCGGTAAAACTTGACGCGCAAACCAACAACATGCTCTGGGTGCCGCAAGGATTCGCTCACGGGTTTGTGGTGCTTTCAGATGAAGCGGTCTTTTCTTACAAATGCGATAACTATTATGCTCCTGATCATGATGCCGGTATACGGTGGAACGATCCTGATATCGGGATAGATTGGGGTATTGCAGAAAAGCAGGTTCAAGTCTCTGAAAAGGATGCAGGACAGCCCTTTCTAAAAGACGCGTTCCATTTCTCCCACAACGATTTTAAAAAAGAAAAAGTCTATCCCAGGAGAGACGGGTGAACGGCCATCGGGCTTCTTTTTTTCGGTCGTATTCGTGCCGGACTTGTGAAATCTGAGCATCTATTTCACTGGTCTTATCCGAAGATTCATTTTGGCATGAATGTCTGCATGGATGCCGGATCAAGTCCGGCATGACTAAGGGAGGGCGTTGTTTTCTGTTATTGAGCTATCAAGCCATCCAGCTATTTTTGCACGATCTTCATCCTAATACCTAATCATCCATGCATATTCTCATTACCGGTGGGGCGGGGTTTATCGGGTCGCATGTTGTGCGGCATTTCGTTACTGCCTACCCTCAGTATACCGTCACCAACCTCGACAAGCTGACCTATGCGGGTAACCTGGAAAACCTGCGCGATATCGAGCAAAAGCAGAACTACCGGTTTGTCCGGGGCGATATCACCGACAGTGCGGCAATGCTTGAGCTGTTCGAGCAGGAGCGTTTCGACGGTGTGATCCATCTGGCAGCCGAGTCGCACGTCGACCGGTCTATTGCAAATCCGACCGAGTTTGTGATGACCAATGTGCTGGGCACGGTCAACCTGCTCAATGCGGCGCGGGCTCTGTGGAAAGAGGACTTCGGCGGGAAACTGTTCTATCATGTCTCTACCGATGAGGTGTATGGCGCATTAGGCGATGATGGTATGTTTACCGAAGAGACTGCTTACGATCCGCACAGTCCCTATTCGGCTTCCAAAGCCTCTTCGGACCATTTCGTGCGGGCCTATCACGACACCTACGGACTGCCGGTTGTCATCAGCAACTGCTCCAACAATTATGGGCCCTACCAGTTTCCCGAAAAACTCATCCCGTTGTTCATCAACAACATCCGCTTCAACAAACCGCTGCCGGTCTACGGCAAGGGAGAGAACGTCCGGGACTGGCTCTGGGTGGTTGATCACGCCCGGGCGATCGATGTAATCTATCATAAGGGCAAGCAGGGTGATACCTATAACATTGGCGGTCAGAACGAGTGGGCGAACATTGATCTGATTCGACTGCTGTGCAGGATTATGGACTGCAAACTCCAGAGAGAAGAAGGGTCGTCAGAAAAACTGATCACCTATGTAACCGACCGTGCAGGCCATGATTTCCGTTACGCAATCGATTCCTCAAAGCTCCAGCAAGAACTCGGCTGGGCGCCTTCGCTGCAGTTCGAGGAAGGGCTCGAAAAAACCGTCGACTGGTACCTCGACAACCAGCAGTGGCTCGATCACGTGACCTCGGGTGAATACCAGCGGTATTATGAGGAGATGTATCAAATGTAGTTGTTACCAACCTCTCTTATTCTTGGTTCATTTTTTCGTAGTACACGTCATAATCCTCAATACATTAACAGATACTAACTATGGAACACATACATCCTGTATTCGATCAGATTCTCTGTCGCACTGACAAGGAAAAGATGCTCGGGCAGCGCGGTTGCACGTTGTGGCTGACCGGGTTGTCGGGGTCGGGAAAGACGACGCTTGCGCGGCATACTGAACGGGAGCTTGCTTCGCAGGGCTACCTGACGCAGGTGCTGGACGGGGATAACATCCGTACCGGAATCAATAATAACCTGGGCTTCGGAGAAGCGGACAGGGCAGAGAATATCCGCC
>Ga0272443_10004077_pt1 | contig 16404 bp, 17 predicted proteins | sample SSMAcet12_FD_193581 | JGI IMG/M metagenome (GOLD analysis project Ga0272443, IMG submission 193581) | Marine sediment archaeal communities from Little Sippewissett salt marsh, Falmouth, MA, United States - SSM-Acet-12 | ecosystem: Environmental > Aquatic > Marine > Wetlands > Sediment ... | reverse complement strand
CCTGTTTCACCGGTGATTATAGACAGACCCTGCGTGAAGTCCACGGCAAGGTCGCGTATCAGGGCATAGTTCTTTATGGTCAGGGACAATAGCATATTTTCTCAAATCTTGATTTCCTTCCACTTTTCATCGAAGGAAGGATATATGGTGGAAAGAACCTGTCGCAGCCTGGACGTGTCAATCCTGGGCCCATCCGAAAAGACATCGACAATCTCATCGCTCTTCGTGTCAAAAAAGACGCGTATCAAAAAATTGTTTGGCCGCTCCAAGTACAATCCCTGAAGATCCGAAATGCAGTTGCTCATGGTCTCTTTGGCCTCTCGGCTGTTCTCAACCATTTTATCCAACCCTTTAAGGTGGTATTCATACATGGTCTTGCGATATTGCTCGTAGACGGGAGAAAGCAAATTCTCGTTGAGCTGATAGCGTGTGAAATTTCCATCTATCCGGTTCCAACCTCTGCCGCCTCCCTGCTGTGCCACATTGAGCACCTGTTCGGCTTTGCGGAAAAACATTTCACCCCCTTTGAATCCGAACGTATCGGCCTGGTACCCGAGGATAGTGTACGCGTAAAAGGTCAGCAACGACAAGAGGTTTGACTCAAACGCATTCTCGTTGTAAACAAAAGGCTGAAATTCAGCATATTGAAACGAAATATCATTGTCGTTGAAATTCAAAATGCTGGTGACATAAGTCGAATTGTAAACCGGTCGCGACACCTGGAGCTGCAAACTTCCGCGAAACGAATTGGCTGACACAACCTCCAGTATGTTAATGGTTAGGCTGCAATCGATCTTTTGGTGCTTCTGGTAATTCTGAGTGGTCCACTTCGTGTTGTTCATGTACTCGAAGATGTCATTTTGCATGGTTTCGAAAAGCTTGCGATTCGAAATTCCGACCTGGTCGATGTTGATGTTGACCATGCAATTAAGTTCCTGGCTCATTCCACTGAATCCCAGGAAAAAAAATGCAACCCAAAAAAATTTACGCATGAATATTCTTGATTATTTCATTGAAAATGTCTTCGGCCACTTCCTCCTTGACTTTCAATTCAAAATCAATGACCCGGCCGTCACTGACCAAGATACTGATTTTATTCGTATCCGATTTGAATCCCGCTCCTTTGTCTCGTAAGGAGTTCAGGACGATCATATCGAGGTTCTTTTCCGCCATTTTGGATCGGGCGTTCTCAAATTCATTTTCCGTTTCCAATGCAAAGCCAACGACAAACTGCCCCCTTTTCTTGATCTTTCCAACCGAAGCCAGAATGTCCTTTGTCCGAACCAATTCCAGGGTCATATGCTGATCCGCGTCCTTTGCCTTTTTAATTTTCTCCGCAGAGACCGTTTTGGGCCTGAAATCGGAGACAGCAGCAGAAAAAATGGCAATGTCCATATCATTTACATGGCGATGCGTTGCCTGATACATTTCCTCGGCACTCACCACATTTATTCTTTCAATCCCGGAATGCTCCACAGGTAAACTCGTCGGGCCACTGATCAAATAGACATGAGCCCCCAGGCGGGCGGCTTCCTGTGCAAGTGAGTACCCCATTTTTCCTGAGGAATGATTTCCTACGAACCGAACCGGATCTATTGCTTCGTAAGTGGGCCCCGCAGTGATCAGCACTTTTTTGCCGAGCAGCGGAAGACCGGAGCGAATGTCATCTTCAATAAACCTAAAAATATCTTCGGGCTCGGCCATGCGACCCTCACCTTCCAGTCCACTAGCAAGTTCCCCGGTGCCGGGAGGGATCATCTTGTGCCCTCTCTCCGTCAGGGTCTCGATGTTTTTCCGGGTTGTTTCGTGCTGGTACATATCCAGGTCCATTGCCGGGGCGAAATACACGTCGGATTTCGCAGACAGGTAGGTCGCCATCAACAGGTTGTCGCAAACGCCCTCTGTCATTTTTGCCATGGTGTTGGCCGTCAAAGGGGCGATGAGCATCAAATCTGCCCATAGCGCCAATTCGACATGGCTGTTCCAAAGCTCGTTGTCCTGATCCTTGTCATAGAACGAGGAAACAACGGGATTCTTTGAAAGCGTGGACAGGGTAAGTGGCGTTACGAAGTCTTTGGCCGCAGGGGTCATGACCACTTTAACCTCAGCTCCGGCTTTGACAAACAATCTGACGAGATACGAGGATTTATAAGCAGCAATCCCGGCGGTTACTCCGAGAAGAATTTTTTTACCGCTTAAAACAGACATCTCACACGAGGTTATCGTTCGTCGTATCGGGAGTTCTGTGGTAGATCTCATCGTTCAGCCATTCCTGGACTGCGATGGAAGTGGGCTTTGGAAGCCTCTCGTAAAACCTGGAGACTTCAATTTGCTCCTTGTTCTCAAAAACTTCTTCTAAACTATCGTTGAAGGTAGCGAACTCTTCCAATTTTTCAATCAGCTCGCTTTTCAGGTCTTCATTGATCTGGGATGCTCTTCTCGACATGATCGCAATGGCCTTGTAGATGTTCTGTGTGGGCTCTTCGATCTTGCTCTTGTCAAAAGTTACCGTGGTATCCGGTGCTCCCGTATTCTTATAATCCTTCATTTTCAGTTATTTTCAGAAATTGTAGTTAATTGTTCTCTAGTGTCTAAAAGTTCGGCCTGCAGCTTCTTTACCATTTCCTCCGTCTCCGGGATGAATTCGGACTCCGGAAAAGCGTTTTGAAGTTTTCGCTGAGACAGGATCGCATCGGAGATCCGTTCCTCCTTTTTGTTCATGATGCTTTTCATGCCCAGATAATAGGCAGATTTGAACCTGTGATACAGGGCTTTTTCCTTGAATTCGGATGCCAGATGCTCCTCGTTGAAGATGTCGAAGGCCATAATAGCCGCGCTGTATTGCTCCCGGTGATAATACTGCCAGGCAATTTCATAGTCCTTTCTTTCCAGTCGCTTGTTCAGAATATCATAATCGGCATTCGCCTCTTCGATTAATTCGGAATTCGGGTACTTGTCTATGAAATTTTGATAAGAGGTCAGTGCCTCGTAGGTGTCTTCCTGATCGCGGGTGTAGACCGGAGCAGCGAGAAAATGACTCTTAGCAGCCAGATAAGCAGCTTCTTCTACTTTAGAGCTTTCCGGATAGTTGGTGATAAACTTGCCAAAATAGTAGGCTGACATCGAATAGTTCTCATTCTGATAGTAACAATCCGAGATCATGTATTGAATGCGCTCCATCTGGGGTTTATTCGCATACGGACCTACCAGTTTCTCAAAAAGCGGAATGCATTTCTTGTACTCACCCTGCTCGTACATTTCCACGGCAAGCTTGTACTTTTCGGTATTCTTGCCTTTGTTAAGTACTTTGTGATATTCTCCACAGGAAGAAAGCAACAGCACCATCATCAGAAACACAAAAAAGCTCTTGAATTTTTGCATCTGGCAAAATTACTCTTTTCCTACGAGAAAATAAAATCTATTTTTCGTAAGATTGCCTGAGTTAACTTAACTTACAACCCTTTGAAAATGTGAAGAATAACTGAATTCAGTCAAAATTCTCTTCAATTCGACTAAACCGGCTCTTCATTCGTAACGAGCAATTTCACATCGTTGTCAAAGAGATACAGCCCCCCTTTGTCATCTCCGATGAGGTTGATCTTGTCTAAAATGGTTCTTGCCAAAGCTTCCTCCTCAATTTGCTCGGCGACATACCACTGCAAAAAGTTATGAGTCGCGTAATCTTTTTCTTTGAGGGTGATGTCAACAAGGTCATTGATCTTCGCGGAAACCATCACCTCGTGATCGAATAGCGTCTGAAACATTTCCTTGAAGGAACCAAATTTCGCCGGAGGAGCCTCCAGGGTAGAAACCCGCGCATGTCCTCCCCTTTCGTTGACAAATTTGACGAGCTTGAGCATGTGCATGCGCTCCTCATCCGAATGGGCATACATGAAGGAAGATACTCCTTCGAATCCCTGGATCTCCGCCCAGGAGGCCATGGAGAGGTAAACCTGTGAGGAACTGGCTTCTATTTTAATCTGTTCGTTGAGTGCTTTTTCAATAGTTTCGGTTAACATATTTTAATTTTTTAAAGTAGCTACAAATTTAATCATTTTTTGCCTTAAATCCTCGGATGCGGGAACCAAAGGCAGCCTTACACTGTCAGAGGATATCTCGAGGATGTTCAGCAGGCATTTTATGCCGGACGGGTTCCCCTCCTCAAAGATAAGATCGATGCTGTCGAGCACCTGATAGAAGACTTCAAAAGCCTCTTTCGACCTGCCATCCAGACCCAGTCGAATCATCTCGCTGAATTCCTTCGGCAAACCCTGACCGATCACGGATATGACTCCAGCTCCCCCGGCAAGAACCAAGGGCAGGGCCAATTTGTCTTCTCCTGAGATAATCATGAAATCAGCGGGCTTGTCTCTCAACAAATCAAGGGCCTGTTCGAAATCGCCGGAAGCCTCCTTGACCGCGATGATATTGTCGAAATCTCTTGCCAGCCTGAGAGTGGTCTCAGGCAGAATGTTGCTTCCCGTTCTTGGCGGAACATTATAGATGATCACAGGCAGATCGCTGGCTCTGGACACCTCCTTGAAGTGCCTGTAAATCCCTTCCTGGGAAGGCTTGTTGTAATAAGGAGACACCGAGAGAATAGCCTTGAAACCCGAAAGGTCCGTCGCTCTAAGCTCTTCTACAACCGCCTGCGTGCTGTTACCCCCTATTCCCAGAACCACGGGCAATCTGCCTGCATTCGCTTTTAAAACACAGGACCGAACTTCAGCCTTTTCCCGGGTAGTAAGGGTCGCTGTCTCGCCTGTTGTGCCCAGCACTACAAGATAGTCCACCCCGTTGTCAATCTGGTAATGCACGAGGCGCTCCAGGGATGGAAAATCGATTTGATTGTCATCGTCAAAGGGAGTGATCAGTGCAACACCTGTTCCTCTAAGTTCTTCCATAACCGTATTTATATTTTATAACAAATTCATGATTCTCAAATACTTGACCAGCTCCTCGTGAAAGGTGTCCATTTTGTTTCCCGGTATCTTTATCGAGATGTCCTGCCACCGTGCATCCTCAGCACCGAATCCGGCTTTGAGCCTTGCTTTTGATCGGGTAAGGATCACTTCTGAGAATACCCAGTCCGTCCCGCTGTAATTCACCAGAAGATCAAATTCCTTCTCGACGAACTCTTCCAGGGTCGCATTTTTGATCTTTCCGTACAAACCGAAGCTGTCTTCGCCAAACGCTTCCGGCGCGTCCAATGTGTTTTGGTTCTTTCCCGACGGATCGACAAGTGCCACCCGAACCTGGTTCGGAGCCAGTTCGAAGGACTCGATTAATTTCCTTGTGAAATCGTAGTTCCTGAATAGATCAATATCCGCCAGGGCCCCAACGCTCTTGATCCGGGATGGAGGATTTTTCTTCTCAGAGTCGGGGTTTTGGCCTCGATTTTTTATAAATTTAGCAGCTGTCTTAGCCTTTAAACCGAATAGATCCATTTTCAGTGAATATGCGAGCAAAACTATACAAAATATCAGTACTTGTAATCATCTGCTTTGTATTACACAAATTACCGATTTCCTGTAAAGAAAAAAACAAAAGCCTCGACTTTATTCGAGGTGCTCAAATTGAGCTCTCAAAGGATCTGCCTGAGGATGAAGACGTGATCAAACTCATAGAACCTTACAAATCAGATCTCGACACCAAAATCAATGAAGTGCTCTGCTACAACCCGAGAGTCCTCGACAAAAGAGAGTCGAAACTGGAGAGCTCACTGGGTAACCTCCTTGCCGACGTATGTTTTGAGGCGGGTGACAGCATTTTGAGAAGTATCAAGGGAACCCCTCTTGATTTCGCTGTTTTCAATTACGGAGGCATGCGTGCACCCATGCAGAAGGGGGATGTGACCATCGAAGACATCTTCCAGCTGATGCCCTTTGAGAACCGCCTCGTCATCGTGGAATTGAACCCGGATCAGGTCAGGGCACTGATTGACTATCTCATCCGTCAGCGCCAGGCCCATCCGATCTCAGGAATTCGGATCGCTCTTGACAAAGGGAGAGAGCCAAAAGTTTGGATCGGCAAAAAAAGATGGGACCCGAGCAAAAGTTATCACGTGCTGACCATTGATTACCTCCAACACGGCGGCGGCAACATGAACTTCCTGACCCAACCCGAATACCTTTATGTTTCTGACGTCAAGGTCAGGGACGCACTTATACGCAACTTCAGGGTGCAGGACACCTTAAAGACCGGTTTGGATGGAAGATTCACAGATAGCAACAACGAATAAATGAAGAGAAGAGCATTTTTAGGAAATACGTTGGCGGCGAGTGCCAGCCTGGGTCTGGGTTTGGGCTCTCTGACCTCCTGTTCGGAAAGTTCGGAACGCAAGATCACCATATTGCACACCAATGACGTTCACAGCCATATCGAGGCTTTCGAAATGGATCATGCCCGTTACCCAGGCATGGGAGGCGTTGCGCGACGTGCGGGCCTTATTCAAAGCATCCGACAGGAGAACCCGAACACTCTCTTGTTTGACGCAGGTGACATTTTCCAGGGAACGCCCTATTTCAATTATTTCGGAGGAGAGCTCGAATTTAAGATGATGAGCAAATTGGGCTATGACGGCGCCACGATCGGAAACCACGATTTCGACAATGGCATCGATGGACTGGAGGTCCAGCTGCCCAACGCGAAGTTCGATTTCATCATTTCCAATTACGATTTCACCGACACGGTTATGGATGGACGAACCGATCGTTTCAAAATATACGAGACGGGGGGTGTAAAAGTAGGCGTGTTCGGACTGGGCATTCGACTCAAAGGTTTGGTGGATCCGGCTCTTTACAAGGAAACCAAATATCTCGACCCGGTGGAGATCACCCAGGACATGACCCGGTTTCTTCGTGAAGAGGAGCATTGCGACCTGGTCATTGCGCTTTCACACCTGGGCTACAATTACAAAAACAATCCCGATCGAATCAGCGACCTGACGCTGGCCAGGAAAACAGAAGGCGTCGACCTGATCATTGGGGGTCACACCCATACTTTTTTAAAGAGGCCTACGGTAGTTCGAAATCGAGCTGACAAAAACCTGTTGGTCAATCAAGTCGGATGCTGGGGAGTCCAGGTGGGTAGAATTGACTTCGAATTCAACAGCCGCGGAAAGAGCTCGGAAAAAGGAACGAGCATCGTGGTTTAGGCGAACAAGTCGGAAATCGCTCGCATTTTCTCCTCATCCGTTATCATGTTGACACCCATCCCTGGAATTATTTTTTCCCGGGAGGGCTTACGTGCGGTAAAATGAAGATTCTCAATTCCGGTCTTCGATAGTGAAAGGGCATTGCCTGGATTCACACCACTGCCCGCCATGATCTCAATTTTCGACCCAAATTTCTGATGCATGGCCTCTATGAGTTCGAGCCCGTCTTTGGCCTTGTCCTTCAAACCTGAAGTAAGCAGGCGGTCAAACCCATTTGGATCAATTGATCCAGGGCTTCAAACGGGTCATAGACCTGGTCAAAAGCTCGGTGGAATGTGGTTTGAAGTCCGAAGGAGCGCGCTAAATCCACAAGTTTCTGATTCTTCTTTGAAACCTTCATATCCGCATCCAGGATACCGAAAACCACACCTTTCGCCCCAGCTTGAGAGGCCGCTCTAATATCACTTTCCATGATGAGTAATTCCTCATCATTGCAGGTGAAGCTTCCTCCCCTGCTTCGTATCATGGCATGCACCTCTACCGTACCGATCTCAGCACAGCTTTTGATCATCCCAAAGCTGGGTGTCAATCCGCCTTCTGACAATGCAGAACACAATTCAATTCTCTTGAACCCATATCTTCCGGCCAAAAGGGCTCCCTCAAAACAATCGGTGCACAACTCGAGATTCATACAAATGGGTTGATCTAAATGCAGATATCACACAAATCTATATTTTAATTCTGAAAAAGACTATTTTTATCCAAACAAGAAATCTATATGCTCGAACTTGCAGGAATAATAATTTTGGGGATTTTGGCCCAATGGATGGCGTGGAAACTGAAAATTCCGGCGATCCTGCCGTTGATTCTGATCGGGCTTTTCGTCGGACCATTCTCGACGCTGATCTCCGTGGATGGAAATAAATGGATCGAACCCGTCTTCAATGGGGAATTCGGTTTGTTTCCGGGTGAAAGCCTTTTCAATTTCGTCTCCCTCGCGATCGCCCTGATTCTTTTTGAAGGAGGCCTGACGCTCAAGACCGAGGAGATACGGAACGTCGGAACCGTGATCTCCAAACTGATCACGCTGGGATCCTTCATCACCTTCGTCCTCGGTGCAGTGGCCGCTCATTTCACAATCGGGCTGTCCTGGCAGATTTCATTCCTCTTCTCTTCCCTGATCATCGTTACGGGTCCGACAGTGATCACACCGATCTTGAGAAACCTGCCACTGAAGAAGGACATTTCCACCATCCTGAAATGGGAAGGCATTCTTATTGACCCCATCGGAGCCCTGGTGGCCGTTCTTGTTTTCGAATTCATCGTATTAAGCGGAGATCACGGCACCCAGTACACCAAGGAAACCCTGATCGAATTCGGAAAAATCATCATCATAGGAGTGTCGATAGGTTTCACATCCGCTTACGCGTTCTCCTTTGCCTTGAAAAACAAATGGGTCCCTCATTACCTGCTCAATGTGGTCGCACTTGCACTTGTCCTTTCCGTTTTTGTCCTGGCTGACCTTTTCGCTCATGAAAGCGGTCTGCTTGCCGTCGTCATCATGGGGATGGTGTTGGGCAACATGAAGATAGCGGCACTCAAAGATGTTTTGTACTTTAAAGAAACAATCAGCATCCTGCTGATTTCTATACTGTTCATCGTGCTCTCGGCCAACATCAATATCGAGGATCTCGAATTGATTTTCAATTGGAACTCCTTGATTTTGCTGGGAATCGTCATACTTGTCATACGTCCATTGGGTGTCTTCGCCAGTTCTTCGGGAAGCACCCTCAAAAAAAACGAAAAAATATTCATCAGCTGGGTGGGGCCAAGAGGAATCGTCGCCGCAGGTATCGCTTCCCTTTTCGGGCTCAAACTGACCATTCAGGGCTATGCGGGTGCCAATTACATCACGCCCCTGGTATTCATGATTGTACTCGGAACCGTTTTGTTGAATGCCGCAACGGCTCGCATCGTTGCGAGAATAACCGGTGTATTGTTGAAAAAATCAGAAGGAATTTTGATCGTCGGATCGTCGGAGCCTTCAAGGCTCATTGCGAAATATCTCAAAGACAACGACAGACGTGTCGTTCTTATCGACAGTAACAAATCCAATATCTCCCGTGCCAAACTGGAGGGGCTTGAAGCCATAGAATGTGACATCTACGAAAACGATCTGCTCGAAAACATCGAATTAAACGACATGGGGTATCTCCTGGCCCTGACCGGAAGCAATACCATCAATGAATATGCGCTGAACAAATTCAAGGCAGATTTTGGCGAGGAAGGGGCCTTCCGACTGATCAGCCCCGAGGAGATGAGAGATTCGGAGAACAACCCGGAACAGGGTCTTTTCTCACATACCGATGACTTCATCAACATCAGTGAGGTTGTCAGGGATTACCCGATGATCAACGAGGTCCAAGTAAAGTCCAGGGAGCATTTTGAAGAACTCATTGATGCCACCCACAAGGAAATCAAGGCGATTCCCTTATTTTTAAAAGATCTTAAAGATGAAATTCACATCCTTCCGGCTGACACTTCCAAAGTGAGCGTCGAGCCCGGTTACAAGTTGATGTATCTCGGAAAAAAAGTGTCTTTGGAAAAGGCGACCTAGATCTTCTTCATCTGCTGCTTGACCATTTTAATCTGATCCTTCAGCATTCCGTGCTTGTCGAGCTTCTTGGCCTCAGCAATCAGGGTGGTGGCCTCCCTTTTTCGTCTTTTCGTCAGGGCTATACCCGCCAGCTGCAACTTGGCCATCGCTTTGTCGTGATCCATTGCCAGACCCATGCTCAGGGCTTTTTTGAAGAATCTTTCCGCCTGCGTCAAATTCGTTTGTGACACCATGATCCCCCTGAGGAAATTGTAATATCCCTCCTGCTTCCTGGTCAGGGCCGAAGACGGATTCTTGATTCTGTCCAACAATCGGTTCCCTCCTTCGAAATCCTGCTTGCGAAGCTTGAAAAAAGTGAGAAGAAGAATCTCATTCTTGAAGTAGAAAAACACGAAAACCCCTGCCAGCAAAAGAATTGAAATCCCATTCATGATGTGCCCTTTAGAGAATTCGTAAACGGCCCAAACGGTAATCAAGGCGGCAATGACTAATTTGATGTATTTGTTGAACATGAATCTAAATTTTGGGCAAATTTACACTATTTGTAAGATTATTGAAGGGAACTCAAGGCTAAAATCAACGGCTCAGAGAATCTTGACAAAGATGTTCTCAGCGAACTTTCTGGATACACTTTCCATTCTGTTATCATAAGCCAAAAGAAGCGACCCGTCAAAATCCCTGATCTCCTTAACCTCGATTTCCGTACTTAGAGCCAATCCCAACTGTGTGACGTACTTGAGAAACTCCGCCGAACTGTCTCTGACAGACACGAGTCGGCATTTCTGACCCTGCGCAAGATTTGCCAAAAGAACCCTTTCCTCTTTACTGAAGTTGCCCTGCTCGTCGGGAATGATGTGCCCGTGCGGATCATGTGAAGGGTAACCCAGGTGCTTGTCCAGTTCCCTTATTAATTTTTCAGATTTAATGTGCTCGAGATCATGGGCCAATTCATGCACCTCATCCCAAGTGAAATTCAGCTTCTGATGCAGAAAAGTCTCCCAAAGCCGGTGGCGCCTGATCAATGCGACTGCAATGCTCCAACCTTTGGGAGTGAGACCAATGCGACCGTATTTCTCATAGCTCACCAGTTCCCGGGTTCGAAGCTTCTTGAGCATGACACTCACTGAAGCCGGTTTTATGTTGAGGTATTCCGCGAGTTGATTCGTTCCCACTTTTTTTTCCTCATCCTCTGAGCTCAGTTGAAATATGGCTTTTAAATAATCTTCGACGTTTGATGAAATCAATGTAGAAAAATTTTTGAATTATTACCTTAACAATATTTGTTAGTATAAGCTAACTTAAATACTTTTGTATACCAAAGTTATTGAATTATTGGGGATCCAAAAAGAAATCTTTTGAAAAATCAGATTCGATGAAATTCCAAAATCTTGCCTCCTGCCTTTTCGGATTTCTATTTCTGATCGCTTTCCAGGTCGTGGGCCAGACAGGGAACATCAAAGGAACGATTGTCAGTGGTGAAGAAACCCTTCCTTTTGCTACAGTCTCAATCAAGAATTCACCTGTTGGCGTGACCAGCGGATTGGATGGCAGCTATTTCTTGAAGAATCTCGAACCCGGAAAACACGTGGTTGTCGTTTCCCACGTCGGTCATATCTCGGAGAAAAGGGAGGTCCTGGTAAAAGCGGGAGAAACAACTACAGTCAATTTTCTCATGAGCTCTTCTGCCCTGTTGGATGAAATCGTGGTGACCGGAACGATGAAACCTACTTTTGTTTCCAGCTCGCCGGTTAAGATTGACGTGGTGACCTCGGAGCAATTCGACCTCTATTTGCCGTCGGCAGCGTCTTCGATCATTGAAAGCGTGCAGTTGGTCAATGGGGTACAGGAAGTCATCGACTGTGGGGTATGTTACACCAACAGCATCAGCGTCAACGGATTGCCCGGTACCTATACGGCCATCCTGATGGACGGCACACCTATCTATGGAAGTCTTGCTTCAGTCTATGGCCTGAACGGAATCCCGAACATGATCATAGACCGCTTCGAAGTCATCAAAGGGCCCAACAGCACCTTGTACGGATCGGATGCCGTGGCCGGCGTGATCAACGTGATCACGAAGAATCCTTCGGAGCAACCCATGTTTTCGGCCGATGTGATGACCACCACCATGGAGGAGGTTTTTGCCAACCTGGCCTTCGCCCCTGAGTTGGGCAAATCCAACGGATATATCGGTTTGAACGTGAACTATGTCAACAACTACCAGGACATCAATGATGACGGTTTCGGGGATGGAGTGAATACGGATGTCATATCGCTGTTTTCCAAATTCAACATTTACAGACCCGGCGACAAGATTTTCACGATTGCTGCCAAATACTACTACGAGGATCGCAGAAACGGGGTTGAGGACTTTGTGAAGGACCGGGGCTACAGGCAATTGAGAGGAAGTGACGAAATTTATGGGGAGAGCATTTACACGAACCGGGTAGAGCTTTTCGGCACCTATGCCCTGAACACTTCCGAGAGCATGAAGATCGACTACTCGCTTTCCAATCACCTTCAGGACAGCTATTACGGATCGGAACGTTATGAGGCTTCCCAACAGATCGCCTTTGCCAATTTCACCTGGAGCTTCGATCACAAAAACCATGACTTCCTTATCGGATCCACATTGCGCTACGATGCTTATGACGATACCACGGTCGCAACCGAAATTAAAGATGATGATGGAGATGTCATAAACAATCCCAACAACCAGTTCGTCCCTGGAATTTTCGGACAGGACGAGTTCAGAGCCTCCGAAAAAATTACCGCTCTCGGTGGATTGCGGCTCGACTACCACAACCAACACGGTCTGATTGCAGCTCCGCGACTGAATTTAAAGTACAAATCATCTGACTGGACCACCTTTCGATTCAATTTTGGAACCGGCTTTAAAGTGGTGAACCTCTTCACCGAAGATCATGCCTTTGTTTTGGGCCAAAGGGATGTGGTCATCCTGGAAGACCTGGAACCGGAAAGGAGCTACAACTTCTCCCTGAACTACAACCAGGTTTACACCGGATTGGGCGGAAGCGGTTCATTGGACATGGAGGCTTTCTACACGCATTTCACAAATAAGATCATCCCCAACTACGATGAACAGGGGTTAATCATATACGAGAATACCGATGGATGGGCCAGAACCATGGGTGTAAGTGCGAGCATCAATCACAATTTCAGATTCCCGCTGAGTTTTAATCTGGGTGTCAATTTCCTGAACTCAACACAGACCGAAGAGGATGAGAATGGAGTGCCCGTTACAGAATATCTGGTACTGGCACCCCGGATGAGCGGAGTATTTACGGCCAACTACCGCTTGCCGAATCAACGTATAACCTTTGCCTACACAGCGCAATACACAGGAGTGATGGCCCTGCCCGAGGTTTATGACCTGGATGCCAATGGAGTTCCGCTGGATACCCCCAGACCCACACAAAGTGAGCCTTTCAGCCTTCACCAGTTGCAGGTGACCAAGGTTTTCAGTAACAACTATACGCTTTATCTTGGCGTGAACAATCTCTTCAATTATGTCCAAAGAGAATCTCAATTGGTGGGTTACGACGATCCGAACTACGCCCCGGGCTTCAGCCCCTACTTTGATACTTCATATGTTTACGCGCCCAACCACGGCAGGGAGTTTTACATTGGTTTCAAACTGGATCTTGACACGGCAAAAACTCAGGTCGTTGCCGAGAGGTAATGCCCACTATTGAAATGCATGACCGAGCCAATTGTTCAATGTTTCCCTTATAACATCAGGTGTGAAATCGAGCTTCAGTTGGAGTATCAAAAGATCCGGGCAACCCTTCTCTGAGAGGAATTCTTCCAGATGAGTCATAAAGTCTTTGCCCTGATTCCCTTCCGGACCGAACAAAATCAGAAGGTCAGCGTCATTTTCTATGGCATTCATGCCCAATTGGACAAAAGAGTGAAAAGGTATGCCTATGTCAACGTCGAATCCGAATCCCGCCAGGTCGACGGAGATTTGCTTGATTTTCTCATCCGCCTTGAATTCTCTGCTTCGGCAGACCATGGCACGGGGTTGGCGACCTTCCTGCTTTGAGAATTTTTCAACGAGCCATTTCAGTGTTTTTTCGGGTTCAGCGCCCTCATTACGGTCAAAAGTCATGGATCAATCCTCAATCGTGTCGTATTCAATCAAAAATATCTCTTCATTCTCCTTTTTCATTTTGTACTCCTCACGGGCATACTTTTCAAGAGAATCTGGGTCATTCAAATTGTCTATCACCTTTTTGTCCTGTTCAATCTGATCCCTGTAGTACTCATTGCTCTTTTCCAGCTTGTCGATCTCCTTGTCGAGTTCCCAGTGATTGATCAGGGAATTCTCGTCGAAAAAGATCATCCAAACCACAAACAGCAAAAGTATGATGACATACTTGTTGCTCAGGATTCGAACTATCTTGTTCTCACGCAGTTTTTTAAGCATTGCTACTGATCAGTCTTTCGTTAATAACGGTTCTGACAATGTCTATGGCCACCGTATTGTACCTGTCATTGGGTATGATGATATCGGCATAGCTCTTTGTCGGTTCTATGAATTCCTCATGCATCGGCTTCAGGGTATTCTGGTAACGGTCCAGGACCTCGTTGAGATCCCTGCCCCGCTCCTTCATGTCTCGTTTCAACCTTCGAATGAGCCTTTCGTCTGAATCGGCATGCACATAAACCTTGATGTCAAAAAGATCCCGCAGCGACTTTTCGGTAAAAATCAAGATTCCCTCAATAATGACCACCTTCTTCGGGTGCGTAATTAACGTATCGGTCAGGCGGTTATGCGTCTCAAAGGAATAAACGGGTTGTTCAATGCTCTTTCCTTTCTTTAGCTCGGTCAGATGTTCCTTCAGAAGCTCAAAATCAATGGCGCTGGGATGGTCGAAGTTGATTTCACAGCGTTCCTCATAGGTCAGATGATCATTTTGTTTGTAATAAGAATCCTGTGAAAGGATTGACACTTCCCCAGCGGGAAGCTCGTTCAGGATCTGCTCAACTACTGTGCTCTTTCCACTTCCGGTACCACCGGCGATTCCAAGCGTCAACATCGATACAAATTAAAGGATTCGGATACTTACTCGAGTATTTCAACCCAAAACTATGAAAATGTATTTGATTACTGAACTTAAATTGACTAATTTGAACAATCATACAACTAACGGAAAACCAATGAAATCTTTTTTTGGGAATTTAAGAGGGGATGTTTTTGGGGGAATCACCGCGGGCATCGTTGCTCTTCCCCTGGCACTTGCCTTTGGAGTTGCCTCTGGATTGGGACCGAGTGCGGGTCTCTACGGAGCGATTTTTCTCGGTTTCTTCGCCGCCATTTTCGGCGGCACCGCCACTCAGATTTCGGGTCCGACAGCACCCATTACCGCCATCAGCACAATCCTGATCGCCAATATCCTTCAGGCCAATGATGGTGACATCAGCCGATCGATGCCGATCATTCTTGCGGTTTTCATTATGGCGGGAGGGATACAGGTAGTTATCGGGGGCATGGGTCTTGGCCAATACATCAAATACATCCCCTACCCCGTGGTCTCGGGCTTCATGACGGCTATCGGGCTCATCATAATCATCACGAACCTGCTTCCCATGCTCGGATATTATGTCGAGGATGATCTCACGCGCATCGAGGATTTCAAACCCGAAGCCGAAGAGCTGATCTTGGAGCATATTCTTGAAGAGGAGGTCGAGGAAGGGCTTCTTGTCCTGGAAGATTTCAGGGAGACCATTGAAAGAGGCGAGAAAATCACGGAGGAAGACATCTACAAGGAGGCTGGGGTATTAGCGAAAAAAGAGAATTCAGGAGTGATCGGCGCGATCCGCAGTTTGCCCAGAGCCCTCGAGGACATCAACTACACAGAATTCGTGCTCGCTTTGCTGACCATCATCATCATCTTTGGTTTCAAAAAGATCACTACGACGATACCATCCACCCTGGTGGCGCTGATCCTCGTCTCAGGGGCCGCTATGGTGATTGGGCTGGAATACAGGCCCATCCAGGAGATCCCGAGTGGCTTTCCGATTTTCCGGACCGATATCTTTTCCGAGTTTCAGCTCGGCTCCCTGTCCCCACATGTATTCACGGCCATAACACTCGCTTTTCTCGGAGCGATTGACTCACTGCTCACCTCCGTCGTGGCAGACAACATGACCAAAACCAGTCACAAACCCAACCGGGAACTGATCGGCCAGGGCATCGGCAACACGATTGGTGCTCTTTTTGGCGGGCTGCCGGGTGCCGGCGCCACCATACGGACAGTCGTTAACATAAATGCAGGGGGCGTAACCAAGCTATCCGGAATGATCGCAGGTCTTTTCCTGTTGGTGATTCTTCTTGCCCTGGGGCCTCTCGCCTCAAAAATACCTGCGGCAGTACTTGCAGGCATATTGATCACCGTGGGAATCGGAGTCATGGATTACAAAGGGCTGAGAGCCATTCCATCGATGCCCTATGCTGAAGTTGTTGTCATGATTGTCGTACTGGTCCTCTCTACGTTTTGGAACCTGGTCTATGCCGTAGGGATTGGCTTGGTGATAGCTTCACTGGTTTTCATGAAAAAAATGGGAGATGCGACCGCCCGGCAGTCCAATGTGAAGAGTCTGAAGG
>Ga0272443_10004076_pt1 | contig 16411 bp, 19 predicted proteins | sample SSMAcet12_FD_193581 | JGI IMG/M metagenome (GOLD analysis project Ga0272443, IMG submission 193581) | Marine sediment archaeal communities from Little Sippewissett salt marsh, Falmouth, MA, United States - SSM-Acet-12 | ecosystem: Environmental > Aquatic > Marine > Wetlands > Sediment ... | reverse complement strand
ATCTACATCCACTACAACCGCAGCGCGGAGGACGCGGAAAAAGTCGCCGAAGAGGTCACGCAGCGCGGCGGTACACCGGTCCTGATCCAGGCCGATCTGTCCGCTGAAGAGGGGTGTCAAAAGCTCGCCGACGAGGTTGCGTCCCGCACCGACAAACTCGACGTGCTGGTCAACAACGCCGGCGGGATTCTCCACCGGCACGCCATAGAAGATACTACCTGGAAGATAGCATACGACACATTCGCCCTGAATCTCTTCTCGGCGATGCGGGTGACCGCCCTCCTCCTCCCCCTGCTCAGGAACCGGGAAACGGCGAATATCATCAACATCACCTCCGTCGCCGCCCGCAACGGTTCCCCCACCGCCGTCACCTATGCATCAGCCAAAGGGGCCCTCGACACATACACCCGGGGACTGGCGAAGGGGCTGGCTCCCGCCATCCGGGCGAACGCAATCGCACCGGGTATCATCCTCACCCCCTTCCACGACAAGGCGACCCCTGAAGAGCAGCTGGTTAAATTCATGAACGCAACCCCGCTGGGACGTACCGGCACGGCGGAGGAAATCGCCGGAGCGGTTCGGTTCATCCTGGAGACGCCCTTTCTCACCGGCGAAAGCCTGGATATCAACGGCGGTATGAACATGCGGTAGTTCTTTTCCGGCGCAGCCGCGGTAGATTGGTGCCGGGGCTGTGCCTTTTTCTACCATTGAGTACTGTAATAGAGCAGTTTGTAGTAGAGCCGCTTCACCCCGTCCTTCCGCTCGAACGAGGGAGCAATTCCCTGAGGCAGGTACTTCTGATACGTCGGCGCCGCCTGTCGAATCTCTTTTCCGTTGGCTCCCTGGTAGATATCCGCGAAAATGGCAAGGACTCCCTGTACAACCTGTGAATCACTATTCACCCGGATACTTACCCGTCTCTCCTGATTCATTGTGAACAGATACCTGACATGAAGGGAACATTCGTCTAAAATAGCAGCGGCGGCAGCTTCATCTTCGGAAAGCATTCTCTGGGTACGGCTGAAGTTCACCAGATACTTCATGACTTCGTACGAGCTCTTGAGATCATCGAGAAGATAGATATAATTTTTCTGCCGCTCCTCCGGAAGGAGACCTGAAATCGTATCGACGCTGTAACTCATAGTAAGATCAAGTATAGTATAAGGGGAGATTATACTATACTTTCCTTATATTGAAAAACAATTTTATATGAAATGGAGCGGAACATGCCTTTACTCGTAACCGATTTCGACGGGGTTATCTGCGACAGCGCCTGGGAAAGCGTGCTCACCGGATACAACATGTACAACAGAATGCAGCCGCCCGGCGGGCAGAGAATTACATCCCTTGAAGAGATACCCCGAACAATACAGCTGGAATTCAGACGGCTGCGGGCATACCTCCACGGGGCGGAGGATTTTCTCCCCATCATGCGGGCTGTACATTCCGGCCGGCCGATTCACTGCGAGGCTGATTTCAACTTCTTTCGGGACAATTCACCGGAGCAGCTGGAACTGTCCAAGAAGCTCTTCTATACCGAACGTGATTATCTCCGTCAAAATGAGAAGTCCCTTTGGCTCGACCTGAATCCGTTCTTCCCCGGAATCGGAGAGGAGTTTGCCAAACTCCATCCCTTTGAAAACGTTCATATATTGACTACGAAAAGATGCGAAGATGTCACGGAGATTCTTCACCATAACGGAATCGAGTTCCCCGAAGAGCAGATAAACGCCGTCGACACGAGCCGGAAGTTCTCCCGTCTGAACGATATCGCCCGCCGCACCGGCTTCGAGCTGCAGGACGTGATTTACATCGAAGACCAGATCAACTTCCTGCCGCCGGCTCTGGCTGCGGGAGCGAAGGTGTACCTGGCTGGATGGGGCTATGTATCTCCCGAACAGCGGGACATCGCTGAAGCCCATTCCATACCGATAATTGAATCCGCGGAATACGCGGACATCATTCGGAATCTGTCCGGGACCTGAGACCTCGGCAGCTTCCCGGGACTTCGCGTACAATGGGAATCATGTGCGTATGTGAAAGCCTATGAAAAATCAATCATCCTCATAGAGCTCGTGGATCTCATCCCAGGCCTCGGGAACACCGGCGCGCAGCTTCTCGAGGAGGAGAAACTGGCTGACAAGAATGTCGATATTTCGCCGCTTGAACTCTCCGGGGGAAGTCTCCTGCGCATACTTTATTTCCTTGAGCTCCTTGTCCTTCAGAGCGGCTATCCGTTCAATCTCCCGGTGGATATCTTTGACCCGATACCGCAGGAAACCCTTGACTGGTACGAACACGGGGAGCTGATACCCGATCTTCTCCAGATCTCTGGCGGTCCGTTCAATATCCTCATCAGTAGCGAAATGAGTACTTCGATTCAACTCGTTCTTCTTCTGCTCTACAAAGTCATGTAACGAAAGCATACGACCTCCTTGCCACTTCTAACTATAACAGATAATGCCTGCCAATTTCCAATACTCCTGAATTGCTATTTTGTATCTATGCTGGTAAGGTATGAGATTATGAACTATCGCTGTCTTCTTATAGACCATGATGATACCGCAGTCGACAGCACACCTTCGGTACATCACAAAGCCCACATAGAACAGATGCACCGACTCGGCCGGGAAGATCAGGTCCTCTCGCTGCCGGACTGGTTCAGAATCAACTACGACCCGGGACTGGTACACTATATGAATGAAGTCCTCCGGCTGACCCGGGAGGAGCAGCAGCTCTGCTATTCTATCTGGCGAGAGTATACCACAACCCTGGTTCCTCCCTTCTTTCCCGGCATACTCCCTCTTCTCAAGCGTTTCAGTACACAGGGAGGCATCGTGGTCGTCGTGAGTCACTCAGAGCCGGACATTATACGGCGTCACTACGCAGAACAGCGGGAAGTACCGGGTTTTATCCCCCACCTCATCATCGGGTGGACCGGAGACAGGGAAAAAAACAAACCCTTCACCTGGCCGGTCGAAACCGTCCTCGATACCTATGCCCTCTCCCCGGAGGAACTTCTGGTGGTCGACGATCTCAAACCAGGCATCACCATGGCACGGAATGCAGGAGTCACTTCGGTTGGAGTCGGCTGGAGTCACCAGCTTCAAGAACTCAAACAGGACATCCGCGAGTACAGTACATACTATGCGGAGACCGTGGATGAGCTTGAACAGTTGATTTTCGGATAGAAACAGATCAGATCGGCCGGGCAGTTAAAGGACGGTGTCCCGCCTATCAGCCGGCATTATGAGAGTTTCTTTACAAGCTTCCGGATCTCTTTGACGAAATCTGGGTCTTCGGCAGCCGTCTGATAGCCGCATTCAATTATTTCATCCGCCTTGTGAAAATCATTCAGAGAATACTCCATCAAGTCGGTATGCAGATAGATCGTCTTGCCGGATCTTCTCTGCGGCGGCTTCTGGGTATATTCGTTGACTATCGCCATCATGCGGGTAACGATCTCAGGCAGACCCTGCGGGTCTTTCTTGCTGTCCTTCGATTTAGCCAGATTGCTGGCCAGCTCCTTAACCGAAAACATGTCCTCCCCGCTCTGAATTCTCTTGATCAGGTTTTTCAGTTGCAGGCGGAAATCATCGTTCTTCAGCCGGTTCAAATGCTTCTCCCGACGGTGTTTTTTATCTGAATCATCTCCGCCGTCCTCTTCATACACCGCCCCGGGGACGAGAAAATCGGAGGTAAAGACCCGTTCCGGGTCAGGCTGGCTTGCCATTGGAGCGACATCGACCACGATATTGACATCTCCCATTTCCTGCGCAATGTCCCAGGGAAGGTTGTTTACCAGCCCGCCGTCCACCAGAAAGCGGCCCTGATAATGATACGGCTTGAACACCGCCGGGATCGACATGCTGGCGATCATTGCATCGATCAGCCTGCCGCGGTCGAAAACGATCTCCTCACCGGAATTAATGTCCACCGCCACGCTTCTGAAAGCTGTGGGCAGCTCTTCGATCCTCTCGTCCTGGATGAATCCATGAAAAAAATCCCGGATCCCGTCCGTGTCGATAATACCGCCCCGGGGAAAAGAGGGGAAAAAGAGCCGTACCAGCTCCAGGGACCGGACATGTTCAGCTATCTGCTCGATCTGCCCGGCATCGTATCCGTAGGCATACAGACCGCCGACAATCGCGCCCATCGAGGTCCCGGCTATTGCATCCGGCCGAATGTCGTTCTCTTCCAGATACTTCAGAACTCCGATATGGGCATACCCGTAAGCCGCCCCGCCACTTAATGTATATGATATTTTCATTCTGTCCTAAATTTACTGTGCCGAATCGGTAATGACAACTTGTTTTTGCGGGTTTTCTACAGATCCGGCCTGCGCATTATATAAAATGCATAGCTGTAGTATCCGGAAAATTTCCTGAACAATTCTATCTCATGTTCCTCCGCTTCCAGAATACCCAGAAGCTCAGCCGAATTTTCCCCGTCCTTTTCCGCTATGCTTCTGCAGAGTGAAATGCGCTCCGTCAGGGGATCGAAATAGTACTCGAACCAGTCCTGCGGGGGAAAGACATACGTGCCGATCGGGGAATAGCCGGCGGCCTGAATCTTTGCCGTATTCCCGGCAACCGTGTCGATTGCGGGGTACTCGCCGCTCCAGTACTTCTCTATATCCGCGGGTCTGGAATCGGTCAGCCATGAAATTTCGCTCAACGCCATGAAGCCCCCCGGCTTCAGGAACCTCTTCCACTCCTTCAATCCCCGCTCGAAGCCCATTATGTAGACAGCCCCTTCGGACCAGAGCACATCGAAACTCACATCGGCGAAGTCCATCTCGAACATCGATCCCTCCACAGGATCGATCCGGTTCGACACACCCCGTTCAACTGCGGTATCCATCAGTTCGTCGAAAAACTGCGGGTAGTAGTCCAGCGCCTTGATCTTCGCTCCGAGGAAGTGCTCCGCCAGCTGGACCGTCTGCATCCCCGGGCCGCATCCGACATCGAGGATCTGCAGGTCTTTTTTTTGGGAAAACCCCGGAGAAAACGACTCGATCATCGAGAGTGCCACGGCTGTCGTAGCCCGGCTGCCCGGTCCCTGTCTGGGCATATCGGAGTGGAGCGTCAGAAAGAAACGTTCGATCTTATCCATGAGAGATCCTCATCAGAAAGCTTGACATCATAGAATACCAGTCAGACGTTTTATCCCGCTGACCGCAAAGAAGACGGCAAATCCGAACAGAACCAGCGCCGAAACTGCAATGATTATCCTGTAGGCGCGGTCACTGATAAAATGACGCCCCTTTCCCACAGCTGCCGACACCAGGCTGAACCAGACTATGTCCGCCGTTTCATGCCCCAGATAGAAGGCCAGGACCCCGAGGAGACCCGCCTCCTGCGCATGTGCCATAAAACCGAGCCCGATTGTCGCCCACCACAGCACCCAGTATGGATTGCCAATGCTCAAAAGAACACCTGCGGCCATCAGGTTCCCGCCCTTCTGAGTTCCGGGCTCCCAGTCTATTTTCAAACCATCGATCCCGCGGAGCATCCCGAGCCCCATCCAGACGAGAATCGCCGATCCGGCAAACGAGATCCCGATAAAAAAGATATCCCGCTGCAGGAGAGGAGCCAGACCAAGAACGAGGGCCACTACCAGCACTCCCTCGAGTATGGCGTGCCCGGAGATGATGCGCGGCCCCGCGGAGGGCCCCCTTCTGATACTCTCACTGATGGTGGTAGTAAAAATCGGCCCCGGCATGAGAACTCCGGAGAGGGCCACCATGAAGGATGAAAAGTAGAGCGGCAACAGTACTGTCATGAGTTAAATGCTAACTGATTCTCTCAGTTAAGGCCAGTAATCGGGCTGGTAAAAGCAGCATTTTTAGAGAAAATCCTTCTGCAGGGATTCCAGCATTGCTTTCACCCCTTCGCGGTTGATGGAGTAGAGCACGCGCTTTTTTTCGCCCATCTCGAAGCGTACCAGGCGGCTGGAGATCAGCTTCTCCATGTGATAGGACATCGTGGCCGTGCTCAGTGAAAAGTGGTCCGCCAGCTCTTTTCCATACCACTGACGGCGCTTGAGAAGTCTCAGGATTGCCGCACGTTTGGGATCCGCAAGGGCCTTGATGAACTGATCGGTCTGTTTAGCAACATCGGGACTCGTCAGCAGCTGATCGACATCATAGCCGTAGAGTATAAGCGGTTCCTTTTTCGAAAAGAGGGAAATAAAGCGGTTCGCAAAATAGGTCAGAAAGACCCTCACCCTGCCTGCTTCTTCATACATCGACTCGTAGTTGTCGAGGGTAATCTGATTCAGAAATACCGCCGCATCCTTTTCCATACGCGCCTGATGATCTCCGCGCTTGCTCTCGAGCTTTGCAATTACATCCTCGAGTTCCTTCTCAACAAATCTGTAATAAAAATCAGACAAAACCAGCACCAGCCGCTGCATAAAAGCTTTAGGGCTGCGGAGCCCGAACAGGATCAGGGCGACCTCCTCTTCAACCGGAACATGGACTCCGAGATCCTCCTGCTCCAGCATGGCCTTCAACTCCGCCTGGTCGACTTCTTCCCAGTTCCGTTTTTCCAGTCCGAAGACCTCGACCATCAGGTCCTGGACCTCCGCCTGGTTCTCTCTATTCAGCCATGCGATGAGTTCCTCGGGGCTAAACAGCTCGTGCCGGATTATCGAATGTACGAGCAGCGTATAGGGACTGCGGCATTGAAAGATGTGCTCAATATCCGAGGAAAGAAAGGGAGAGATATTTTTTTCCACATTCAAGCGCCAATTTATTATCTCCTGTGAAGACTCGATCCAGTCTTCCTCCTCATCGCCGCGCCGGGCATAGTTCAACAGAGCACCAAGCAATTCGAATGCCGGGACTATCTCAATTTTCATGGGCATATTATCTACAATCTGCCGTGTCCAGATCAAGCGATCGGCATCCGGGTTTCAGACTGTGGGCGAGTAAATTCTCACCCAGGCGTATGAGGAATAATCCGGCGGCTTCATAGGCAGGAGAGAATATTGTGCTGAGACGGCCTGCGTGCTGAGCAGGTGAATAGGCCGGCCGTTCAGGTGCGATTTCACGCCGGTAGAGTGCGGTGCCGCCGGCTCGAATATCCCGGTTTAATCGGCTGACCAGTTGGTCCTTCTGCCGGGCTTCAACCATGTCCTGGATTTCCTGATAGGTACTGAACATACCGTTCTCCTTTATAATAGATTCTAACTTGGTAGTGTATGTTAGAATTATATCTAACATTATTTAAAAAATCAACAGTTTGCCGAAAAATGGTGCTAAAAAGTGTATAAATTTATATTATGCTGGAAAATATTCAATTCAGAGGTTAAATCTTTGGTGAATTGCTTAATATATCAGCCGTTAGGCCTTAAAAAACACCAATTTTCAGCAAACTAGTTAAGCTTAGGACGGTGCCGATCACAACCACCACCAAATGCGCCCCGCTGAGAGCTATCAGCCCCGCTATTATGCCGCCGACAATTCCAAACCAGATATTCTGATCAACCGTGAGAATTCCAGGGAAGATCAAAGCCCCGAGAGCCGCATAGGGAATATTCTTCAGCATTCTGACAAGATGATTCGGCAGTCGCTCTGCATCAATCAAGACCATCGGCGCCATCCTGGGAATATAGGTAACCAGAGACATACCGAGGATCAGAACCCAGACGTTATAGTTCACTGCCGCCCTCCATCTCTGAGCCGCAACTTTCCTTGTCCGACCTGCCTTTCGCGTCGTCTCTATCTTTCCCGGCCCCGTAATTCTCATTTTGCTGAGCGCTGCTCACTCCCCCTACGGAACTATCCTCTGCACTCATGCCTCCGGGAGTTTCAGCCGCAGCCGGTTTTTTCACCACATCGATAAGCTCGACAACAACTACGGCCCCCACAGTAGCCGCTACGATGGCCCAGCCGGCAGGGAAAAGCTTCGAGAACAGAAAATTCAGCACCCCGGCGAGTACCGCGAGCAGCAGGGCTTCTACGCTCTTTTTTACTGTCGGGACCAGGAGTCCGATGAACATTGCGTACAGAGCAATGCCCATCCCGCCTTGTATGGAAACCGGAAGGGCCGATCCTGCTATGTAACCGATCCCGGAATTCAGTACCCAGCTCAGATAAGCCATGAGAGCCACTCCGTACAGGTACCGGGAGTCTACATCGGTCTCCCGGGTGGAAGCTACCGCAAAGACTTCGTCCGTAATTCCAAAGGCGTAGATTCCCCTTTTCAGGCGGGATTCGGGTAATGTTTTCTCATTGAGGGACATGCTCATCAGAAGATGGCGAATATTTACGATGAATGTGGAAAAAACGATCTCAACAACTCCCGTGCCGATACCGATCAGACCAAGCGCCATGAACTGAGAGGCTCCGGCAAAGACGAACAGGCTCATTCCCACGGTATGGGCAAGGCTTATACCGGTATTTTTTGCGAGCAGACCAAAGGTAAGGGCGATCGGCATGTACCCGATGGCGATACTGAGTCCGTCGCTGAGTCCCTGCACGAATCCCGGCCGTGTGTCGGAGTTATCCATTCGCTTCCTGTTCATTGAGCCTCTCCGAAATAATTGTCATAGAATATGCAATAGGGTCCCGCATGTAAAGACTTTGCAAGAAAATTGTTGCCGGAGGCGGGAACAGTATCCCGCTCTGATGCGCAGGGGACGGCGCTGTGAAAACGGGACCGGGTATGGCTTTGCCGGAGGCGGGATCAGTATCCCGCTCTGATGCGCAGGGGATGGCGCTGTGAAAACGGGCCCGGGTATGGCTTTGCCGGAGCCGGGTTTCAGCTTCCTGTTCCGGCGCGGGTGAAGAGGCAGGGAATCAAGACCCGAAAAAATCGCTGATGGTCCCTTCGATAAAGGCGGTTATATCGGTGGGGCTGTGGCGCTGGGAGCGGGCGCACTCGGCAGCGGGGGCATCGCAGAGGAAGCATCGCCGGGATGGCTTGCCGAGATCGGAGCGGCTGATCGGGCATCCCTCCCGGTCGTACACATCCATGTCGAAGAGGCGGCCGAGGGGGTGCTGTTCTTCGATCCGGCAGCAGAGCTCCTTGAGTTCCCTGCCCCCGGTCCGGACGATGAAGAAGGCTTCCCGACCGCAGGCACCATAGACGATGCACCTGCGTATGACTTCCATTTTCCCGGAGGCGAGCTGCCCCGCCAGTTCCTGTTCTCCAGCCTTGTGGACGAGATTGTAGCGTTCTCCGGTTTTTTCCGGTCCCGGAATATTCAGGGAAAAAACCACCGCGGGCCATGGATGCTCCTGCTGAAGCCGCGTCCTGAACCGGACGCGGGCTTCTCTTCTCTCGAGGACAGCGCCGACAGAGGACATAGGCTGCTCTTCGATCAATCCTTCACCTGATGAATGACATCCAGGATTGTCCCGTCCCGGTATTCGACTACTCCGACCACCCGTTTCTCGAACTTCACCGGTTCAGGCCGGCCGGTTACTTTTTCGGCTTTCTTCTGCAGCTGCTCGATGGTGTAGATGGGAAGATGTTTGGTCTTCAGACGATCATAGATATCCTGACGCTTCGGATTGACGGCGACTCCGTGGTCGGTTACCAGGACATCCACGGTTTCACCCGGGGTGATAATGGTCTGCACCCGGTCGACCACGGTGGCCGTCCGGCCCCGGAAGAGGGGGGCGACGATGATGGAGATACCCGATCCGATGGCGGTGTCCGAGTGTCCTCCGGAGGCTCCGCGTATGACACCGTCGGAGCCGGTGAGAACGTTGACGTTGAAGCTGGTGTCGATCTCCATGGCGCTCAGAATCACCACGTTGATCTTGTTGGTGGCGCAGCCCTTGTTATGAGGGTTGGCATAGTAGGAGGCGTCGATCTCGGTGTGATATCGGTTCTCCGCGATGGAGCGGATGGCTTCCATGTCGAAGCTCTGCACGTCCAGGAGCCGCTTTATCAGACCTTCCTCATGCAGGCCGACGATGCTGCCGGTTATGCCGCCGAGGGCGAAGCTGGCGGTGTACTTTTTCCGGATCATAACATCCCGGAGGAAATTGGTGACGGCCAGGGATATGCTCCCCGATCCGGTCTGCAGTGAAAAGCCGTCTTCCATGTAGCCGGAGTGCTCGATCACATGGGTGGCGTACTGTGCGATCAGAATGTCCCGGGGATTGCGGGTCATTCTGAGGGCGCCGGCGCTGATTCCTTCCGGATCGCCGATCTGGTCAACCTGTACGATTGAGTCCACCTGGTCCTGGTGGATGCTGAAGGGAGTGTTGGGATATTCGACCAGGTTGTCCGTGACCAGAATCACTTTCGAGGAGTGTACAGCATCCACCATGGCATATCCCAGGGACCCGCAGGCGGAGGGACCGCTGTAGCCGTTGGCGTTGCCGTAGACGTCGCAGGAGGGGACCCCGAGAAAGGCGACGTCGATCTTCATTTCCCCGGACTCGATCATCCGGGCCCTCCCGCCGTGAGAGTGAAACATGACGGGAATGTCCATGAGGCCGTGGGAAATCTCGTCAGCGAGCTTGTCCCGCAGGCCGCTGGTGACCAGGCGGGTGACGACGCCGTTTTTAATATGCCGTATCAGCGGTTCATGGGCGGTGGTGAGAGAACTCGAAGCAACGGTGAGATTTTTTATCCCGAGGTTGGCGATGACGTCCATCACCATATTGAGGACCATGTCCCCGTTCCGCAGGTGATGGTGAAAAGAGATGGTCATCCCGTCCTTCAGTTCACTGTTGAGGATGGCCTGCTCGAGGCTCTCCATCAGCTTGTTGAGACGGGGCAGGGTCCGGGACCCTTTCTGTTTTCGTACCAGAGGCGTGTTTACGAAGGCCCCCTCGAAGGGCTTTACCAGGTCAAGGCCTGCAATTTTTGAGGGAATCTCCCTTCCGGCGGCATTACTGGGCATCAGATTCCTCCTCTTCGATTTCATCGAGATAGATTCCGGAGAGTTGGGCCAGTTCCAGGGTCCGGCGGGCCCTCTCGACGATCGGCTTGTCGATCATTCTTCCATCCACAGCCGCCACCCCGCTGCCCTCTCTTTCCGCCTTCTCGATGGCCCTGAGAATCTTGCGGGCGGAGTGTATCTGTTCAAACGTCGGGGTGTATATCTCGTGCACGATACTGACCTGCCGCGGATTTATGACCGATTTCCCATCGAAGCCCATGCTTTTGATCAGTTCCACTTCCCGGCGGAATCCTTCGTCGTCGTTTACATCGGCGAACACCGTGTCGATGGCATGAAGCCCGGCTGCCCGCGAAGCCATCAGGATCTCCTGCCGGGCGGTGAAGAGTTCCAGCCCCTCCTTGCTCCGCTGGGTGTTGAGGTTGGTGACGAAATCCTCTGCTCCGAAGGCGATGCCGACCAGTCGCGGAGAAGAGAGGGCGATCTGGTATGCATTGACCACTCCCCGGGCGTTCTCAATAGCGGCGAACAGCTTGATGCTGCCCTCTTCGATCCCGGCTTTCTTTTCAACTTTACTGATGAGGCTGTCCACCTGCCTGATATCTTCGGCTGTCTCCGTCTTCGGAAGCCGGATCACATGGGGGCGGGCCCGTACCATCGCTTCGACATCATCCGCCCCGAAGGGGGTGTTGAGTCCGTTGATCCGCACGACCGTCTCCGTGTTCTCGTAGTCGATGCACCGCAAAGCCTGAAAAATGAGGAACCGGGCGGAATCTTTTTCGTTTACCGAGACCGAATCTTCCAGGTCGAACATGACCGAATCGGAGCGGTAGATGTGGGCGTCCTTGACCATATTGGGATTGTTCCCGGGTACGTAGAGCATGGTTCTTCTCAGTTTCATCGTATCGCCTCCCAGCGGAACACTGTAATGCCCGCGGCACGGTAGAGGGCCGTCTCCAGTCTGGCCCTGATTACACAGTCGAGGGCGCTGCGGTCATCGATGTCGACGATTGCCGAGGTGACCTCCATCTCTTCCAGGACGGCTTCGACGAAACTGCGGATGTGCCTGCCGAACTGCTTTTCCACGATGCTCTGCAGATTGATCTCAATCTTATTGGCAGGGTTGTTCTTCACGGTAATCATGACGTCACTCGACTCGAGTGTACCCGCTTTACCTGTCCGGATGAGCTTCATGATACCCTCCTTTTTTAATGACGGCGGTCTTCACGCTGTATCCGTTCGAGGACCGGCGCCGCTGATGGACTAGTGAGATATTCCCATGTCGTTTCCGGCACCAGTTCCCGGACTTCCTGCAGCCGGCCTGCACGGATCATATCGCGGACCACCGATGCGCTGACAGCCCGGGTTCCGATCTCCAGCCTCGGGATCTCTTCCACTTCCACGCCGTACTGGGGAAGAATTCCGCTCATTGCCCGGTTGTATGCTCTCGTGACGGGGCAATAGGGTTCCTGTCCGACCATCCGCCGGGTGATTCCCAGCGCCGGCGCAATCCGGGACCCGTAGATGTGCAGATCCAGTCCGGCGTGAATCCGGGTGGCTTCGCCGGCATCTCTGATGAAGTAAGTTGGAAAGGTAGCGCTGGAGATGATGTAGGGCCCGCCCGAGTGTACGTGAACGTTGGGCAGGTCCGAGTTGCCGTTCCGTACCAGCTGGAAGCGCACATTCCGGGGAAAAAGGGACCGGTCCTCGTGCACCACGAAGAGATGGACATCCTCACTCTCCGAGGCTGCCTTTGCGGCGGCCTGTTCGACCAGGTACCGGTGGCCCCGGGTAAAAGGATTGCAGTTCATCACCAGTGACGTGCTGTGGTCTCCTGTACGGGCACGGGAGAGCTCTGCCGTCCACTCCTCGACCCGGCCGGCCGGTTTCTCCAGCAGGACCACTTCGCCGGGATATTCGCCGACCGGCTGGAATCCCAGCCCCATGAATTTATCCCTGTTCCCCGGTTTTGAAAAAAGGAAGAGATGGTCGATCCCCTGATAGTAGGCCTCCATCTCCAGTTTTGAGACTACCGTGTTGGTGAGGGTCTGCCCCTGGTAGTCCGGGGACACGCCGATGCATTTCAGGACATTCCCGGCCATCGAACCGGTTGCCGCGATCTCCTTGCCGGCTTTCACGACGATGGTATATGTTACGTCAGCGTCATAGGAAAGATGAAGCCGGCGAAGGAACTCCTCCACCGGCTTCCGCTCTGATGATATGTCGTATTGAATGGTCTCAACAGTATAATCGTACTCAGCCATTTTCCTGAAATCTAATAGGCCTTTGCAAATACGGCCCTGTACTTCGCGGGTTTTCCGCAATGGACACACTTTTTGCCATCGATCTCACCCTGCTCGAAGGGCAGCACCCGGATGGTGGCCTTCGTCTCCTCTTTGATTTCCGCTTCGCATTCCGCCGAACCGCACCAGAAGGTGTCGGCGAATCCTCCGTCCTGTTCGTACAGCGTCCTGAATTCGCTGTAATCCTCGATCCTGTAGGTGTGCTTCTCCCGCAGCTCAATGGCCTTTCTGAAAAGGGCCTGCTGAATATCTTCCAGCAGTTCCTTCACCCGGGAGGCCGCTTCACCTATGGCCACCGATTCCTTTTCACCGGTATCACGGCGGACGAGCATAACCTTGCCGTTCTCCATGTCCCGGGGACCGATCTCGATCCTCACCGGCACGCCCCGCATCTCCCATTCGGCGAATTTCCAGCCGGGTGAGTTGGCATCGTCGGCGTCGAATTCAATCCGGAAGCTGCCTTTCATTTCATCATACAGCCTGCTTGCGTAACCGACAACCTCTTCTTTGTTTTTATTCTTGAAGATAGGTATGATGACGGCTTCCGTCGGCGCAAGACGCGGCGGGACAATCAGTCCGCGGTCATCTGAATGGGTCATGATGAGGGCTCCGATCAGACGGGTGGACATACCCCAGGAGGTGGCCCACACGTGGTCGAGTTTGCCTTCCTTGGTCTGGTAGGTCACGTCGAAGGCCTTTGCGAAGTTCTGTCCCAGAAAATGGCTGGTGCCGGCCTGCAGCGCCTTGCGGTCCTGCATCATCGCCTCGATAGAGTAGGTATCGACGGCCCCGGCGAACTTCTCGGACTCCGTCTTGCGTCCCTTGAGGACGGGAACGGCCATGTACTCTTCAGCGAAACGGGCATAAACATCGAGCATCTTGAGGGTCTCGTCCACCGCCTCTTCCTTCGTTTCGTGGGCGGTGTGTCCTTCCTGCCAGAGGAATTCAGTGGTCCGGAGGAAGAGCCGGGTCCTTTTTTCCCAGCGGAGTACGTTGGCCCACTGGTTGATCAGAAGCGGAAGGTCCCGGTAGGACTGGATCCACTTCTTGTACATGCTCCAGATGATCGTCTCGGAAGTCGGGCGGATCACCAGGGGCTCCTCGAGTTCTTCACCGCCGGCATGGGTAACCACCGCCAGCTCGGGGGAGAATCCTTCTACGTGTTCCGCCTCTTTATGGATAAAACTTTCCGGGATCAGCAGAGGAAAGTAGGCATTGCTGTGTCCCGTCTCCTTGAACATAATATCGATCTGACGCTGCATTGCTTCCCACAGCGCGTACCCACGGGGACGGATCACCATACAGCCCTTGACGGGTGAGTAGTCGGCGAGCTGCGCCTGTACGACGATATCAATGTACCACTGTGAATAGTCCTCACTGCGGGGAGTTATCTTCTCTGCCATATGTACCTCATTCTATTGTAAAAAGATGCAATGGCATTGTACTGTAGAGGAGGGCAATGGTCAATGCAGGGCCCGATCCGGCGGGCGCACCGGGAGCAGGGCTGCGGGTCAGCTCCCGAGGGGTGTCGTTTCCACCATGAAGCGGATATTACGTCCCTCTTCGCTCCACATCTCTTTTTCCACGATCATTACGAGGCCGCTCTCATCTGGAGAGAAGAACACTGCTTTGATGCGGTAGGTCATCACTTGCTCACGCTTGTAATCGGGAATTCCGAGGGTAAAGGTCCGGGTGTCGCCGTCCCGCGAGGTAATCGCCAGATTGATGTGAAACGAAGCGCTCACGGAGCTCTCAGCGCCGAACTTCTGCTGGACCAGAGTCAGGACATAGGAATCACCGCGTACGAAATCGCGGAATTCGATGCGTTCCTTGGGTTTGTCCCCGTCGAGATGTATGTACACCAGTCTTCCGTTGGAAAGATGGTCGATTTCATATTTGTCTACCAAGGGCCGGGCCTGATGCAGCAGATTGAGGAGGGCTCCCATCCCGTCCTGCCCGGGCTGCAGCTCCTCCGAATAGGTCTGCTTCAGGACTCCCTGTGATACGAACCGGTTCCGGGGGACATCAACAGTATAGATCTCCGCGTAGGGCTGCTCTTCTCCGTTTACCACGCCGTACTGCCCGAACATGAATACGGATGAGTCCGTGGAAAATCCCAGATTGACGAAAGTGGCTACATCCCCGGCCGTCAGAGGTGCAATCGCGAGTATGAAGAGTATTCCGGCGAGAAAAAATCGTTTCTGCATATACTGATCCTCCCCTATCAATATCGTAACAAAAACGGGTGCGCTGTAGGTTTTTTTCATATTGATATTTCAATCGCTCCATCGTAGAGTATAGACCATGACCCGTCAGGTAAGAAAACGATTCCTCATAGGAGCCACTGCAGCCGCCCAGGTGATCCTGCTGGTGCATCTCACAGTTCTGCTCTACATTTACATCACCCAGGATTCTCTTATGAACAATTCGGAGATATCAGCGCTCGTTCCCCACGGAGGGCTCAACATGCTCCTGCTCAACCTGGCGCTGCAGGCGGCGCTGTGCAGCGGGGTGCTCTTGGGTCTGTATCTCTTCTTCCGCAAGACACCCTCGGCGGAGGTCTTCTTCTTCCATTTCGCCCTGCTGGGTTTCGCCCTGTCGAGTCTGCGGGCCCTTGCACTTCCTCTGGCCCTGCAGCTGACAAGCCTCTTCTCTCTGCAGCCATTTTCGAAGCTCATCATGTTCGGCAGGTTTTTTACCATCCTCTGTCTCTTCCTGTCAGGCCTGTTCTCCACCGGACTCACCTTTCAGAAACAGGGGGGCTACCTGCTCATCGTCTTCGTAATAGCGCTGATTATTTCAACCCTGATGCCTCTTGACTGTACGGCCTTTCAACCCTCTCTCATGTGCAGACTCGGCCGGGATACCGGCTTCAGTATAGCCTATTATCTCATCAGCGTCTTTGCCGTCTTGAATTATATATATGCCGCTTCCCTCCATTCGAGCAGAGACTACACCTACAACGCCCTCGCGCTGCTGCTGGTGATCGCGGGGATGGAGATATGCTACTACTGGGCTCATCTTCCGGCAGGGATCGGAGGCGCCCTTCTTATTGCAGGCGGGGCGGTTATCTTCGCCCAGCGCACCCACGCCATCTACCAGTGGTTTTAAGCTTGTGTTAAAAAAGAATGTCAGATCATCAGATACCAGGAGAGCATGCCGACCCCGACCGGAAGGATAATATTGTCCATGTCCCGTGTGGGGAGCATTTCAAGCAGGGTCGCGGCAGCTGCGATGGTCAT
>Ga0272443_10004074_pt1 | contig 16416 bp, 10 predicted proteins | sample SSMAcet12_FD_193581 | JGI IMG/M metagenome (GOLD analysis project Ga0272443, IMG submission 193581) | Marine sediment archaeal communities from Little Sippewissett salt marsh, Falmouth, MA, United States - SSM-Acet-12 | ecosystem: Environmental > Aquatic > Marine > Wetlands > Sediment ... | reverse complement strand
CCCATGTCCTTTCCGCTTGCATCGGAAGATTTCTACCGGTTTAAGATCGGCCGGTTTGACTGCATTTCAGTGAGTGATGGTTGCTACGACTATGATGTGGCTCATCTTTTTCCCGGGATCTCGGAGGAGCAATTGAAAGAGGTCCTGGAGAAAAGTCCAATGGTGTCTGGTAAGCTCAGATCCCCGTATACATTCCTTTATGTGGATACAGGGAGGCAAAAGATCCTGATCGATATGGGAGCAGGGAAACTGGGGCCGCATACGGGCAGGCTGAAAAGTAACCTGGAAGCAGCCGAGGTAAGAGCCTCGGAAATAAATACAGTAATCATCACCCACGCCCATCCCGATCATATCGGTGGAACACTGGATGAAAATGGAAATCCAAATTATCCCGGTGCCAGATATTTCATATGGAAAGATGAATGGGATTTCTGGTTTTCGGATGAGGCTTACCATAAAGTGGTAGAACATTATTCTACAATCCTTCAGCCAGAAGTATTCATGAAAACGGCTCGGGGACAGCTGGGTCCGGTAAAGGATCGTATTGAAATGATCACTGAGGAAGCAGAGATTATCCCCGGGGTCCGGGTATTCCCCACTCCGGGACATACTCCCGGCCATATGGCAGTAGCTTTTTCTTCGGAAGGCGAAGAACTGGTTTTTGTGGGTGATGCCATTGTTTTTCCTTTTCTGATTGAGCAACCGGAAATTGTCCCTGTCTTTGATATCATCCCTGAACAGGCTGACCAGACCAAACGAAAGCTATGTGACCAGCTGGCCGAAAGACAGTCCTGGGTCCTGGCACAACACTTCTGGCCATTCCCCAGCCTGGGGCATATCATCAGGAAAGGAGATGCCTGGCAATGGAGGCCAGTTGTGATTCCCTGATCAGGAAAACTTTATCGGGGAATCAGATCGCTCAGCTTATTTATAGAGTAGGGCCGATCTGTTTCAGAATGTTCATGAAACGGTCATCTGAACGAATAAAGTCAAATGCAGGCTCCACCCTGATATAAGGCATCCTGGGTGATTTCATTTCCATAACCTTATCCAGCTGGTCCAATGCCCGGTCTTTTTCTTTCAACCAGGCATGGTATACGGCTCTCCAGTAAGGATGGTTGTATATCCCCTGGTCAAGTCCCAATCCTTCTTCCAGCAACCAGCGTAAAAAGCCTTCAATCCCTGATTTTTCGAAAATATCTCCCACCAGAGAAGCATATTTCTCTGTCTCCTCATTATGCAGGAGCAGTCTTTGATAACCGCTCACTGCTTCCTCATACCGCTCCAGCTGGATATAAGGCGACAATCCCCAGAAATAGACCAGCACAAAATTCTTTTCGATCAGAAGCGTTTTCTGAAACTGGGCTATGGATTTTTCATACTGACGTGACATATTCAGAATCAATCCGCATGCAAAATTGAAGATGGCGGAGAGTGGATCCAGCTCCCTGGCGCGCCTGTTGTGCTCGAGGGCTTTGTCAAAATTGCCCAGGCACATCTGGTAAAGGGCATAATAATGATGGACGGAAGGGGCGTTCTGGTTCAGCGCCAGGGCTTTATTCGTGCTGTGCTCCGCTTTTTCCCAGTCAAGGTCGTAGAAGGCTTCAGGGTAAAGAAGGGATATATATGTTTCTGCATGGGAATCATCGATTTCCAGGGACCTGGATATTAATTCCCTGATCCGGGGCATGGTTTCGATGGGATGCAGGTATCCCCAATCCACCAGTACACAATAGGTGTCGGCCAGCCCTGTATATGCCAGGGCATAATCGGGATCGACTTCAATGGCTCTATTAAAATAACCCATGGCTTCCTGCAATCCATCCCATGATCTGTCATTGTACCAGCAATGCCGCCCTTTGAGATACAGGTTGTAAGCCTCCAGGTTGCTGGTCCGGGTCTTCAGTATTTTTTCTTTCTCTCCTTCAAAAAGCTCGATTTTCATTTTATCCACAATGGCCATGGAGATCTCATCCTGGATCTCAAAGATGTCTTTCATTTCCCGGTCATAGCTCTCAGACCACAAATGGGTCCCGTCTGACACATTGATCAATTGTGCGGTAATTCGCAATCTGTTTCCTGATTTTCTCACACTTCCTTCCAGGATAGTCCCCACATTCAGCTCTCTTCCGATCTTTCTAATATCCTCGAATTTTCCTTTAAGCGCAAATGCCGAAGTACGGGCAATCACCTTCAGGCGTGTAATATGTGTCAGGGCGTTGATGATCTCTTCCGTGATCCCGTCACAAAAGAAATCCTGCTCTTTATCCGGACTCATGTTTTGAAAGGGAAGCACAACGATGGAATTCATTATCGGCGATCTGCTTGGTGTTACTTCCTGTTCAGGTGCGTCCGTTCTGACAATGCCTTTGGATGAAAAATCATAGATCCATGAAAAAATAATCGCCAGGGGAAACCCAACGATCAGAAGTACAATGACCAAGGTAGGGGTCCAATCTGGCAGCCCCAGGGGGCCGGCAATGTTATTGATGAGCTCAATGATCACAAAGGCTGCAGTCGCATAGACAATGATTACCTGGATAACCTTTCGTCTTTTCAGCTCCTGCCAGAACCTTGATAATCTCTTGAAAATATTGGACATCCGGCCAGGTAAGGGATAGATTCAGTAAATAAAGATACAAACAATACTGCAAAACATTGTTTTACAATATTTTTTAAATATTCGACCAGAGGAAATAAAAACAGAAATTCAACCGAATATATATAAAAGGTAACCCCTTATATCTTTTGAGATATATGAAACTACCCTTCAGCGGATGAAATAAAAAAAAAACGTGCAGGCCGGAATATTTTATTCCTCGAAATAAGTGATCGTCCGTTCAGAAATGATGGGCTCATTCAGATCCGAGGTCCCGATTACCTTCACCCAGTTGCCCATATCATCGTATTCATAGCGATATTCAGAGACATACTCTTCACCTTCATCATTCCTCATCACCTGTTTCTCGAGCCAACCCTTTTCGTTGTAGGTATATTCCTGCTCGAATGTCTTTTCTCCTTCTGCGTTATAATACTGATAGCCGGTCCTCCTTCCATCCTGGTTCACCGTGAAAATATATTTTCCGGTGGGTTCGTTTTTTGGATTCAGGAATTGCCACTCCAGGTAATTCCCGTTTTCATCAGAGGTAAGAAGCACGCTCCACATCAATGTGTCCACGGGCATCCTGAACTGGTCAATCCCGGTAAGTTGACCGGCCTCATTGTAAGTCATTTTCGCATACCTGCGAAGGGTATCATCCCTGAAATATTCTCCCCGGATTATCTGATCATCCTGAACGGTAAGTTTCGTCCGGTCGATCAGTTCGTCGTTCTCATCGATCAGGTCGCACTGCAGCAAATTGCCATTTTCATCGAATATCACCCTGATGTCATTGGTCCAGGTGATCGAATCCCTTGCAGCGGCCGTTAAGCGCTCACCTTTCACATAAGCTCCGTCCTGTTCGACGGCCAGGTAATTAATTTCAACGACCTCTTTCACTCTTCCCTTCAGTACCTCGGGAAATAAATAATAGGGGGTAAAAAACCCGATTTCAACCTGTTGTACTTCAGGTTCCTGCTGCGGGCATCCCATGGCCAGGATGGCCAGTAGGAATAACAAAGGAATGATTTTTTTCATGGGGAATGCGGGGATTGGTTCAGTCAGCTAAGTTAGCGTTTCAATTGCTTAAAGTCAAGGACTTTAACGGAATATATTTTATCACGGCGCCTCGCGGAATGAGCTGTAAGACCCCTGCCCGGTGGTTCATATTATTTTTTAATTATTGCCGGATTTTTATAAATTTTACGATCTTTGGATGATCATAAGATATTGAATGAAATAGACTAAATCATATACCCGTAAAAATGAAAAAAACATCATCGAATCTTTCTTTCAGCATCCTGTCCGGGATCATTGCAGGCATGTTTCTGATATTTACAGCGTGCAACACGTCCAGTAAAAAACAAGAAGAGACAAAGGATGTTACCGGGGATACCGGCAAGCAGGAAGTGACTATTGAAGAGATGATCGGCTATCCGGTCCCCACCTCCTTTGAAATTACCGAACTGATCCGCGATGCAGGCGCTCCTTACATACTGACCCTTTCAAATACTCCGGAAATGGCAGGGAACTACATTACCCAGAAGGAGAAAGCATTGAATCTCGGGATCTATGCAACGGACCTCTGTTACGCTTCCACGTATATGATGAACCAGGCCACCATGCAGTTCCTGGAGGCATCCAGAACCCTGAGCGATGAACTGGGCATCACCACCTCATTCAACATGAATTATGCCGAACGAATCGAAAACAACCTGAATAACAGGGATTCCCTCATATCCATTGTGGCCGGATCCTTTTATGACACATGGGATTATCTTGTGGAGAACAGCCAGGATATCCTGGCGCGGCTGGTGGTCAGCGGCAGCTGGATTGAAGGGATCTACATTACTGCAAATATTGCAGGCACATCCAGGGACAATACCGAATTCCTGAAGATACTTGCCAATCAGAAATCCTCCCTGAACACGATTGTGTCCCTGCTCGGGCAGGTAAAGGATTCAGAGGAAGCAGCGGATATCTTCAATGGATTGAATGATATTAAGGGTGTCTACGAACAGGTGGGTGAAACCATGACCGCCGGGCAGCTGGAGGAGCTGACGGTCAGGATCGAAGCACTGCGCGAAAGCATCATTTAGTTCCGGCAGGGTTACAGATTCTTCCTGTTCATTCGAGAGATGACCCTGGTTCACAGGAGGGATCGTCCGTATGAAGGAAAGTGTACTCAATGCCCTGCTGCAATTGTTTGCCATCATCGCGAATGTGTCCGAAGATGGTGTCTCGTTCAAAGCGAGGGCCATTGTTAAAAATTTTCTCAGGCAGCATCTCAAGACCAACCTGATCAACAAGTACCTGCTTCTGTTTGATCATTTTCTGGAAATTCATCATCCCCATCTGTTCGGGGGAGGAGTTACCGAAACCAGCCAGACCCTTTCCGATTCAGACAAATTGCAGCGGATCGCAGGCGAGATCAACCGAAGCCTCCTTCAGCGTGAAAAATATGTGGTGTTCCTCCGCCTGGTCGAATTTATCAACGAGGACGAGGTGATGACCCACAAGGAACTGGCCTTCATCAGGACAGTGGCTGATTCATTCAACATTTCCAGATCGGAGCACAACAATACCAAGGCTTTTGTGCTGAACGCATGTGAAGAAATAGAAAAGGACAAGCTGCTGATCATTGACAACGGGGAAACACCTTCCATTGAAAAAGTAAGGCGCATCACTGAAAAAGAGCTGGATGGCCGGATAGCCATCCTTCACCACGCCAGCACCGACACATTTGTGTTCCGCTACATGGGAAATATGAACCTGTTCCTTAATGGTCAGCCTGTTATTCCGGGAAGGATCGAACTGATGGACCAGGGTTCACTGATAACCGGTACCCGAATCAGCCCGATATACCATAGTGATATTTCCAGGAAATTTCACCATGAGGAAAAAGCAACCAAGGTCTATTTCGTGGCCGAGGAGATCGAATACAGGTTCAAAAACAGCAGCAAGGGGATCAAGAAGTTCAGTTTCGGCGAAGAATCGGGAAACCTGATTGGCATCATGGGAAGCAGTGGTGCGGGGAAATCCACATTGCTGAATATTCTGAGCGGGAAATTGAACCCCCTTCATGGAAGGATCACCATCAATGCAATAGATATTTATAAGGAGGAATCCAGGGTGGAAGGGATCATCGGCTTTGTGCCCCAGGATGACCTGCTGATCGAAGAGCTGACAGTATTCAGGAACCTCTACCTGAACGCGAAATTGTGTCTGAGCAATTATTCAGAAAAGGAGATATTACGCAAGATCAACCAGATCCTGAGCGACATGGACCTGGAGGAAATCAGGGATCTGAAGGTGGGAAATCCGCTGAACAAATATATCAGCGGAGGACAGAGGAAAAGATTGAATATCGCCCTTGAACTGATCAGGGAACCGGCAGTCCTGTTCGTGGACGAACCCACATCGGGCCTTTCCTCCATGGGTTCGGAAAAAGTGATGCTGCTGCTGAAAGAGCAGGCCCTGAAGGGGCGCCTGGTCATTGTGAATATCCACCAGCCCTATTCCGATATATTCAAGCTCTTTGACAAATTCCTGATCCTTGACAAGGAGGGCCATGTCATATATAAGGGCAATCCCATTGATGCCATTACTTATTTCAAATCGCTCAGCAACTACGTGAATGCCGATGTGGGGCACTGTCCCTCCTGCGGCAGTGTCATGCCGGAAGAGATCCTCAAGATTGTTGAGGCCAGGGAAGTGGATGAATTCGGAAGGGTCACAAGGGAAAGGAAGGTGGCCCCTGAGGAATGGTATGGTATTTACCAGAAAAAAATTGAATCAAAGCAGAGAATCGAACCGGTAGAGGCTCCGCTCCCCGCGATTGACTTCAGGATCCCGAATCCGGTCGAACAATTCAGAATCTTCAGCCTGAGAAATATCCTTTCAAAACTGGCCAGCACACAGTACATGCTGATCAATTTCCTGGAAGCCCCGTTACTGGCACTGATCATAGGATTTTTTACAAAATATACAGGTGAAACAAGGACTGCCGCATCCTATCTATTAAGGGAAAATGAGAATCTGCCGGCATATCTTTTCATGGCTGTCATCATATCACTATTTATGGGGTTAATGGTCAGTGCGGAGGAGATTATCCGAGACCGGAAGATCCTGGAGCGTGAATCTTTTTTGCGATTGAGCAGGCTAAGTTACCTCCATTCCAAGATAGGGGTGCTGTTCCTGATCTCGGCCATTCAGACCCTTTCGTTCCTGATCGTGGGAAATACGATTCTGGAGATAAAAGGAATGCTTTTCCATCACTGGGCCATGCTCTTTACTGTATCCTGCCTGGCCAATATGATCGGGCTGAATATCTCCTCAGGGCTCGATTCCGTGGTGACCACGTATATCATCATTCCTTTTATCGTGGTGCCCCAGCTACTGTTCAGCGGAGTACTGATCAATTTTGACAAATTAAATAACCTGGTTAATCATCCTACTTACGTACCCATCATCGGAGAAGTGATGACCTCCCGCTGGGCTTACGAAGCAATGGCCGTACACCAGTTCAAGGACAACCGGTTCAACAGGGAGTTATTTCCAATAGACCAGCGTATTAAAAATGCGGAATACTACAGCAATTTTCTCATCCCCGAACTTCAAATCAGGCTCAACGAAATTGAATACGAAATAACCACGGGAAAGGATCCGGAGCAGTTTGGCGATGGGCTGTCGGTCATCGGTAACGAACTGAGGGATTTGGCCGGACTCGGGATCGTCGAATCCTTCGGTAACACATCCAAGCTTGTCCCCGGTCAGTTCGGAAAGGAAATCAGCAGCACCATATCCGACTCCCTGGAGGTGGCCAGGGAATATTTTTTCTCCCTTCGTAGCGAGGCCAGCCGGATGAAAGATAAAAAGTCGGAGGAATTGATTCAGCGGTGGGGAGGAAAGGAAGCCTTTATCCGGATGAAGGATCGTCATACCAATGAGCGGCTGGGAGAGATCCTGACCAACAGGCAGCAGCTTGAGGGGATCGTGGAGTGGAGGGGAAGACTCTACCGTAAGATGGATCCGATCTATATGGAGCCCCTTTCAAATTACGGCCGGGCCCATTTCTATGCGCCGGATAAGAAACTGGGCAGTCTCTCCATTGACACCTACTGGTTCAACCTGGTCATCATCTGGCTCTCCACGCTTCTCTTCTACCTCACCCTGGTATCGGACCTGCTCCGAAAATTCACCACCTGGAACCAGGTGCGGAAGCTGCGAAGGCGCAAATAATATTTTCGGAGCCGTTGGATTCTCCAAGTTTATTTCTCGTCCGGCCATATTCTTCTGTAGATCTCAATGAACCGTGGATCAGAGCGCAGGTTACCATATGAAATAGTATCTATGTTTAGCATGAGCAATAAATATTCCTCTCTTTCATCATATCCTCTCCTTAGATGATCCAGCGCTTCCTGATCCTTGCCCAGTTCAGCCAGAAGGGCTCCTCTCATGCTGTAAGGGATATATTCGTTTTTCGCCCTGGACTCAAGCGTATCCAGTATGCTGCGAGTTGCCTTTAAATCGCCGGATTTGCTGTATGCAAGTCCGAGCTGCGTGTATGCAAACGGGGAAAAACTTGAGAGGGTTTTTTCAAATTCAGCGATTGATTTTTCATATTCAGCTTCATGCAGGTAAATCACACCCAAATAGGTATGACAAATTGTACAGTCTGTGTCTCGCCGAATCTTTTCTGAAATAAGCGAGATAGCCGAATCCCTGAACTGAGCAAAATATAGATGGATTCCGAACAAGGCATCTTCAAGGGGATATGCCGGGTGAAGGACCAGGGCCCGTTGATCCATTTTCACAGATTCATGAAATTGTCCCCTGAAAAAATATAATTCGGACAGGGATGTAAAGATCTCAAGATTATTTGGATCCAGTTCAAGGGCCCGCTGGAGGTTTTTTTCCGCACCTGCGAAATCGTAATTGTAGAACAGATCATAGGTGGCAATAACATCGTAGGCTTCACCGAACAGGCTGTCTATTTCCAGCGCTTTATTGGCCAGTTCCAAAGATGGGGGGTAGGCCTCCTCAGGACTGAGGCTTCCGTAAAATGCTAGGTTCCCGTAACAACGGGCCAGAGCGGTATATGCCCTGGAAAATCCGGGATCAATTTCAATGGTCTTTTCGAAAAGGCCCTTGGCTTTCTCTAAGGATTCCACTGTACGCTGGCTGCGTAAATATTTTCCCAGAAGAAAATAATCGTAGGCCTGGAGATACTCGGTGGGGATTTGTTCTATCTGCACCAGCTGAACGGGGGTAAGAACCACCTTCAATTTTTCTGCAACCTCTTTTGCAATGTTGTCCTGAATGCGATGGATATCTTTCCATTCCCCGTTGTATTCATGAGCCCAGATGTGGTCTTCGTTTCTGGCCCTGATCACCTGTACCCGGATGCTGACATGTTCCTGTTGCCTCTGAATACTTCCTTCAATGATATAGTTCACGCCTAGCTGCCCGGCAATTGCAGGTATGGATGTTCTGCTGTCTCTGTATTGCATCGTGGAGGACCGGGAGAGCACACGATCAAAAGCACTGGCCTGCCATAACTGGAGGATGATCTCGTCTGTGATGGCATCCCCCAGGTAAAAGAATTCTTCATCACTGCTCCAGTTTTCAAAGGGAAGTACCGCAATGGATGTCTCCAGTTCCGGTTTGTTTTTTTTGTTCCCGTTCCTGCTGAGGAGGTGAAAGGTCACCATTCCGGCGATCACCAGAAGACTTATATAGGTGGCTATTTTCCAGCCTGCCAGTCTCGATGGTTTTCTCTGGATTTCCTCCGTCGGTTCTTTCACCTGATCTGTTTTTTCAATACCCTCGGGGGTCACATCATAGATCCAGGAAAGGATCACCGCGATGATGAACCCGATACAAAGCAGGACGATAATAAGCGGCAGCGTCCATTCGGGAAGCCTCAATGGCTCCACGATGATGGAGACCAGCTCCAGGATCACGAATGCCGCCGCGGCATACACGGTGATGACCCTCACCACGTTGCGCCGTTTGAGTTCCTGAATGAAGCTGGAGAATTTATTTTGAAGGCGCATTTTTATTGAATAAAATTCATTTTCCTGAGAAGTGCCTGAAATCTTTGATCCGGTTTGATCCGGTCGAAAATCGGATCCACATTGAGAAATATCATCAGAACTTCATGGGTCTGATAGGCCTTTTCGAACAATTCAAAGGCTATGTCATATTGGCCGACCACCACATAGATGGTGGCCAGCCAGAAGAATGATATGTATTTTTTCTTCGATAGCTCCGTGATCTCATCAATCACTTCCTCCGCAGCCTTCGTATTACCGGAAGAAGCCAGGATGATCGCCAGGATGGAAAGAAATGTCGGATTGGAGCGCCCGAAATGCCCGATCAGTTTCTGGATCTCTGCAATGGCTTCTGCGTGCTTCTTCCACTGGTTATAAAAGTAAGCAAGGTAAAAATGTACAATGTTGAATTCAGGATCCAGTTCGAACGATTGTTTCACGTTTTCAATACACAATTCGTACTGGCGGGCATAATAATACCTTCCGCCGAGATTTACATACATCATCGGGGTAAGAGGATCGAGCTCGAGGGCTCTTTTACCCTCTGTGATTGATTCCTCATGCATGCCTGTGATTGCAAGACAGATGGAATAATAAGTACGGGCCCCGGAAAATCCCGGGTTCAAGTCAATGGCCTTTTTCATTTCTTTCATGGCCTTTCCATAATCCCGGTCGAAGCACATGCTGACAAATCCAAGGGAGGCATATGCTTCAGGAAGGTGATCATCAATTTTAAGTGCCTTTTCCGCTGCTTCTTTTGCTCTTGGGAACACCTCCCCGGGAGCAGTGTATGAATACCAGGCCAGACGGCAATAGGCGTCGGATATTCCTGAAAAGGCCAGTGCATAATCTGGATCAATGCGGATGGCCTGCCTAAAAAAATCAAGGGATTTGTGAAGACCCTCTTCAGTCAGCCTGTTCCAGAAATACCGTCCCTTCAGGTAAAGATTATATGCTTCGAGATTGCCGGTGTAGCGCCTTGCCAGTATTTTTTCCTCCCGTGGCTTTGAACTGATCTTCAGTTTATTGACGATCTGCATGGATATCTCATCCTGGATTTCAAAAATATCGGACAGTTGCCTGTCATACCTTTCCGACCAGAGGTGGTAGCCGGTTTCAATATTGATCAGCTGGGCGGTGATGCGCAACTGGTCTCCGGCTTTCCTGACACTTCCTTCAAGAAGTGTTTTCACACCAAGTTTATTCCCGATCTCCCTGACATCGATACTTTGCCCTTTGAATGCAAAGGCCGAGGTGCGGGCCACCACGTACAGGTCCTCAATTTTTGTAAGGGCGTTGATGATCTCCTCTGTGATCCCGTCGCAGGAATATTCATTGTCTTTTTCCGGGCTCATGTCCTCGAAGGGCAGGATGACAATTGAATTTAGACCATTCAGGACTTTCTCGTCTTGGGTTGAATCAGAGAAATCAGTTCTTTTAATTCCTTGCGGAGTGATATCAAAGGCCCATGCAAAGATAAGTGCAAGGGGAAGCCCGGCTGAGACCAGGATGATAACAAGGGTAAGGGTCCAGACAGGCAGGGACAAAGGTTCTGTGACAATATCCACAAATTCGATGACCGCGAAACCTACAGCCACATATACGACCAATACACGGATGACCCTGCGCTGCCTAAGTTCCTTCCAGAACCGGGATAGTCTTTTGGGAATGCCCGGCATTCAGGTTAAATTCAGGGGTTTAATTGATAAATATAAGCCAACTATTTGTCAAGTTCAAATAGAAAGGGACGAATGAACCAACAGGATATGCAAATGCTTCGTTTAATGGAATATGATTTTCATCAAAAAGAAATTACAAACATTAAAAAAAATGTTTCAATTGTTTATAAACCTGTATATTGCATGCGTAATTTGAATAAATAGTTCAGTGATCATACAGGAACGCATCAACGATGAGATGGATTTCACATATTGCGATTGTGCTGCCGGTATTCCTGGTCTCCTGCATTGGCGAGCTTAGGAACAGTCCGCCCGTCATTGAATCCATCATCCTTGATCCTCCTGAAAACTTCACCCCCGGTTCAGATATCCTGGTTTCAGCCGTTGTGAAAGACAGGGACGGCGATCCACTGGAATTCTTCTGGGAATCAGAAGGAGGACTCATTGCAGAGCCTTCGCTGGCCTCCACCAGCTGGGAACTCTCCACCCGGGCAGAGCCGTTGAGTTACGAGCACATTACGCTGACAGTTTCTGACGGGAAAGAGCTGGTGACCAGGACCAGGACCATCCAGGTCAGCGAGGGACTGATCATGTCGGGTTATACCTATTTTGAGGGAACGACCATTCCCGTCCCCGGCGTGGAGGTACAAATCAGCAAGTTTTCCGCACTCTCCGATGAGAATGGTTTTTACAGGATCCAGTACCTGAAGGAGGGAAATGAACAGGTGGTGGCCACCAAAGCAGGATTCGACAGGTATGAGTCCTCCGTATATGTGGATAATCCGAAATCCACTTTTCATATTTACCTGACGAGTCCCACCGAAACACAAACGTTCTCGGGGTTTGTGAAAACGATTGACAACCTTGTTTTTGAGGGGCTGAAGGTGGTGATGCTGAATCCGGACCACAGCGAAAGCCGGCTGGAAGGGTATACCGACAACAGGGGGTACTACGAAATAGAAAAGGTACCCAAAGGCACCAGGGAATTCCTGGTCAGGAACCCGGGGCCGGCAGGTGTTTTTCTGAACGACTCGCTCATCAGCAGTTATTCCGTCAGGGAAGAGCAGGTATCGTACGATGCCAGGATCAAGATCAAAAGAATGATCATTGAAGATTCATTTATGTCTGAAATCGACGACTGGGATTACCAGGGAAATACTTCGGAAGGGTTCTATGTGCTTGAAAAGGGAGAAAAACTGGAGTTGAGGGAGCCGTTCACCGTACCGGCCGATGCCGAAAAAGCCATGCTATATATTAACTCCTTTGTGATCGGTGGATGCAATCTCGTGGGAAGACTTCCGTCCCACCGGGCCTGGATCGCAAACCGCCGGCAGGAAAATATGGGAGGTATCAGCTGGGGCGGCGACGGGAACAATTTCACGGCAGAAGTATCATGGTATCCATCCGATTCGCCCACATATATGAACATATACGGGAGGGAGATCATTCTGTACCTGGAGATCTACGGGGAAACCAGCTGTGTTCCCGATCCGCTCTGGAGAATATATAACATTGAATTCAGCTATTACCATTAATATAATGCTATGGTTATGAAAAATTTAATGAAAATTGGATTCCTGCTGGCCCTGGTTGTCAGCATTTCCTCCTGTGAAAAGGTCAAAGGACTCTTTGACATTGATTTTGACACCACATTCAAAGGGGATCTGGAAATCGAGATCCCTGAATCCGAGCTCAAATCTGCCGAATTTCATGAATTTCATTCGACAGTTGAAGTCAAGATTGAAGATTATGACGATATTGTGGAGTACGGGGAGAATATCCGGGAAATAAACGTAGACAGCATCCTGGCCACTGTAAAGGACGTAAATAAGGATGATGTTGTGTTCTCAAAAGGGACTACCTTCAGTATTTATGATAAAGAAGATAAAGCTACCTGGGAGCTTGAAAATGATTGGGACATTGTTGTGGGAACAAAACTTACCCTGGGTGATATCGGTAATGAAAAATATAACACTGTGAAGAGAATCCTGGAGAAGCAAAAAACATTTACCATCAGCGGGGACGGTTACTGCACTGAGAAGGGGGTGTCCATCACCATCAGGCTGATTATAGGAACGACAGTGGTTGCCAACCCGCTTTAGCCGGTCTCCATGTAATTCGAATTACCGGCCCGGGGTTTATACGACAAAAACAATACCTTTGCGTCGTTTCCTGAATCTAATTTTAAAACCCCGAGCGTTATGAAGAAGCAGATCAAACGCGTTCTCTGGATTCTGCTGGTCGCTTTGCTGGTATTTGTGGTCTTGTATGCATGGCCACGTGCACCCATCATCACGGCCTATGCGGCAAAGGGAATGTGTTCCAGTGTGTTTTTGGCCGACAAGGATCCCGACAGGGTATATGAGGAGGATCTTTCATTTTTTCCCATCAGCCTTGCCAGGTGCAGGATTGATTATGATGAAAAAACAGTTACTTCCAGGGTCCTGGGACTGGCAAAACGGAAAGCGGTATACAGGGAGGGACTGGGGGCGGTACTGGTGCTGGATAAACCGGAAGAAGAACTGAAAGCAGCCTCGTTCAACATCCCCGATCCGGGTTACAGCCAGGACACCCTCCCCTGGCCGAAAGGAGACATGCTGCCCGATGAAAAACCGGAGGGCGTGGATTATGTGAAACTCGATTCGGTCATTCAGAGTGCGTTTGATCCCGACGGCAACGACCCGCTGAAAAAAACCCTGGGAGTGGCGGTGGTCTACGACAACCATCTGATTGCAGAGAAGTATAAAAACGGATATGATCTTCATACCATGTTCCATGGATGGTCCATGACCAAGAGCATTACCGGGGCACTCATAGGCACCCTGGTGGATGAAGGGAAAATGAAGGTAGATGCCCCCACCGGGATCCCCGAATGGGTGAACGATGTCAGAAAGAACATTACCGTGGAGCATATTTTGCACATGAGCAGCGGACTCGACTGGGTAGAGAATTACTTCACCATCTCGGAAGCCACCCTGATGCTCATGCGGAGCAGTGACATGTTTTCTTTTGTGGTCAGTTGCGAGGCAGCCCACGAGCCGGGTACCATCTGGAATTATTCCTCCGGGGATGCCAACCTTCTGTCCGGCATGATCCGCATGACACTGAATGACGATGAGGCTTATCATCAATATCCCTACACCCGGCTGCTGCACAGGATCGGGATGCTGAGCACGGTGATCGAGACCGATGCCAGCGGGCTCTTCGTGGCTTCTTCCTACTGTTACGGAACCACGAGGGACTGGGCACGGTTCGGTCTCCTGTTCCTGAACAACGGGATCTTTGCGGGGGACACGGTGGTCTCACCGGAATGGGTGGAGTACATGCAAACCCCGGCACCCGCCTCCGAAGGGACCTATGCAGCCACCTTCTGGCTCAGCGAACCGGATCCGCTGAATATCCTGAAGGATGTCCGGGAGGAGGTTTACTTTGCAGATGGTTTCCTGGGACAGCGGGTCTACATTATCCCGTCCAGGAAGCTGGTGGTGGTGCGCATGGGATACAGCCTGGCCAACTTCAGCCTGAACGATTTTCTGAGGGATATCATTTCAACGTTGCCGGACCAGACCGGGTCCTAGGATCCGGTTCGGACAATTCTCTTGACCGCAGAAAGACTTCCGGAGGTGATCCTGATCAGGTACATTCCGTCTCTCAGAGTGGATCCGTCCCCTGAAGTTCCGTCCCAGTGAATCTCAGATTGATCCGTGTGATCGATGACCTCAAACCGTTTGACCTCCCTGCCGTACAGATCATAGATGCGCAGGTCCATCTCCCGGTGATAGCCGGGGGCACGGATGATCAGCCGCACATTCCTTTCAAACGGATTGGGGTCGGCAGCCAGGGATACTCCCTCCGGCCCCGGATGCCCGGAAATGCCCGATGGTACTTTACTGAACCACCGGTAATACAATTCATGGATCCCGTTATTTTGCTCAATCCACACGATGTCCACCTTTTCCTGGTTGAATTGTTTATATGCGATCGAAGATGCCAGTGCCCGGTCAGAGACCGTATCCATTACCTGGCAATCGCCGAAGAATTCTGTGTAGGCATGGAAAAGGACCCCCTGTTTCCGGAAGATCAGACTATACCGGGCAGGTGAAATGACATCGTCCACAGATGCGGTTTCCACCGGACCGGGATGGATGATCCGGGTACCCATCCAGTCAAAATGGCCCATGGAATAATAGGCCAGGCCGTTTGCCAGATTGCCCTCCATGTCAATGAAAAGGACCACCGGAAACGTTTCGCTTTCAATAATATCCGGGTAGTAGTACCCGGGTCCGATGGACAGGGTAGGACGGGTACCCGGAAAGGAAACGGCATCCCGCCAGCCTTCTCCCCCGTCGGCTGAAAAACCCAGATAAATTGAGTCGTTGGATAGCTGATAGGCGAGGAAGATCGCTTCATCAGCATTGGTCAGGTGGGTGGCCAGGTGATAATGTACCAGTGTATCCGGATGCGTCCAGCGATCCGTTTTGTAGATGACCGAAGCATGAATGACGGAATCCTGGTCCAGCTTAACATATTTCAGGGCTGAGAGGAAGCGGTCGCCCCGCACCGTGGTATCTGTGATCCCGTAAATCACATGAATATTACCCGACCCGTCGCAATCCGCCACCGGGAATGAAACCGATTCGGCAGTGTCCGAGATCAGTCTGCCGGTCGACCAGATGCCCGGTTCGGTTTCAAAGGCAATGCGGATGCCATGGTCGACATACACCAAGAACACATTGGAAAGAGGATCCACGGCCAGGCTTGCTTTGCCGCCCCGGAGGATTTCTTTCGCTTCCCCGAGATCCCGGGAAAGGAATATTTTGTCACCGGATTCGATAACGATGTATGGATCGGGAGTCCGGACGATTTTCCGCTGGCCGTCGTACCAGTCTCCCAGGTTCACACTGTCGGAGGAAAAAATTTTCACCTGGCAAAGCAGGGATGCAGGTATGCTAAAGGCAAGGATTGCCAGGCAATATCTCACATGAAACCCTGCATTGTGCATCACCGTCAGATTGGATACGGACACGTATACGAAAATACCTGAAAATAGTGAAAAATATCCGATTAAACCTTCTTCATTCCG
>Ga0272443_10004073_pt1 | contig 16422 bp, 18 predicted proteins | sample SSMAcet12_FD_193581 | JGI IMG/M metagenome (GOLD analysis project Ga0272443, IMG submission 193581) | Marine sediment archaeal communities from Little Sippewissett salt marsh, Falmouth, MA, United States - SSM-Acet-12 | ecosystem: Environmental > Aquatic > Marine > Wetlands > Sediment ... | reverse complement strand
ATGAAGAACCCGGAGGCGTGTCGCGAGATGGGCGTGCAGGCGCGAGAGACTGTGCGTCAGAAGTTCCTGCTGTCAAGGCTGCTTGAACAGTACCTTGACCTGTTCAACAGCTTCGAGACCGTCTACAAGCTGAAGCAGGAAGCATAGAGGCACTGTTCGCGTGTACGCCTATGTGGAGGACAGCGCTGTTGCTTCGATGGCGCTGCGTTCCGCTGTGATGGCGTCGAAGTAGGTCTGGCAACTTGCCTGCACCGCCCCGAACTCCGCTCGCAACTCTCCGACGACGTCGGCTTCAACTGCCCTCGCCACGCGCAGGATTGCTCTCTCGAAATGGGGCGCCTTGCTGTTACCATGCATAATCTGCACGACGCCGTTTATGCCCCACAGGAGTCCTCCACCGGTGGCCTCTGCCTTGGTCAGGCGTGTGAACGCTGACATCTGGCAGAGTACCCGCCGACCGGGCCCCAGCAACGGCCTGCCCTTGATGCGGTCAGCCACCCATCGTGTGAAGGTTGGCCCCAGGCTCTCGTAGAATTTCAGGATGACATTCCCGACGATGCCGTCACAAACGATGACGTTGGCCTTGCCGGACAAGACGTCATACCCCTCGATATTGCCGATGAAGTTGAGGCCGCTGTGTTCGAGCATCGCGTAGCTCTCCTGCAGCGTGCGAGGTCCCTTGCCCTGCTCTGAACCCGTACTCAGAAGGGCGACCTTCGGGGTCTCGATACCAAGCATCTTGCGGGCGTAGACCGTCCCGATTGCACCGAAAGAGACCATATGGCCCGGCTTGCAGTCCACATTCGCGCCGCCGTCTATGAGAACGGTCTCTGGAGCAAGCCCGACCAGGGGAACGCACACGGCGGGTCTGGCAATGCCAGGCAGCATACCTATATAGTGGATGGCGCTGACAGAAGCGGCTCCGGTTGAGCCTGCGCTGATGACGGCATCAGCCTCTCCGTCACGCACGAGCTTGGCTGCCACGGCGACAGAGCAGTCAGACTTGCGCCGTAGGGCGTAGGTTGCGGGCTCTCCCTCCACAATCGCCTCATTCGAGGGGACCAACCTCGCGTTGGAAGGCAAGCCGCCATGTTTGCTGATTTCCGGCTCAAGCTTCTCCGGGGGGCCAACGAGCATCAGCTCGATGTTGCTCTTCTTGGCTGCCTTTATCGTTCCGCGCACCGCGTCAGAAGGGGAGTTATCTCCACCCGCTGCGTCTATCGCAAGTCTTGGCCTTGTTGACAATTGTCCACCTCGCCCTTTACGAAGGTATAAAGTAGCTAGATTACGCGGAATGTTTGGTCACTGCAAGTCTGTAGGCGTGAAACCCTCCCATCGCTGGCTTGGAACCAGTCTTGACATTCACTCAGTCCGTAGTTACCCTCGCTGACAGCCCGCTGGATAGTTGTCTCCGAAGCTCTGCGTCCTGATGCGGGGAGGTTGTTTGATGAGCGTTCGAGTAGTGACCGACAGCACTGCGGATTTGGACCGTGCTACAGCCGACTCGATCGGTGTCACGGTCCTCCCGATATACGTGCGCTGGGGCAACCGCTCGTATCGAGATGGCCAGGACCTGTCTCCATCGCAGTTCTACCGGCGCCTGGCCATGAACAGCTCTCATCCCACTACCGCGCAGCCAAGTCCTGAGGATTTTCGCCAGGTGTATAGCTCGCTTGGCGACGCTGATGGTATTGTCTCGCTGCACATTTCCTCGAAAATCAGTGGCACACATAACTCCGCGCTCCTCGGTGCGAGTATGATTCCTGAAGGGCCTCCCGTCGAGGTTGTTGACTCCGGTTTGAACTCTTCAGGATTGGCGCTCGCCGTGATGGCCTGTGCAGAGGTCGCCAATCGGGGCGGGTCGTTGCAGGAGGTGGTGGCGGAAGCACGTAAGGCGTGCGCCGAGACAAAGATGGTGGCGCTCTTTGACACCATGAAGTACCTTGCTCGTGGCGGGCGCATATCTCCTGCTATCGCCCTCGCCGCCGGGTTCCTGAGGGTGAAACCCGTGCTGACGTTCAGGGACGGTGAGATTATTAGAGCCGGCCTTGTCCGCTCGCGCGAGGAAGGAATGGCGCGTCTTCTACGCTTCGTGGAAGCGCTTGGAGACTTGCGTAGTGTGGTAGTGTCGCATAGCACCACTCAGGAGGAATTGGCCACGTTCCTGGACAGACTCAAGTCTGTGTATCAGGGAGAGGCTGACAGCGTCTTCGACATGGGAGCCGCCCTCGGCGTCCACGGCGGCCCTGGCATGATTGTGGTGGCAGCTCGGCGCGCGACGTGAGCGCAGTGAAGCAAGGGGGTAATGATGGCTTTCTGGTCCACTTTTCTTGTAGCTTTCGTTGTTGTAGCTGTGCTCTTCAATACGTTGTTCCTTGTGGCCTTGAGGCTGCGGGACAACAGCATTGTCGATGTCGCCTGGGGCGCGGGATTCATACTCGTCGCGTTCTCGACACTGCTGTATTCGGGGACTTTGGAAGCCCGCCAACTCGTTGTTGTACTTCTTGTGCTGGTCTGGGGCCTTCGGCTTGCCATTCGAATATACAGGCGAAACCGTGGCAAGGGGGAGGATTTCAGATACAAGAAGTGGCGTGAAGACTGGGGCGAGCGGTGGCGCATCAATGCTTATATGAGAGTGTTCGTGACGCAGGGTGTCTGGATGCTCCTGGTGACGGTGCCTATCACGTTTGTGAACGCCTATCCCGGCCCTGCGCTCGGTTGGCTCGACGCTGTGGGTCTTGTTGTCTGGCTCGTTGGGTTCTACTTCGAGGCTGCCGGCGACTGGCAACTGGACAGGTTCATCAGGAACAAGCCCCCGCGAGGGTCTGTGCTTGACACCGGCTTGTGGCGCTACACGCGCCACCCGAACTACTTTGGAGAAGTGACTCAGTGGTGGGGAGTCTACCTGGTTGTGCTCTCTGCACCACTGGGATGGGCGACTTTCGTCGGTCCCCTCGCGATTACGTTCACCATTCTCTTCTATTCAGGGATTCCACTTCTGGAGAAGACGATGATGCAGAACCCGGCGTACGTCGAGTACGCGAAGAGAACGAGTGTTTTCCTGCCTGCCCCTCCAAAGAAGATGGCCTAGGACAGCCCGAGATCGGGCCCGAGTACGCGGAGGTGACGTGAAATGGCGCTTGACTACCACGGTGGAAAGAAGCACTGGCACGTGGCGCCCATGGCGCCACTCGAGAAGCTGGAGACGGGCCTCAAGGTCATTGCCATCATCGTAGCGGCAGTCGTGTTCTTTCAGACCAGGAGTTCGTCCGGGGTTGTGGAGTTGACCGGCACCGTTGCCATTCAGGCGCGCATCCTGCGGATAATGGCTATTGGGCTCGCTGTAGCCATACTTGATCGCCTTCAGCAGAGGGAAGTCGTATCTATCGTGTTTGTTGTGTTCAACGACCTGGCGCACTGGGGCATGTACTTCGCCCTGGCGAGCGGCATCGCCCCTGTGGCCGGAGTGATAGTCTACTGCGCGCTCATGATGACAGGCGACATGGCCAAAATTGCGTTCTTTGCGACTACGGACTATACGGTGCGAGGAATTCCCAAACCGCTGCTACTCGGGGGTGTCGCGGCTTTCGTGGTGGCATACGCAGTGGTGCTCGTTCTCGCGCTCTAACCCGACCACACCGTTGTTGAACAGCGCTACTACTTCACCACTACGCCCGTCCCGTACGCCAGTATCTCGGAGGCGTTCTGCATCACCATCGAGGTGGTGAACTTCAATCCAACCACGGCGTTGGCGCCCTGGGACTCGGCGTCTTCAACCATGCGCGCGATAGCTTCCTCGCGTGCCTCGGCCATCATCTTGGTGTATTCAACAACCTCGCCGCCGACAACGCCACGGAGACTGGCGACGATATCCGTGCCGATGTGGCGGGCGCGTATGGTGCTTCCCTTCACCCAGCCTAGGGATTCGACCATTTCCTTCCCGGGGATGGTGTCTGTGGTGACTACTATCATCGTTGAACTCCCTTGAACTTGTCGCTTCTGGACGACTTGATGCGGTCACGAGTGACGGCTGCAAGCAGCACTGCAAGCCCTATGCCCAGTACTGCAACGGCCGCGCGTATCAGCGGGTCAATCTCAGGGTCAGTCAGGAACTCCTTTGCCCCCCAGATTGCCAATACGACAACACCGATGCCTATCAGTGCGTAGCCAATCTTGTGCATCTATCCTCCCTTTCCTTCGAAACCCGGACGAGAAGTGCTATCTACCACTGCTTTGAGCCGGCCACGAATCCCTCGACTTCTGCACGACGAATTCTTCGAAGGTTATCGATATGTGCGTCCTTGTGCGCTCCTTCGAGTGTGCGCACCGTGTCGCAGTCGGCAAAACCGCCGCACTCCCAGCAGTCGGAGTACACCTTTTTCTGACTGCACTTGCGAATCTTACAGAACGAAGGACCGCCTGCACCCAGGCACATGTTCCTGGAGCGCAGATCCACGAGAGCTTCGAGAACCTCGTATGCATCTGCGTAGTTCTCGAATGTCTTGAAGTGGTGCTCCTCGGCGAGCGCGCCTGCCACAGGGTCGAACTTCGCCTTGCGCAGCTCCGCGCGAAGGTCTCGTCGCATGTCGACGATTGCTCCCATATGGGCGAAACACTCCTCGCAGTAGAGACCGCAGTAGGCGATGCCGTTGTCGGGCGTAGCCACGCTGTCGCCATACCTTCCGGTCTCCTGGCTCCCCGTCACACCCCCTTGGACTCCATCAATAGTAGCACCACGTGGACGTATAGGTGTCAATTTGTCGCGATTGGTAGCCTTATGTGATTGACGTATGCCAATACGTGAAGTAGCATGTGAGTAAGGCGACCTATGTGTTCGTGGTCGCCGCGATGCTATGCAAGAGATAGTTGATGTCGTCAAAGCCTTATCTGCGGTGACCCGCTTGAGGCTGCTGAAGTTGCTCCAGTCTGGGCCGATGAGTCTGGCTGAGCTGCAGCGGGCTCTCGATCTTCGCCGCCAGACCATCTCGTATCATCTACATGTTCTTCAGCAGGGCGGTCTTGTCGTGTCGCGTCTTGAGAACGGACGGACTGTGTACGCTTCCGCCACTCCTTCGGCCGCCGACGAAGGTGGCAAGTTCGAACGATTCCTGGTTCACGCACTCGAAGACGTACGCTAGACGGCGGGTATCCGTTTGTCGGAGGTGTAGCGCGGGTTGCTGTCTGCACTGAGTTCAACAGCATGCGAAGGGTGTGTGCATGGGAAACCCCTTTGGCGACCACGTTGACGTATTCGTTGTCCGGCACGAGGTCGGAGATGTGTACCGGATGGTGTCTATCGACGACCGGTTCTTCCCGACCGCAAGCGACATCGAGACCATAGTCCATATCTGCAACGAGCCCCTTGTCTACGGGTTCCTGTTCCGTGACAGGCTTGAGGGCCGTCCCTACGAGGAGCAGGACGCGCGTGATTTTCTTGCGTGGGCTCGCGAATGTTGGGCTTCTGGCGAGCAGATGTTCTTCCTTGTGCTGGACCCCCTTGGGCAGATCGCCGCCGCAATCGACATCGCGGCTCCTGATGAATCCCATGCCGGACTCGTCGGCTACTGGTGCAGTTCCTATCACAGCGGCCTGATGACCAATACTGTGGAACGCCTGGCCGAACTGGCGCTGCAGGCCGGCTACCTCAAGTTCATCGCCCTTGTCGAGTGCGAGAATGTTCGCTCTATCTCGGTACTCAAAAGGACCGGATTCACGCATGTGGGTTCGGTGGAGCAACCCATTTCTTTTCTTGGCCGCCCGCTGGATAAGACGGTGAAGTTCCGGCGGTACGAGCGCGCCCTGTAGTCCCCGGTTTTTGCTCGTCCTGTTCTTGATGGGCACTTGACGTCGCGATAATGTAGTTGTATAAATATACAACATGATGTGGAGGGAGCCATGACGAGGGGAGAAGCGAATCGGACGCGCGACAGGGTGCTGAAGTTCATCCGTTCATTCATCGCAGACAAAGGCTACTCACCATCGGTGAGCGACATTGTCGATGGCTGCAAGTTGAGTTCGCCTAACCTCGCTCAGTACCACCTCAATGTCCTGGAACGTGAGGGGGTTCTGAAACGTACTCCAGGGGTTTTTCGTAGCATACAGCTTGTACAAGGAGCCAATACGGAAGTGCCCCTCCTGGGGACCATTGCCGCAGGCTCTCCTATCCCCGTGCCTGAGTCTGACAACTGGGCTATGAATGCTGACGAGGTGCTTGGGCTGAGCCGCGACCTTATTGGCGATGAAGAAGGCCTGTTCGCACTCAGGGTGCGAGGGAGGTCCATGATCGACGCGTGCATCATGGATGGCGATATCGTCGTCATGCAGGCCACGCAGTCGGCGCAGGATGGAGACATGGTGGCGGTGTGGTTGAAGGATGAGCACGAGGTAACGCTCAAACGCATCTACAGGGAGGAGGGCCGCATACGCCTCCAACCTGCGAACCGGCAGATAGAACCTCTCTATGTCGACCCTGCGAACGTGGAGGTCCAGGGCAAGGTGGTGGCTGTGATTCGCAAGCTGGGTCACTAGGTCTCCGGGGGTGTGCTATGAGAATCGCATGCTTCTTTCTGCCGCAGTTTGCCGTCCAGGTAGAGCGCCAATGGGCCCCCTCTCTTCAGGGCAAGCCGGTTGTCATCGGCGGTTATCGCCACGAAACCGGACATGTGCATTCGGTTTCTGAAGAGGCCGCCGCCTATGGCGTGGCGCCTGATATGTCTTTGCGGCAGGCGTATTCGCTCTGCCCTTCCGGCATATTCCTTCCGTATCGGGAGGAGAGCTGTGACGAGGGGTTCATGCGTGTTGTGACCCTTGCTGCGAATCTCTGTCCTGTTGTTGAACCTGTTCCCCCTGTACATGTATTGCTCGGCCTGCGATATGAACGAGATGGCCTTCGCTTCGTCCGGCAGGTGCTGTCTGATGTCGAGGAGAACACCGGTTTCAGGATGGCATGCGGTGTCTCTCCGGTCAGGTTTGTCGCCATGCTTGCTGCTGAAGAGACGTCAGAGGGCGATATCCTCGTAGTTCCTGACGGTGATGAGCAGGTGTTCCTGCGCAACCTGCCGTTGGAGCGTCTTCCCGTCAGTGACAACACCGTGCGCCGGTTACACCTGTTCGGCATCTCGCGGATAGGCGAGATACTCACGCTGCCCGCCGCTGCTATTGAGGCGCAGTTCGGTAAAGAAGGTCGGCGGCTTATCGAATTCGCACAGGGCACTGACGATGGCCGACTGGAGCCATGGCACGACGATAGTGAACTCTCGCTGGAGAGATACTTCGAAGTGCCTGTTGAGTACATGGAAGAGTTGCTGCAGTCGGTGGAGGAAATGGTGGGAGCACTTTGTGCCGAACTGCAGGGCAGGTGGCAGTGCTGCCGGACAGCCACGCTGGAGGTCCGTTTTGAGGATGCTGCAACTCTCAACCGCCCGGTGAGGTTCAAACAACCGGTTTCCTCAGCGCCGGAGATGAACCATCGTATTGCCCGTTGTATTGAGCAGTGCGCCGACATGGCTCCTGTCGAGAATATCCGGCTGACACTTACGGACCTCTGTGCTGAGACAGGAGTGCAGACATCGTTCCTGGAGGGACCTCCCCGGGCGAAGGCGCGATTCTTCGAAGCGGTAAGGACATTGCAGGGGCGTTACGGTGACACCGTGGTACAGAAGGTGGTGACATGCAGGAATGGCCGCTTGCCGGAGGAGCGATTCGCTTTCACTGCATGTGATGAGGACAGGGGATGAACAAGTTTCTGTGGGAGTCGTGTGAAATCGAGGTGACCGAGACGAACGGCCATACGCCGACTACGGTTGCGTACCGGAGGAAGCAGGCGAAAGTGGAGAGCGTCATCTGCCACTGGAGGATAAACCAGGAGTGGTGGAAGCGGCCCGTGGAGCGTGACTACTTCAGAGTCAGGCTTGCCGGTGGCGTTGTCTGTGAGCTTTTTCGCGACAGCTCCTCGGGGTGCTGGCAGCTTCAACGCGTCTATGACTAGACCGCAATAGCGGTTGCAGGACCTGGAACCATGGAACGATACGTAGAGATGCACTGCCATTCGGCCTTCTCGTTGCTTGATGGCGCCTCGATGCCTGAGCAGTTGGTGCATCGTGCCGCCGAGCTTGAGATGCCCGCGCTCGCGCTCACCGATCACAACGGCCTGTACGGCGCTGTCCGCTTCGCACGGGAGTGCGAGCAGCAGGGAGTGAAGCCGATTATCGGCGCCGAGATGACGCTTGAAGATGGCTATCACGTCACGTTGATTGCGCTCGATTCGACCGGTTATTCAAACCTCTGTCATGCCATCACTGCAGCGCAACTGACAGGCTCGAAGGGACAGTCGCCTCTACCACGTGAGGTTCTGGCGCGGTATTCCACAGGACTGCTCTGCCTCTCGGGTTGCAGGGAAGGAGAATTGACGCGCCTTATTCGCGGAGGCATGCGCGAAAAGGCTCGCAGGGCGGCACAACGGTACATCGAGCTGTTCGGGCGGGACAGGTTCTTCATCGAGCTGCAGAACACGTTGTACCCGGACGATGCCTTACTCTGTGATGCCCTTGTTGATCTGGCGCGGGAATGTGGCATCGGATATGTGGCGACGAACAACGTGCACTATGCCCTAAAGGAGGCTCACCGACTTCACGATGTGCTGACCTGCATCAGGAACCGGAGCACGCTTGATGAGTGCCCTGACTTGAAGCTGAACGCTGAGTTCTATCTCAAGTCGCACGAGGAGATGATACAGCTTTTCAGCGCGTATCCGGAGGCAGTGCGCATGTCGGCAACCCTGGCGGAGCGTTGCAATGTGTCTCTCGAGTTCTCAGACTACCGTTTTCCTGATTTTCCTCTCCCTGAGGGAGAGACTGCAAGGGACTACCTGGCGCAGGTGTGTCATCGTAAGATTCACGAGCGCTACGACGAAGTTACGGGTGAGGTGGAATCGTGCGTTGCTCATGAACTCGACCTTATCCACCGGCTCGACCTGTCAGGCTACTTCCTCATCGTCTGGGACATCATGGAATATGCGAAAACCCATGGCATTCCTGCGCAGGGACGTGGCTCGGCGGCCAACTCGATAATCGCCTACATACTGGGGATAACGAAGGTCGACCCGATACAGAACCGCCTCTTCCTCGGTCGCTTTCTCAACGAGGAGATGTCGTCCGTTCCCGACATAGATATCGACGTATCGACTGCCCACCGCGAGCAATTGATTCAGTACGTCTACGAGAAGTATGGCCGCGAGCATGCGGCCATGGTCTGCACCTACGTGACATTCCAGGCTCGCAATGCCCTGCGGGAGGTGGGCAAGGTGCTGGGTATGCCGGTGCACGTCATCGATCGCCTTGCCAGGTCCGTATCCTGGTATGGCTATGGCCCGCGCGACCTGAAGAAGGAACTGACAGGCATTGAGGAATTCTCATCCTACTTCGAGCAGGTAACGTTTCACGACTTCGTATCCATCTGCATGGAGCTGAGCGATTTTCCCCGTCATCTCTCGATTCACAATGGTGGGATTCTCATCTCATCCTGTCCACTAAGCAGCATCGTGCCGCTCGAGAACGCAACCATGCCCGGCAGGGTGGTGTGCCAGTGGGACAAGGACGGGGTCGCCGATGCCGGGCTCATCAAGATAGATCTGCTGGGTTTGAGGATGCTTTCGTTGCTGGAGGAGGCGCGCGTGCTGGTCGAGTGCGAACGTGGCGTGTCGCTGGACCTGGATAGATTGCCCCAGGGCGATTCAGATGTGTACGACATGATAGGTCGTTGCGACACCATCGGCGTGTTCCAGATTGAGAGTCGTGCCCAGATGCAGACTCTGCCGCGTACGAAACCGCGCTCCATCGAAGACCTTACCGTTGAGGTGGCTATCATCAGGCCCGGACCCATACAGGGAAACATGGTCCATCCGTACATAAGAAGACGTAACAAGCAGGAGAAGGTCACCTATCTGCACCCGAAGCTGGAGCCGATTCTGTCTGAGACGCTGGGGGTCATTCTTTTCCAGGAGCAGGTTATTCAGGCTGCCGTTGCTATAGCCAGCTTCACGCCGGGTGAAGCTGACCAGTTTCGCAGGGCGATGAGCCGGAAGCGGTCCAGTGACGCCATCGAGCGGCTTCGCCAGCGGTTCATGGAAGGCGCCAGGGAGAACGGCGTCGATGCAGCCAGCGCGGACAGGGTGTTTTCCGCGCTCGGAGGGTTTGCCCAGTATGGCTTCTGCAAGAGCCACGCCGCAGGATTCGCCCTCATCTCGTACCAGTCGGCATGGCTGAAGAAGCACTACCCCGTGGAGTTCTACTGCGCTCTGCTCAACAACCAGCCGATGGGTTTCTATCGCCCTGAAGTGGTGGTCCACGATGCACAACGCCACGGTGTTGAGGTCCTGCCGGTCGACGTGAATCTGAGCGATTCGCTCTGCCATCTGGAGAACGGTGGAATTCGACTTGGATTCGCGTATGTGAAGGCGATGGGAGGGCACGCGGTAGATGCGCTACTCGATACGCGTGCGAATGGCAGGTTCTCCTCGCTGGAAGACTTCTATTTCAGGACCGGCCTGCCGTCCGGCACGGTGGAGAACCTCATACTGGCCGGTGCGTTCGATTTCACCGACAGCTCCCGGCGCGAGCTTGCCTGGCAGCTTGGCATGCTTGAGAAGAAAGGCCCGGGAGAACTCCCTTTGTCCCAGGAAGATGCGAACGTGTCGCTGCCGGCGATGAGCATGCTCGACGAGATGAGGTGTGACTACACGGTCCAGGAGATGTCTATTTCTCATCACCCGATGGGTGTACTGCGTGCGATACTGCAGGAGACTGACCTGGTGAAGAGTTCCGGTCTCCCGGGACTTGCTGATGGTGCGAGGGTGAAGATTGCCGGCTACGTCATCATGAAACAGCGGCCACCCACAGCGAAGGGGTTTGCTTTCATTACCATGGAGGACGAGGACGGAGCGATAAATGTGGTGATACGCCCGGATGTGTATGACAGGCACCGCCAGGTCTGCACATTTAACCCGATACTGCTTGTCGATGGGGTATTGCAGCGACGTGACGGCATTACCAATGTGATTGCTGAGACGATTTCCCCGGTACGAGTGGATGACAAGCGCCCCGTGCCACGTCGCACTCGCTCCCTGTCACGGAGTCTGTCGCGCGCCCATTGACACCGCATCCCTGTCGTTCTAGTGTGGGGTCTCGGCGAAGCACCGGACCGATGCAGGAGGGGGCCCAAATGGCGGACACTCATCACTACTCAGACGCGGAAACGACCGTCGGCCATCTGAAACAACTGGTGGAGGAATTCGTCGACGAGCGGGATTGGGGCAAGTACCACAATGCCAAGGATGTCGCCATCGCCATTAACATCGAAGCGGGCGAGCTTCTGGAGCTGTTCGAATGGGTGCGCGAGAAGGACACCCCGCTGGTGTTGCAGGACCCTCGCAAACGGCAACACCTTGGTGAGGAACTTGCCGACATAATCATGTTGTGCCTCAACCTGGCGTCGGTTGCCGGTTTCGATGTGTCGACGCTGGTTGAGCATAAGATGAGAAAGAACCGTGAGAAGTATCCGACTGAACTCGTGAAAGGTAACTACCAGAAGTACACGGAGCTGCGTGAGCAGCACAAGCAATAGGACACCGCCGGCACAAAGAACGGGCGCGCTATCCCGGAGTCCCGGGAATGGCGCGCCCGTTTCTCTGGTCTCCTGTCTCTACAGTTCCCAGCCGAGCTTACCTTCGTAAGCGTGCTCGAAGAGGTCCATCATGCCGTCCTCCGTCACCTCGCGCGGGTTGCGGCGACAGTGGTTGGGGCTCTTCAGCACGTTGTGGGCGATGGTCGTCAGCATGTCCTTCTCGACGTCCACAGCCTTCAGTGAGGTCGGAAGTCCAAGATCCTCCTGCAGCGTCCTGAACGCCACCGGCGCCATGAATGCGGCGTCCCTGAGGGACATGCCTTCGATGTCCTCACCGAGAACCTCGGCGATGGTGGCATGCTTCTCGAGCTGCGCGATGGCGTTGTATTCCATGACGTACGGCAGAGTAATGGCGATGGCGTAGCCGTGGGGGTAGTGCAACTTCGTGGCAGGGTAGACGAATGCGTAGCCACAGGCATGGCCGATCGTCGTATCTGCGTTGCCCATCACTATGCCTGCCAGCAGCGAAGCCAGGGCCATGCCCTCACGTGCCTCGATATCTTTGCCGTTGCAGTAGGCGGCCCGCAGGTACTGGTTGATGAGTCTCATCGACTCCAACGCCAGCGCATCGGTCAGTGCATTGGCCTGCACTGACTGGTAGCCTTCGATGGCGTGACACAGCGCATCGATGCCCGTATTGGCTGTCACCGGTCCGGGCATGGACATGGTCAACTCCGGGTCGACAATGGCAACGGTCGGGTAGAGCATGGAACTGACTAGACCCACCTTCAAGTCAGGTGTGGCGAAGACTGCGGTGTCCGAGACCTCGCTGCCCGTGCCCGCAGTAGTCGGGCAGAGCGCAAGCGGCGCAAGCCTGTTGGGGAACCCGTCCTTGATCCAGCCCATGATGTTTCCGGCATTTGTCAAAGACACAGCGGCGCCCTTCGCGATATCCATCGCGCTGCCACCGCCGAGGCCAACTACACCGTCGTAGCCGCCACTGCGGGTGAACTCGATGGCAGCCTCGCCGCATTCAACCGATGGCTCAGCTTCTGCTCCATCCCACACATCTGAGGCAATACCGGCCGCGTCCAGCGCCCGCTGCACCTTGTCGGCCCAGCCTGCTTCTCTGATTGTCTTGTCAGTGATTATGGCCGCCTTCTTGGTCCCTGCGGCCCCGAGTTCAGGACCAACCTGCTCGATTGTCCCGGTGCCGAACAGGATTTTGTTCGCGGTCCTGAATGGAAAGCTCTTGATCATTACTCCTCCCCGAATCTAGTGTCCGACGCTCCTCGCGGAGAGCGCGCCTTGCGTGACATAGTATACAGGGGCGGGTGTGCCCGATGGGAGGTCTGAACACGCAATACAAAGCCTGCGCCCGGAAATACCCGGCACGTGAGTGCGCCTTACCTGCCGGGGGCCTCTTCGGAACCCGGTCTACTCCTCCGGCTTCGACTTGAAGTAGTCTGACACGCTGCGGCCAAATGCCTCGGCGGCATCTCCAGCCTGGCGGAATTTCTCCCTGACTTCCTCGTCCTTAAAGCGGCGTTCGAGTGCGTCCATCGAAACCGTCGCCGCATCCCCCAGTTCCTTGGCTTTCGCCTTCAGCTCGGGGTCGTTGAATATCTCGCCGATGGCCTGTCCGAACGCGGTGAACATCTGTTCAAGGTTGTCGCCCGCAGAGCGGTCCGCTTGCTGCTTGTTCTCATCTTCCACTGGTATTCCCTCACTCCTGGCCTGTGGCCTCAGCAGCCTTTCCAGACTTGCATTCCCTGGGCACCATCGAGAGCACAGGAATCGAGGTGTGTCTCAATACATGGTCTGCCACACTTCCGAACACCAGCCGGCCTATGTTCTTTCGGCCGTGAGTGGCAATCGCGATGAGGTCTACATTGTTGTCGTTGGCGTACTCTACGATGGCGTCTCCCGGTGAACCTTCGATCGTAGCCGTCTCCACCGTGAGTCCCGTTTCGCGTAGTTTTGCCGCGTGTTCTTCGAGGTAGATGTTCGAGTCGTGCGCAAGCCGTCGCATCTCCTCTTCGATGATGCTCTCGGCTCCCTGTGCCGACGCTGCGGCAAGCGATGATGGTATCTGCACGACCTGAAGAAGAATCAGTGTTGGGGAGGAGAATCTCCGGGCTATCTCTGCGGCGTACGGCACCATCTGCTCAGCTACAGTTGTACCATCGAGACAGACGAGTACTCTTGAAAACATCGCGCGACCCCCTTGGACGTGATCGGGCCCGTGTCTCTTCTATGCTGTCAAGCTACCGCAACATGCTGGCGGCGTCAACATCACTGCGCCGGTATCTCACTAGCGACCGCACTGGCAACCGCCTGGAACTGCGTCGATTTCTGAGTATCCCTCGCGTGTCAGGACCTTGAAGAAAATGTCTGTACTCGACGTATGACCGAACTCGTCGCTAACCAGCGCCGTGACGGTTACCTCTGTGCGTTTGTTTGGAGGGATGAAAAGGACGACAGAACCGCTGCCATCAATCGTGCCCTCTGTGCATACCCATTCGTAGGTGATTTCCTTGCCATCGGCAGTCGCTACACACTCCAACTCACATTCGCACAGACGTCCGCGCAGCAAACGATAGCCCCAGTCATACTCCTTTGAGAACTCGGGTGCGAAAGGTCGCACGATGACCTGCTCGATTGCAGGTGGTGATGCCGACAGGACTTCGACGAGACTGGTGCCGACAGCCTCTCCCCCGTATCCATCGTAGACTCTGGCCGCAATAAGGTAGGACCCCGGGGCTGCAGGGGCAGTCCACTTGGCCGTGCTTCCTTCGCCGTAGACCTCGCCGCATGTAGACGACCATTCGTATTCGAGCGCATGGCCGTCTTCATCGTATGCGTAGCATGTGAGTGTGCTCGCCTGTCCGGGCAGAAGCCTGCCCGGCTCGCACTGGATATCCTCGATCGACGGCGAGTTGTTGCTGGCCACGGTGAGGAGCACGAATTCACTCTGAAGACCGCCTCTGCCATCATCTACCTGCACCATTACGCTGGACGTGCCGGCGCGTCGTGGCGCAGTCCATCTGGCCGTGGCACCCTCCGTCACGATCGCTCCCTCAGTTGCCGTCCACGTGAATATGAGCTCGTCCTGGTCAATGTCCGAGGCGATACAGTAGAGCGTGCACTCTTCGTCGGCATATAGCGTGTCGCCGGTGGTCATCAGGTCATCTATCGTCGGAGGCGTGTTTGCAGGCTCGGCCTCCGTCGGAGTCACGACGAAGAAGATTGCGAACAGCACCGCGGCAAATGCGATGCCGCCAATATCACCTGTAGAGAAACGTTGAGAGGGAGCCATGACCGTGTTTTGGTCCTTTCGTCCTGAACCTTCTGGCCTAACGCGGGCCATTCTAGCCGAAAGCAGTCGTGGTCACAACTGGCACGCAAGCCCCGCACATGGAACGACCGAATACGGTGGGATATAGTACGAGACCAGGGAGGCGTACGAATGGCAGGACTTTTCGAAACCACGGTGCTCAATGGCATGAAGCTGCGTAATCGCTTCGTGCACTCGGCCACGAACGAGGGCATGGCGAGCGACGATGATGGGACGGCGACCGAGCGATGGATCAGACTGCAGGAGGAGCTTGCTGAAGGCGAAGTCGGACTCATTATTCCGGGCAACGCCTACGTCAGCGAGCAGGGGAAGTCCCGGCCGGGACAGATAGGTGTGCACAACGAAGCCACCATGGAAGGGCTGGCGGAGACCGCAGCGAGAGTCCACAAGCAGGGTTCCGCAATCGCGCTCCAGTTGACCCATTCGGGCTGCAATGTGCATGTTCCGATGGGGACCGGCGCTCTGGGACCGTCCGAGGTGAATCTCACAGGCGTTCCCTGTCGAGAGATGACGAAGGACGACATAGCGCAAACGGTTTCGGACTTCGCGGCTGCCGCGGTCCGCTCCAGGCAGGTGGGAATGGACGCGGTGCAGCTTCACGGCGCGCACTCCTATCTGCTGTCGGAGTTCGTATCTCCGTACTTCAACAAGAGAACGGATGAGTACGGCGGGTCTCTTGAGAACCGCGCTCGCATGGCCGTCGAAACGATACATGCGGTCCGCGCAGCCGTCGGCCCGGACTATCCCGTGTTCATGAAGATCAATTCGGATGACTACCTGGTGGGAGGTTTTCCCCTGGCGGAGATGCTTCCGTACGCGCACATGTTGGAAGATGCCGGTCTGGATGCCATCGAGATAAGTGGCGGCACTCATTTCAGCGACCAGAGGTTCTTCTGTTCGCGGCCGGTGGGAACGGTTCCGAAGGAAGAGGAAATCTACTTCAGACAGGCCGCCCAGATGTATCGCACCGAAATCAAGATTCCCCTCATGCTGGTGGGGGGCGTGCGCTCCTATGAAGTCGCCGAACGTGTCGTGACATCTGGACTGGCTGACTACGTTTCGCTGTGTCGCCCCCTGATACGCGAACCGTACCTGGTGAGACGTTGGCGAGAAGGGGACAGGAGTCCCTCGACCTGTACCTCGTGCAATCTTTGCTTCGGACCCGTTCGAGCGGGTGAGGGTGTGTACTGCGTTGCCCTGGAGCGGGAGCGTCAGAAGAAGGGTGCATAGGCGCCGTCGAACGCTGCCGGTCCCTGTTCGAGCGCTGCAATGATGTCTACTGCCGCATATTCTGCGGCCTCTGACTGCCCGCGCAATTGAAGGACTCCCACGTCTGCCAGGCTGGAGAGGGTTTGAGCAGTCCCCTCGCGCGAACTGTGTAGCAGACGCGACGCAGCCTCGATTGTGAGAACTGGCTGTTGCCATACTGCTGTTATTGCCTCTCT
>Ga0272443_10004071_pt1 | contig 16431 bp, 14 predicted proteins | sample SSMAcet12_FD_193581 | JGI IMG/M metagenome (GOLD analysis project Ga0272443, IMG submission 193581) | Marine sediment archaeal communities from Little Sippewissett salt marsh, Falmouth, MA, United States - SSM-Acet-12 | ecosystem: Environmental > Aquatic > Marine > Wetlands > Sediment ... | reverse complement strand
CAAGGCGCGGGTGGACGTAAATATCGCCTACCACCGCCAGGAGCGCGGCACGGGCGAGTTCACCCGCGTCATCACGCTGCCGGTCGAGGTCGACGCGAACAAGGTTGAGGCCAGCCTCAGCAACGGCGTGTTGACGGTGACGATGCCCAAGGCGGCGGCTGCCCGCGCCCGCAAGATCACCGTCAAGAAGTCGTGAGGCCGGCGAGCGCAGGGCGAAGGATTGATGAAAACAGCCAAGCAAGCGCCCCTTTCGGGGCAGGAGGTCAGGCGATGACCACGCAGATGGTTCGAGGCAAAAGGGAAGGCGACGTTGCCCGGGTCGAAAGCGCGCGGGATCGGCGAACGTACCTGCCGAACGTGGACATCCTCGAAACGCGCGAGGAGTTCCTGATCCTGGCCGACATGCCGGGCGTGACGCCGGACCATATCGAGATCGAGTACGAACAGGGCGTGTTGACGATTCACGGGCAGGTCGATCCGCGGCAGGACGAAGCAACGACGCACTACCTGCTCCGCGAGTACGGCATCGGCGATTTCCACCGCTCCTTCACGATCGGCCAGGGCGTCGATGCCGACCGGATCGAGGCCCATTTCAAGGACGGCGTGATGGAGTTGCATCTGCCCAAGTCCGAAGCGGTCAAACCGCGCAGGATCACCGTCAAGGGCGGTTGAGGGGGTATGCCAACGCCATCGATTCAGGGGCCGTCCGCACGATGAAGGAGGTGAGCCATGAACCTGATTCCGTGGCGACAAAAGGAACGGGCTACCGGCGGCGGGCCCGCGGAAACGTCGCTGGTCAGGCTGGGCGAGGAGATGGACGATCTGTTCAGTCGTTTTGGGGGCGAGGGCCGACCGCGGTGGGCAGCCGAGCAGGGGATTGCCCCCTTCGCGTTCGGACCGACCGTGGACCTGGCTGAAACGGAAAACGAGGTGACCGTCACCGCGGAGTTGCCCGGTGTCGATCCGAAGGACGTTCGGATCGAGATGGTCGGAACGACGCTGACGATCCGCGGCGAAAAGCAACAGGAGCGCGAGGAAAAGAAGCGGAATTACCACTACGTCGAGCGAAGTTTCGGTCAGTTTCGGCGGTCCATCCCGCTGCCCTCCACGGTGGACCCGGAGAAGGTGGAAGCGGTCTGCAAGGACGGCGTTCTTACCGTCAGGATCGCCAAGCATCTGGAGGCCAAGCCGAAACGTATCGCCGTCAAGGCCGAGTAGACCCGTGATTTCGACCGGATGCTCGAACGGCCGGTTGGGGCATGCATGCCCCAACCGGCCGTTTCATGCGCAGAGAAACGTGATCCGCGTCCGATCATCATTTGCGGAACTGGAAGGCGTACAGATCGCAGTTGTACAGCTCGAACTGGAGGCGTACAGGTTTGCCTGCCAGCGCGCTCACGTCGCTGTCGCCGCTCCATTTGACGACATAGTTCGTGTTGTTGGCCGTGTGGATGAGGTCGCAGTATTGCACGCCGAAGCCGCTCTTTTCGGTGCCGCGCTCGTCGTAGCCGGCGATCGCGCCGGTGTCCGGGCGGATGATGCCGACCCGCGCGAAGCCGGTCGCCGACGTGTCGATGTTGAGCACGAGCTCGTTGCCGTCGAAGAGCAGCACGGGCGTCGTGAACGAGCCGCCCGCGTAGCCGCCCCGCACGGAGACGAAGCCGTCTTTTCGCGAGACGACTCGGCTGATGACGGCGATGTTCTGGTCGGCATCCAGACCGGCCTCGGTCAGCATGCGTTTGTTTTCGGGATTGCGGTCCCACCCGTGGAGCCAGTCGCTCGCGCGGTAGTAGACGTACATGTAACGGTCGTCGACGGAGGGGACCAGGCCGTGGATGACGCGCGCCGAGGCCCAGTCGAACTCGCCTTTCTGCCCGAGGGACACGAAGGGCCGCCGGTCGTAGCGTTCCCAGACGATTCCGTCGCGGCTGGCGGCGAACTGGCTGTCGAGCGGGCCGGCGTTCGTCGGCAGCCCGCCGGGGAGCCCCTGAACCTTGGCATCGACGTAATGGTAGTAGGCCTCGGGGAACATGTAGTAAGCATCCTGGGCCCAGGGATACTTCAGGGCCGCGCTCTTGTAGTAGTCGACGAGCTGGGTCTGACCCATGGTCGGGCCGAATTCATCGGGGTAGATGACCGAGGGCATTTCCTGGAGGAAGGGGAAGCCGGTGAGCGTTTCGGATTCGCCGCGGGCGATCGAACGGCCCTGCGAGCCGCGCTGGTTGAGGTTCTTGCGGCCGTAAAAGACGTACTTGTCGATCCGATCGTCGTAGAAGATCACGTTCTGCGAATCGAGGTGGTGGCCGCGCTCCTGCGGGCGGTAGGTTACGACGTTGGGATGGGTCAGTTTCCAATGAATACCATCCGGCGAGCTGAAGATGTGCAAACCCTCACCGGTTGGCTTGTGGTTGATGAGCATGCGGTACTTCTGGTCGGCCGGTGCTTTCGGGTCGATGAAGACCAACCCCCCGTCCTGGCCAATTCGTACGCCGCCGGCGCCGTGGCCGAGCACGATGTTGTTGTCCGTCGATCCGTTGAATTCGACCAGGCCGAGGTTCGGCTTTTCCCAGTGGATACCGTCTTTCGACTCGGCGTAGCAGATGGCGCCCGCCTCGCGGTCCACATGCCATTGGACACTCGCCATGACCTGGTACCACATCCGGTAGGTGTCGCCCTCTTTGATCACGTTGCTGTAGGGACCGATGCCGCCCACTTCCCAGGGCTGATCGTGGTCGATGGTTTTCTCGCGCGTCTTGACCGGCGCATGCGTGCGAAGCGTGACGTTGTGGGTCCTGGACAGGAACCGCCCGTCGATGAAGACCTGACGGTTGGAGCCGATGTCCAGCGGTTTATCGTGGCAGGTCGCCGGGGAGGACTGGGCCTGGGCGACGGTTGCTGTACACAGGGCCGCGAGGGAAAGCACGGTTGTTCCCAGTGTTCGAATCCGCATCCTGTTCATCGTGATCTCCTTTTTGGCGGTGGACATTTCCCCCAAAGCGGTGGGTGCTGCAGTGTACCCGAACCGGTGGGAAAATGGGAAGGATGGACGGGCCCGGAGTCCATGGTTTGAGCCGAGCCCCCGCAGGGCGGCCGGGCCGTCTTTTTCGGGGAATCGGACGGCTTGCAGGGCGCTTCGAGGGTTCGTAGGGTTGTGCCGTCGCCGCGTGGCGAGAGCGGGGTTGCGGGGTGCGGGAAAGCTGTAAGTGCAAGGATTCGCTCGATGCGCAAGGGGTGTCGTGGGTATACGTTGACGGCCGTGGTGGGCGTAGGGCTTGCCGTGTTCGCAGCGGCGTGCAGCCGGGAAGGGATGGACCCCGCGTCGCGGCCCTATCCCTACCGCGTGGTCGCGACCGTGGGGATGATCGCCGACGTCGCGCGGGCGGTGGCGGGCGAGCACGCCGAGGTTGTCGGGATTATCGGTTCGGGCGTGGATCCGCATCTCTATCGGCCGACGCGCGACGACGTGGCGCATCTGCTTCAGGCCGACGTTATCTTCTACAATGGTCTGAAGCTTGAAGGCCGAATGTCCGACGTGCTGGCCAGGGTGGCGGGGTCCGGCAAGCCTGTGATCGCCGCGGCTGAACGGATCGAACCGGATTACCTGCTCGCCCTGCCCGAGTCCAAGGGCCAGGCAGACCCCCACGTCTGGATGGATGTGCGCGGCTGGATGCGGGTGGTCCGTGGGATCGCCGAGGCGTTGGCAGACTTCGATCCCGAGCGCGCTGAGGATTACCGTCACCGGTCCGAGCAGTACCTTGCTAAGTTGGAGAAACTCGACGCGTACGTTGTTCGGGTGATCGGCTCGATCCCGGAAGACCAGCGCGTTCTGGTGACGGCCCACGATGCGTTCGGCTACTTCGGTCGCGCGTACGACATGGAGGTGCGCGGCATCCAGGGGATTTCCACCGAGTCGGAGGCGGGTCTCCGCCAGATCAACGAGCTGGTCGACCTCATCGTGGCCCGGAAGGTCCGGGCGGTGTTCGTCGAGACGAGCGTGGCGGAAAAGAGCGTTCAGGCGATCGTCGAGGCGGCCCGGGCGCGCGGGCAGGCGGTGGAGGTTGGAGGGACCCTTTTTTCCGACGCGATGGGCCAGTCGGGCACGTACGAGGGCACCTACATAGGCATGATCGACCACAACGCGACGGTGATTGCCCGGGCGTTGGGCGGCCAGGCGCCGGAGAGAGGATTTCACGGTCAACTGCGAGGTCAACCATGAGCAGAGCCGATGCCAGTGCGTCCGTTCCCGCACCCCGCGCGCCGGGTTCTTCACTTGATGACGTACCTTTGTCGGTCAGCGATCTGACGGTGGCCTACCATCGTCGGCCGGTTCTGTGGGAGGTTGATTTCAGTTGCGGTCGGGGGCACCTCGTCGGTGTGATGGGGCCCAACGGTGCCGGCAAGAGTACGCTTTTGAAGGCGGTGCTCGACCTGATCCCTCGCGTTTCGGGCCGGGTGTCCATTTTTGGCAAGCCCTATGCCCAGCAGCGTCACCTGGCTGCTTACGTGCCGCAGCGCGAGAGCGTGGATTGGGATTTCCCGGTCAACGCGCTGGACGTGGTGACGATGGGTCTTTACGGCAGGATCGGCTGGCTTCGGCCCGTCAGCAGGGCGCATCGGGGCGAGGCGATGGCTGCCCTCCAGCGCGTGGGGATGGCCGACTACGCACGGCGGCAGATCAGCCAGCTTTCCGGCGGTCAGCAGCAGCGCGTTTTCCTGGCGCGGGCGCTGGTGCAAAAGGCCGACGTCTATTTCATGGACGAGCCGTTCGCCGGCGTGGACGCAGCCACGGAAAAGGCGATCATCCGTATCCTGCACGATCTGCGGTCGGACGATAAAACGGTGATCGCCGTCCACCACGACCTTCAAACGGCCCAGGAGTACTTCGACGAGCTGCTCTTGCTGAACATGCGCGTCGTCGCCTGTGGACCGACCTCTGAAGTCTTCACGCAGGAGAATCTCCAGAAGACCTACGGGGGTCGGCTGACGCTGCTCGACGAGGCGGCGCACGCCATCGGCCAGCAGGCCCGGAGCGGATCATGACAGGGTCCGGCGGTCCAGGTGCGGTGCGGATTGGCCACCCGGCCGGGCTTTACCGGGCGCGGCCGGTCCGTGGGCCGATGGGGTGGTGGTTTCTGGTCGCGGTGCTGATGACGGCCTGTCCGGTGACGCCGGTCTCGGCCGAAACGGGCCAAGGCGACGCGTCCGCGCTGTACCGTTTGATAACGCTCCAGGATTACAACACGCGGGTCGTCATCCTGGGGACCGGCACGCTCGGCGTCGCCGCCGGCGTGATCGGAACGTTCATGCTGCTCCGCAAGCGCGCGCTGATGGCTGACGCATTGAGCCACGCGACGCTGCCGGGCATCGCGGCGGCGTTCATTCTGGCCGTCGCCCTGGGCGGGGACGGCAAAACGTTGACCTGGCTGTTGGCCGGCGCGACGATCACCGGTGCGATGGGAATGCTCGTCGTGCTGCTCATCCGCCGACACAGCCGGCTCAAGGAGGACGCCGCCCTGGGGATCGTGCTGAGCGTCTTTTTCGGGGGCGGCGTGGCCCTGCTGGGAATCGTTCAGCAGATGACCAGCGGGCACGCGGCCGGCCTCGAAACATTCGTCTACGGCAAGACCGCCTCGATGCTCGCGCGCGACGCGATCATGATCGGCGCGGTCGCGGCCATCATCGCGGTGGTCTGCGGACTGCTGTTCAAGGAGTTCGAACTGCTGTGCTTCGACCAGGAGTTCGCAGGCGCCCAGGGATTGCCCGTGTTCGCGCTCGACGTGGTCATGCTCGCGCTCGTCGTTGGTGTGACGGTCATCGGCCTTCAGGCGGTGGGCCTCATTCTGATGGTGGGGCTACTGGTCATCCCGCCGGCCGCGGCGCGGTTCTGGACGGACCGTCTGGGCGTGCTCGTGCTCGTGGCGGCCGTCATCGGTGCGTTGAGCGGCCTGGTCGGGGCGGCTGCCAGCGCGCTGGTGCCGAGACTGCCGGCCGGCGCGGTCATCGTGCTGGCGGGAGGGTGCTTTTTCCTGGTCAGCCTGGTGGCCGGTGTACGGCACGGACTCGTCCTGCGGTGGATGGAACACTGGCGGCTCGCGCGCCGGACGGCCATCCAGAATTTTCTGAGGGCGATGTACGAAATCGCCGAGGCTGCGGGCGGAGGCGACGCGCGGGCCGGCCAGGCGAGCGGCGCGGACCTCGAAAGGCTGCTGGCGATGCGCACGTGGGGAGAACATTCGCTGCGGCGCATCATTCGACGGGCGGAGCGCCGCCAGCTCGTCCAGATCGATCACCGCGGGCGATACCTGCTCACCGAGAGTGGACGCATCGAGGCGGAGCGCATCGTTCGCAACCACCGGCTGTGGGAGCTTTACCTCGTTACGCACGCAGAAATAGCGCCCGGCCAGGTGGACCGCGACGCCGACCGCGTCGAGCACGTGCTCGGCCCGGAGCTCGTTGCCCGGCTCGAGTCACTGTTGGAAGCCGGCGTTCAGCCGCCGAGTTCCGTCCATCCGGCCGGTGCCGACCCCCTTGATTTCTGACCCACGTTCGTGTTCCCCTCTAATCAGAAAAGGACTTAAAAGTAAAAGGACTGTACGCGTGGGCGCATCGTGCATTCGATATTGACGCGAATGGGCCGAGGATCACGTGAAGGGTTACGGTATTTTTGGATACCGGCGTTTAGTTCGATGATTTTGCCTAAAAAGTTCCTTTAGGGTCGGAAAGTTCTTTCCAGGACGAGTCGAGGAAAATAAAATGCATCTATTGATGTCGCTGCAGGGAGACCTGGGCGAGACTATCTAAAACCATTTTCCAGGGAGATCGTCGATGAAAAAAACCCTTCTCAAAATGTTTGTATTTTGCGGATTATTCAGCATCGGTCTTGCCGGGATCGCTCTGGCGAACAAAGCGGTCGAGGGTGATCCTCCCGCCATTATGGTATCGCCGAGTGTGATCGTTCTGGAAAAGGTCAGTACCATCACAATCCATTCGAACATTCCCGCCTCGGATGTCGAACCGGGTTCGATCGAGCTGAATGGCGCTGTGCCGACCAGCGTCGGAGTCGACAATTGCGGTCACCTCGTGGCCAAGTTCGAAGTGGCCGATCTGGGCTTGGAACCCGGCGAAACGACAATGACTCTGTGCGGGGTTTTCGAGTACGGTGGCGCCTTCTGCGCGAGCGACATGGTTACAGTAAAGTAGGCGCGCAACCGAACCGGGAGCATGACAGCGCTCGCAAGCTCTTGATTCGACGAAAAAAGATTCGCCCTTCGTCATTACGCCAAGTAGTCTGAGGGGTGGCGCACGTGCTCCCAAGCCGCCCTTTCACCATGCTGGCCAGCCACGGTGATTGTCCACAGGTCTTCCCGCGTCCCCAAAAGGCAGGATGTGGCAAAGGCCGAATAGAGGATCCAGACCGGTCAGATTGCATTTTGTCTCAACCTGGCCCGGTGCAGTTACTCGCGGGCTGTACTTGCACCCCATGTTTGCCTCGGTACGCTAACTAGCTGTCCTGGGCGAGTAACAGAACCTCTCCGACCCTGTCGGCTCGTTTGCCCGGCCGGGGCGGGTCTGCCTTCGGACAAGACCACGTGATCCGATGAACTGGACACCCCTCGATACGGACATTCTCTTGGCCGGCGTGCTCAGTGCGATCGCCTGTGCAATTCCGGGCAGCTTCCTCGTGCTCAAGCGCATGAGCCTGATGGGCGACGCGATCAGCCACGCTGTCCTGCCCGGCCTGGCGATCGCGTTTCTGGTTACCGGCAGCCGCGACAGCATCCCGATGTTCGTCGGGGCGGCCGCGGCGGGGTTGTTCACGGCGCTGTTGAGCCAGTGGGTCCACCGCGCCGGCCGCGTCGAGCAAGGTGCCGCCATGGGCGTCGTGTTCACGCTGCTGTTCGCGCTGGGGCTCGTGCTCATCGTGCGGGCGGCCGACCGGGTCGATCTGGACCCCGGTTGCGTCCTTTATGGGGCGATCGAACTGACGCCGCTGGACCGGGTGGTCTTTCTCGGGCTCGATATGCCGCGGGCCGTGCGCGACCTGAGCATCGTGGTCGGCCTCAATCTGATCGTGGTCATCGCCCTGTTCAAGGAGCTGACGATCGCCACCTTCGACCCCGACCTGGCCACGACGCTGGGCATTCGCGCGGGGTTCATTCATTACCTGCTCATGGCGCTGGTGGCCGTCACAACGGTCGCCTGTTTCGAAATCGTCGGCAGCATTCTCGTGGTGGCGATGCTCATCGTACCGCCCGCGGCCGCCCACCTGCTGACCGATCGACTCAGCGCGATGCTCGTGCTCAGCGTGGTGCTCGCGGCCGTCTCGGCGGCGCTGGGGCACGTGTCAGCCATCGTGTTGCCGGCGGGGGCCGGCTTTGCCAGCACGAATACAAGCGGCATGATCGCGCTGGTGGCGGGTCTGTTGCTGCTGGTCAGCCTGCTTCTCGGCCCGCGGTACGGCCTGATCAGCCGGGCGCTCAACCGGGTGCGCATTCGGATGGACGTGCTGCGCGAGGACGTGCTGGGGCTGCTCTGGCGGATCGAGGAGAGCGCGGGGCACCCCTCCCTGGAGAACCTGCACACGCTGATGACCGGCGCACTGCAGGCCAGCCCTTTCGCGCGTCGGGCTGCAGTCCGCAGCCTGCTGCGGCGCGGGCTCGTCCGGCGCGAGGACGGGAACCTCTACCTGACCCCGCCGGGGCGCCGGCACGCGCGGACCGTCATTCGTTCGCACCGGCTCTGGCAGCGGTTCCTCGAGACGCAACTCCAGCGTCCCGCGGCGCGGGCCCACGAGTCAGCCATGCTCTTCGAGCACATTACGGACGAGCGGATGCGCGAGGCGCTGGCGGATACCCTCGCGCCCGAGTCAGTCGTTCCGACTCATTGCTCCATCCCGGACGAGCCCTCGGAGGCGGACGGGCTGCGGACGGATTGACTCACCGCGAAATCTTGTCACACTGTGGACGTGGGTACGGAGGCGAAGAGTGACCAGACGGTTCCGTGCCGTGGCCGGCTGGCGCGCGAAGCGGCTGGTGGTATCGGTAGAAAAGCATAACAGCACAGGTAGACGCATGACCGACAGCACGACCCCGAATGCATTGGCAGGACCGGCGGCGGACACCCCCTCGGCCGGCACGTCCGCCAGGCCCGCGATTGCGTACCCGGCCGAGCCGCGTCGGGAACTGGAGGCGCTGGCGCGACGGATCCTCATCGTGGGGCTCGACGGAGCGACCTTCGACGTGCTCGATCCGCTCATGGAAGACGGGCGGATGCCGAACCTGCGCCGCCTCGTCGAAACGGGGACGGCCGGCATCCTCGAATCGACCAAGCCGCCGATCACGCCGGCCGCCTGGACGACGTTCATGACCGGCAAGGGCCCCGGCCGGCACGGCATCGTGGACTTCGAGAAGTACGACGTGGCGACCAACACGCTGGCGTTCAACAGCACCTACGAGATCCGCGAGAAGACGATCTGGGAGATTCTCAGCGAGAAGGGGTTCAAGGTCGGCTCGATCAACCTGCCGATGACCTACCCGCCGCGGCGGGTCAACGGCTTTATGATCTCGGGGTTCGAGACACCGAGCACGGAGGTGGAATTCACCTATCCGGGTCCACTCAAGCAGGAGATCCTCCAGCGCTGGCCGACGTACAGCTACCGTACCGACTGGCAGCGTCATCTTTTCGGCGGCAACGCCCTGTTCCAGAGGAACCTCGACTACATCACCGGCAGTTTCAGCCAGGGACGGGAGATCGCCACGTACTGCGGGGATACTTACGGGTGGGACGTGCTGATGGTGCTCTACAAGCTTGTGGACAACCTCCAGCACAAGACCTGGAAGTACCTGGACCCCGCTCACAAGGGGCGCTATCCGCGCCGCGCGCGGATGATCGCCGGCTGTTTCGAAGCGCTGGACCGGGAAATCGGTGTACTGGCCGACTACGCGCGGCGCCATGATGCGATCGTGCTGGTCATGTCCGACCACGGGCACGGCAGCCTGGACGGCAAGGCGCAGCCGAACGCGCTGCTCAAGCAGTGGGGCTACCTCGCCATCAAAAGCGGCGCGGCGCAGGCCCGGTTGCGGGCGCAGCGTATCGCCGAGCGGATGCTCGGGCACAAGAGGTGGCGGTTCGCAGCCAACCAGGGGATCGAGCACGACCTCGTCCTCGACTGGTCGCGGACCCAGGCGTGCGTGATGCACGCGGGGATGTACGGATTTCTCTACATCAGCCTGAAAGGTCGCCAGCCCAACGGCGTCGTCGATCCGGCCGACTACGAGCGGCTGCGCGACGAGCTGCGTGCAAGGTTTCTGGGTGTGACGGCCAGGCATCCGGATGGGTATGGTATCCACGTTTTCCCCGAGGTACATCGGACCGAGGAGCTCTACAACTGCAAACGGGACGAGCAGCCTTGGCTGCCGGACCTGCTGCTCGTGCCGCATCCGGGACTGGCCGTCGTGCGCAAGGTGCGCGGCGGGGCGGCCGTGCGGTGGAGTGCGGTGTCCCGGCGGGAAGGGACGCACCGGGTCGAGGGGATCCTGATTGCCAACGGGCCGGGTGTCCGCCAGGGGCACCACGTGCATGCGCAGTTGGCCGACATCGCCCCGACGCTTTTGGCCAGCCTCGGCCTGCGGGTGCCGGCCGACATGGAGGGCCGGGCGTTGGCCGAGCTGTTCGAGCGCACGCTCGTCGTCGAGAGTGAACCGCCCCAGGAGATCGAGGCGGCCGAATACGAAGAGGTCTACAGCGACCAGGACAAAGAAGCACTCACCCGGCGGCTGGCCGACCTGGGTTACCTCGAATAGCGGCCGCGTGCCGGTCGTCTGCGGCAGAGGCGAACTCGACCCGTTCCTGGAGCGCCTGCCCCTTTGTGGCGGCCATTATATTGGCACAGCGACGTAAGGGAGCGGAGTAAGCAGGGGTAAGATGTCTCTGGGGGTGGGCCTGTCGGGCGGTCGAAGGGCGAATGCATGGGCGGTCGCGAAAAGCATGCAGCGATCCACCGTGTCGGCCTGGGCACGGATCTGCATCGGCTTGTTGCAGGGCGTCGGCTCGTGCTGGGCAACGTCCCGGTCGCGCACGATCGCGGCCCGCAGGCGCACAGCGACGGCGACGTGGTGATCCACGCGATCATCGACGCGCTGGCCGGCGCTGCCGGCCTGCCGGATATCGGGCAGATGTTCCCCGACACGGACCCTGCCTGGGCGGGGGCCGACAGCGGTTCCCTGCTGACCCGGACGATGGCTGAGGTCCGGGCGCGGGGGTATACGATCGTCAACGTGGACGCGACGGTCCACGCCGAGGCGCCCCGGCTGGGGCCTTACAAGTTGAAAATCCGCCAGGCGCTGGCCGATTTGCTGGCCGTCCCCGTCGAGGCCGTCAGCGTCAAGGCCAAGACCAATGAGGGTCTCGATGCCGTGGGGCGCGGCGAGGCGATCGCCTGTACGGCCATCGTGAGCCTGCGGGCCGAGGACGCATCGGACGACCGCGCCGAGGAGAAAAAAGGGTAAAGAACGGACAGCCGGAAAGCGGCCCCACGGTTACGGCCGGCCCGGCCGCCCCGGAAACGACGGATTCACACAGCATGGCCATCAGGATCTACAACACGCTCACGCAGCAGAAAGAAACATTCGAACCTGTCCGGCCGGGCAGGGTGGGGATCTATCTTTGCGGTCCGACCGTCTACAAACCCAGCCACATCGGCCACGCGGTCGGCCCGGTCATCTTCGACACGATCAAACGCTACCTGATCTACCGCGGCTACGAGGTGACCTGGGTGGTCAACATCACCGACGTTGAGGACAAGCTCATCGCCGAGGCGGCGCTCCGCGGCTGCGGGGTCTACGAGCTGGCCGAGCGGATCACCGCTCAATACCTCGACGCGATGGACAAGCTGGCTGTGCGCTCGATCGACCACATGCCCAAGGCCAGCGAGCATATCGACGACATCATCGCTATGTGCCGCCGGCTCATCGACAAGGGGGCGGCCTATGCCTCCGGCGGGGACGTCTATTTCAACATCACCGTCTGCCCCGACTACGGCAAGCTCTCGCACCGCAAGCCGGAAGACCAGCAGTCCGGGATACGCCAGCTCGCTGGCGAGCAGAAGCGCCACCCGGGCGACTTCGCGCTCTGGAAGGCGTCCAAGCCCGACGAGCCGGCCGAGGTGCAGTTCGATTCGCCCTGGGGCAAGGGCCGGCCTGGCTGGCACATCGAGTGCTCAGCCATGGCACAGCGCTATCTCGGCACGCCCCTGGACATCCACGGCGGCGGGATGGATCTGATCTTCCCGCACCACGAGAACGAGATCGCCCAGTCCGAGACGTGCTTCGATGCCGCCTTCGCCAGGTACTGGATGCACAACGGCCTGACCCGGTTCAACACCAAGAAGATCAGCAAGTCCGACGCCGAGATGGCCCGGATCATGGAGACGCTTACGCTGGAGAACCTGTTGCGCACGCATACGCCCGAGTTGCTGCGCTTTCTGATCCTGAGCACGCACTACCGCCGGCCGATCGAGTTTTCCGACGAGGAGCTCGCCGGCCGGCGAAAAGGCCTCGAGACGTTCCATCGGCTCTTCGAGCGGATCGCGCGCGTCACCGGCCGGTCGTCTTACGAGCGCGGGCCTGACCTGGACGCCACGGATGCGGCCGACCTGCCCGAGCCGGCCCAGCGCTTTCGGGCGGCGTGCCTCAATGACCGCGACCGGTTCATCGAGGCGATGGACGACGACTTCAACACGGCCGGCGCGATCGGCGTACTCTTCGATCTGGCCACCGCGATCAATCGGTTCGTCCAGGACCACGGCCTCGAAACGCGCAAGGACGCGAAGCTGGTCGCGGCCGCCTCCGGTGCGACCCAGACGCTCCGTTTGCTGGGCGGGCTGCTGGGCCTGTTCGAGCAGCCGCCCGCCGGCCCGCAGGCGTCCGAGGGGATCGTCGACGATCTCATTCAGCTTCTCGTCGACGTCCGCGCCGAGGCACGCAAGAGTAAGCAGTTCGCCTTGGGTGATACGATCCGTGATCGGCTCGGTGCGCTCGGCATCCAGTTGGAGGATCGGCCGGACGGGACGATCTGGCGGCACGGCGACTGATCGTGCTGTAGCGGCCGCCCTCCCGCACCAAAACGATCCAGCAGGGTCACACGGAATAAAAGGATGGCACATGATCGTTTTGGTGCGGGACGTCCGATCCGAGCCGCGACCGTGAGAGAGCGGTTGGCGGGTGCGGAACGGCCGTTTCCGACAGAGCACGGCGTTGAAATGGGTTGTCAGGGAGGACGCTTTTGAAGACGGACCGCCTGGTGATTTGTGGGATCGACCCCGGCCTTCGCCGGACCGGTTACGGGGTGGTTCAGGTCGACGGCGAGGCGGACAGCTTGCTCGTGGTCGATGCGGGCATCATCCGTTGCTCGCCGCACGAATCGCTCGGCCTGCGTCTGGCCGAGCTGGCGGCCGGCATCATCGAGGTGTTCGACGAGAACGATGTCCAGGTCGTCGGTGTCGAGCAGATCTATTCGCATGGCCAGCGCCCGCGGACGGGGATCCTCATGGCCCACGCGCGCGGGGTCGTCCTGCTCGAAGCCGCGCGGCGGAACTGCCGGATCCTCCACGTGCCGGCCACGACGGTCAAGCGGCACATCACCGGCAACGGGCGGGCCAGCAAGCAGCAGATGCAGCGGGCCGTCGCGCAGATGCTTTCGCTCGACGGTATCCCCGAGCCGCCGGACGTGGCTGACGCCCTGGCGATCGCCGTCTGCACCGCGTCGCTGATCGAACAGCCGGCCCGCGATGCCTTTCTCAAGGACGACCTGTTGGCCCAATAGCGAGCGACACGCATGATCGTGCGGATGACGGGAATCCTGGCGGAGGTGCAGGCCGGCGCGGCCGTGATCGAACGTGACGGGTTGGCCTACGAGGTGCTCGTCTGCGGTTACGCGGTCGGCGAGCTGGCCTCCTGCCGGGGGCGCGAGGTCACGCTCCACACGATGGAATACTACGAGGGGACGGCTGCCGGCGGAAACCTCATTCCCCGGCTCGTCGGCTTCCTGCACCCGGAGGACCGGGCGTTTTTCAGCCGGTTCATCACCGTCAAGAGCATGGGCGTCCGCCGGGCGATCAAGGCGCTGGCTGAACCCATCGGCCGGGTGGCCGCCGCCATCGAGCATGGCGACGAAAAAACGCTCGCCCGCCTGCCCGGTGTGGGCAAGCGCGTCGCCGGACAGATCGTGGCGGAACTCAAGGGGAAGGTCAGCCAGTACGCCTTGGTGCCCGAGCCGGCTGACGCGACACCCGAAGCCGGCACCGAATGGTCGACGGAGATGCACGACGCGCTCGAAATCCTGGCGGCCTTGGGTGAGCGGCGGGCGGACGCGCAGCGGTGGCTTGAACGGGCGCGGCAGCTCTATCCCGAGACGGCCGGCTCCGACGAGTGGGTCCGCCTGGCGTACCGCATCCGCTCGACGAGCGAAACGTAAACGAGTCGTCCGATCCGAGCGGCGACCGTGAGGGAGCGGACCCGCAATCTGCGAAATATGTGGATAAATAAATGAGAATCCGCAGATTGCGCAGATGACGCAGATTCGTTCCCGTGACGGTCGTTCGATCCGAGCCGCGACCGTGAGGGAGCGGAGGCACGCGCCGGTTTTTGATCTTTGGACTTATTGAATGGCACGCGAACGGATCATCTCGCAGCAGTCGCTTGGCCCGGACGAAGAGCAGTACTCCGTGTCGCTGCGGCCGCAACGCCTCGACGAGATCGTCGGCCAGCGCCGGATCGTCGAGCAACTCCGCATCGCGCTGGAGGCTGCCCAGCGACGCGGCGAGCCGATGGACCACGTACTGCTCTCCGGCCCGCCCGGCCTGGGCAAAACGACCTTCGCCCACGTCATCGCCAACGAGTTGACCGCCACGATCCGCGTCACGAGCGGGCCGGCCATCGCCAAACCCGGCGACCTCATGCACTGGCTTACCGAAATGAAACGAGGCGACGTGCTGTTCATCGATGAGATCCACCGGCTCAGCAAACCTGTCGAGGAATTCCTCTACTCGGCCATGGAGGACTTCCGCGTCGATTTCACGATTGACAGCGGCGTCGGCGGCCGCACCGTCAACATCGCCCTCAAGCCCTTCACGCTCATCGGCGCCACGACGCGTTCCGGCCTGCTGACCGGCGCGCTGCGCGACCGGTTCGGCATTCCGTTCCATTTCGAGTTCTACCAGCCAGAGGAACTGACCGAGATCCTGAAGCGATCCGCCCGCACGCTGGCCGTCGACGGCGACCCGCGCGCGCTCGAGACCATCGCCGCCCGCGCGCGCGGCACGCCGCGCGTCGCCAACCGCCTGCTCAAGCGGATCCGCGACTACGCCCAGGTCCGCGCCGACGGGCGCCTCACGCCGGACGTCGTCGACAAGGCGCTCGACCTCCAGCGGATCGACGCGCTCGGGCTGGACGACCTCGACCGCATGCTGCTGACCGCGCTCATCGAAACCTACCGCGGCGGGCCGGCCGGCATCGACGCGCTGGCCGCCACACTCGGCCAGGAACGCGACACCCTCGAAGACGTCGTCGAGCCCTACCTGCTCCAGATCGGGTTCATCATCCGCACCAAGCAGGGGCGCATGGTGACGCGGGCCGCCTGCGCGCACCTCGGCCTGCCGTTCCCGCAAACCACAACGCCGCCGGCTGCCTCCGAGACGGGCGAGCTGTTCGATACGGACTGAAAGGCGTGCGCACTCGCGCGGTCGCACGTCTCCCTCATTGCGTGGCGAGAGGGTCAGCCTCCAGGCGGTAGCGCTTCATCTTTTTGTAAAGCGTGGTCCGGTTGATGCCGAGGGCCTCGGCCGTGAGTTGCCGGTTCCAGTTGTGGGCGCGGAGCGCGTCGGCGATGATCCGTTTTTCAGGTGCTTCGAGGGCTTTTTTGAGGGGGATCACATCGCCGGCTGACACTTGCGTCGAAGTGCTCGTCGAGGCGGCTTCGAGGAGCTCGGCCGGCAGGTCGGACGTGTCGATGTGAAGGTTCCGGGTCAAAACGACCGCCCGCTGCACGACGTTCTCCAGCTCGCGCACGTTGCCCGGCCAGGAATACGTCTGAAGGCACCGGAGGCAGTCGTCCGTAAACCCCTCGATCTGTTTGCTCATCTGGCGGTTGTACTGCGCAAGGAAGTGGCGGGCCAGCAACTCGACGTCCGCCAGCCGCTGCGAGAGGGGCGGCAGGGCGAGCGTCACAACGTTGATGCGGTAGTAGAGGTCCTGCCGGAACCGACCCGCGCGCACGGCCTCGGCCAGGTCCTCGTTCGTTGCCAGGATTACCCGCACGTCGGCATCGACCGTCGCGTTCGAGCCGACGGGCTCGAACTGCTTTTCCTGCAACACCCGCAGCAGCTTCACCTGAAGGGCCGGCGTCGCCGTCGAGATCTCATCGAGAAAGATCGTG
>Ga0272443_10004070_pt1 | contig 16432 bp, 12 predicted proteins | sample SSMAcet12_FD_193581 | JGI IMG/M metagenome (GOLD analysis project Ga0272443, IMG submission 193581) | Marine sediment archaeal communities from Little Sippewissett salt marsh, Falmouth, MA, United States - SSM-Acet-12 | ecosystem: Environmental > Aquatic > Marine > Wetlands > Sediment ... | reverse complement strand
GACAACAGTTATGGACTCTTTGTCGCGAGAGCCCTCTTTGCGACCATAACGAACGCAAACTTTGACAACGATAAATTGATCGTCCTCATTAAAGAAGGCCTGAACCTCCGGAACGAATTAAAGAAAAAATGTGAAGGAGACATCCCGGACGAATTGCATGATTCCGCCCTATGGTTCTCTGATGATGTTACTGAATTCAACAAGAAGGCACAAGAGGTCGGTATTCTCTCGACTGACAATGAAGATGTCCGTTCACTCAGGGAGCTTCTGATTTATGGGCTGAAAGGTATTGCGGCTTATGTGGATCACGCCGCCATTCTCGGGTACGAAGACGAAAATATCTATGCATTCCTGATGGAAGCCCTTGCCTCCACGACAAAAAACCTGACCGTTGACGAGATGATAGCCATGGTTATGAGGGCCGGAGAATGTGCGGTCAGCGGAATGGCCCTGCTTGACAAGGCAAACACCTCGGCTTATGGAAACCCTGAAATATCAAAGGTCAATATCGGTGTCAGAAGCAACCCGGGAATTCTTATCTCCGGGCATGATCTTAAGGATATGGAAGAACTCCTGAGACAAACCGAAGGAAGAGGCGTGGATGTATATACCCACGGCGAAATGCTGCCGGCGAACTCCTATCCCGCTTTCAAAAAATACAGCCATTTTGTGGGAAATTACGGCAATGCCTGGTGGAAACAGGGAGAGGAATTTGAATCTTTCAACGGTCCCATCCTTATGACAACAAACTGTATTATACCGGTCAGGGATTCATACAAAGACAGAATATTCACGACTGGCATGACCGGGTATCCCGGAGTAAAACATATTCCCGACAGATCGGAAAACGGTGTAAAGGATTTTTCAGAGATCATCGCTCTGGCGAAGAAGTGCACGCCTCCAATTGAAATCGAGACCGGCGAGATAACGGGAGGTTTTGCCCACAATCAGGTCATTGAGTTGGCCGACAAGGTTGTGGATGCGGTGAAATCCGGAGCGATAAAGCGGTTTATCGTAATGGCGGGCTGCGACGGACGTCATAAAACAAGGAATTACTATACGGATGTCGCGCAGGAGCTTCCCGAGGATACGGTAATCCTGACCGCGGGCTGTGCAAAATACCGTTACAATAAGCTTGACCTCGGTGACATCGGCGGCATCCCGAGGGTGTTGGACGCCGGCCAGTGCAATGATTCCTACTCGCTGGCAGTCATTGCCTTGAAACTGAAAGAAGTATTCGGGCTTGACGATATCAATGATCTTCCCATTTCTTACGATATTGCCTGGTATGAGCAGAAGGCGGTGGCAGTCCTGCTGGCTCTTCTTTTCCTCGGAGTCAAAGGAATCCGCCTGGGACCAACACTGCCGGCTTTTCTCTCTCCGGCTGTTGTCAAGGTACTCGTAGAAAATTTTGATATCAAGCCGATCGGAGATGTTAGAGCTGATGTTGAAGCAATGATGAAAGGAAACTAAAAACACCTATACTCTTGGAATAACCATTACGGGTTGCTCATTATGACGAATGAAGTAATCGTGGTGGATGGTCCGTAGAACGTTGTGGACAAAGGTGATGGCACGGATGCCATGTGAAAGCTGCAGAGATTATAGTATGTCTGGCGATCATTGAAAATTGAGAGGGAAAGCAAAACCTTTCAAGCAATGATCGAATTTTACTGTCATGGCTGTCATGACAGTAAAGAGGGGTTGTGCTCAGAGTGCCGGGAACTTTTGGACTATGCTGTGCAACGCCTTCAAAATTGTCCTTTTCAGGAGAACAAGCCCACGTGTTCGAAATGTACTATACATTGTTACAAGCCGGACATGAAAGAGAAGATTAGAGCCGTAATGAAATATGCCTGCCCGCGCATGCTTTATCGACACCCTCTCTTGTCAGTTACTCATTACTTGACAGGAAGATAAATTACGTGCGGTCCGGCTAATTCCTCTGCGCACGTCTATTTCTACTCCGCTTGTTAAAAACCGAAGACTCTGGCTTACCCGCCTGACCGGTTATTACGGGGTCAACGGCAGGGCTTTCTAAGATGATATGAGGTTGTGACAAAAGATGAAATCTATGTATCGATACAACAGGAGGACCCTTTCATGAAAAAAATCACCCCGCCATTGAAACCGTCAGCACTTGCTAACTTTAGGAAGACTGACAGCCGTCTTTCGAACATCATCGGTAATTTTTGGAAGCTTGTATGGGGAGACAACAACCCGCACATTGATCAGAAAACAAAATATCTGCTCTCACTTTCAAACGCCGTTGGTGGCGGCCGATACAGACAGGCAACGAGAGAACTGGTTAAGGCATATGCGGCAGGCACAACAGTTGCTGAACTCGACGAGCTTTTTATTCTATTTGTGTGGAACCAGGGTGCTGGACACTTCGCGTCAGAGATCGGTCCTTCACAACTCTTTGCCGCCTATAACCTGATCAAATCACAGGAAGAACGGGGCGATTCCCGGGAAAATGTCACTGGGATATTGCTGAAGAACTTTGGTGAAAGCAATCCCGATGTGGCGACACGAGGACAGACTGTAAAGTAATAGGGATTTTCAGTCAATACAGTAAGTAGAGTGCCTCAGACAAAACTTGTCTCTTCAATTTCTCGTAGCAAGACGGTATCCAGGACGAGGCTGAGACCCGCGATGATGTGGGTCGACGTCATCTCCTCGAGGCACCGGCTCTTACCGGATCCGTTGCACCCCTTCTCGTGACAGGGACTGCAGGACATGACCGGTTTGATGACTGTGTGCTTATCTCCGGCGGGTGCCCAGTCCCGCCAGTCTGTGGGACCGTAAATGGTCACCGTAGGTGTTCCCACGGCGGCTGCGATGTGGGGGGCGGCGCTGTCAACACCGACATGGAGGCGGCTGTGCCGCAGGAGCGCGGCCAGTTCCGCGAGGGTCGTGGTGCCCGCCATGTTTCGGACGTTACCTGGAGACCGCTCCACGATGAACTGCGCCCGGGCATGTTCCTCCTTCGTTCCCACGATGACGGTGGCAATCCCGGGATAGTCGGCATGAATGCCGCTGATGACTTCCGCCCACGTTTCTAAGGGCAGTTCCTTGTAAGACCAGCGGGAAAAGGGATTCACGGTAATCCAGGGACTGTCTTTCAAACCCGCGTTACTGATGCGGATATCGATGGCGCTTTCCATCTCCCTCGTCACCCGGAGGGCGGGGCGGGCATCGGAAGGTGCTGAAACGCCGAACCCTTCCACCACGTAGAGCGACTGATCGACGGCACCGGGGTGGCGTTTCTCGATTCGCGGCAGCGGCGCAAGGTGGGTGAAGAACCGGTTCCTCCAGGTATAACCGGGATAATAAAGGGCGGCCCGCACCGGCGCACCGGACAAAAAAGCCATGTAGGCACCCCGATCGTCGGAACGGAGATCGAAGACGAGATCGAAACTCTCACGTCTGAGTACCCGGATGAACCGTATTTGCACCATCGGCCCCGCAACAAATCCCTTCGTTCGGGGTACTTCAAAGACCGCTCTCACGGCGGGGTCTCCCCGGAGGAGGTCGCCGCACCCGGCACGGAGAAGGAGGGATACCGTAGCCTGAGGAAAAGCCGCGGCCACCGCCCTGACGGTGGGCGTCGACCAGACGACATCACCGATATCACCGAGCTGAATAATGAGGATGCTTTTTACCTCATCCGCGCGGATCGGACTCCGTTGTCCTTTCACCAGCACCGGCCCACACTCCTTTGAGGTATCTACGCGGACGCCTTTTTCGCCGCCGTGAAGGTATTCGACAACAGCATGGCGATTGTCATCGGTCCCACGCCGCCCGGCACGGGCGTAATATAAGACGCCTTTGGTGAGGCCTCGTCAAAGGCCACATCGCCGACGAGCTTCTTTCCCTCCAGACGATTGACACCCACATCGATGACCACCGTCCCGTTGCTGATCATGTCACCCCGTATCATCTCCGCCTTTCCCGCGGCAGCCACGAGGATATCGGCGCGGCGCGTCTCCGCGGCGAGGTCTTTCGTCCGCGTGTGGCACACGGTGATGGTGGCGTGACGCTGCAGGAGCATCATGGAAAGGGGTTTGCCCACGATGGCGCTCCGGCCGACGATGACAGCGTTCTTACCTTCGATGCCGATATCGTAGCGATCGAGGAGTTCGATAATACCCGCCGGCGTGCAGGACCGGTGATAGGGATTGCCCGAGAAGAGACGTCCCACATTGTAGGGGTGAAAACCGTCCACGTCCTTCCGGGGATCGATCGCCTCGATAACGGCCTCCGCCCGTATCTGGTCCGGCAGCGGCAGTTGCACGAGAATGCCGTGAATCTCGTCATCGGCATTCAGCGCCACGATGATATCCAGTAATTCCTTTTCCGTCGTCTCGGCGGGCAGGGTATGTTCCTTGGAGATAAAACCCACCTCCTGGCAGGCCTTTTCCTTGTAATTGACGTAAATGCGTGATGCCGGATCGTCGCCCACAAGGACAACGGCGAGACCGGGTGTCACGCCCCGTTCCGCCGTGAGCGCTGTCACGTTATTCTTTATTTCATGCCGGATGTCAGCGGCCGTTTTCTTTCCGTTGATAATGTGTGCCATCGAGTGTGTATCCCTCCTTTTTGTGCCCTTTTCGATATGGGCCTTCATTGTCTCCTCACCGATATGCGGTGGGCGGCAACGGATGCACCTGTCTTTGTAATAAAAGGGCATGCCGCATCCGTCATGCGCATGCCCTATATCATAAAAAACACGGGATTTGAAGATTCCAGAAACCCGTAGCGGTAAAAGCACTCACGTCGACATTACAGGGGCAACCGCGGTGCCGTGTCCCGTCTATTTCTTACCGAGATATCCGTTCTTGATCGACTCATCCGCCTTATCACCGAAGACATAGCGGAAATACATCTGCGCGAATTCATCACCGGGAATGGTTCCCTTCACGTCCCCCTGCCAGACCAGGGTCAAGCCTTTTCCCGGCTCATAGGTGGTGATGGATGTCTTGCCCGGCGCCATATCCTTGTCGTACCAAGAGATATACGTCTCTATTTCCTTCTGGTGCGCGTCGATCATCTCTTTCGGATTGTTTTCCTCCAAAAGTTCGAGGAACCCCTCGCGCAGCTTTTCCGCCGTGGCCTTGCTCGTCAGATAGTGAAGGTGAAACTGTTTTATCTGCTCGGAAGTAACTGCCTCTTCCGCCGTTCCAATAGGCCGCTCGCTGTAGAATCCTCCTGCATAAACCTTGACAAAGCCGAATTTTTTGAGGAGCGCAACCCCGTTCAACGTCACGGTCTTCCCGGCTACGACCGTTTCGCCGGGAAAGGTCACACCGCCGATTTCCCGATCGTCCGCACAGCACAGGCATGGAGCAAGAAACAAAATCACTGCAATGACAACGATGATGGAACAACATCTTCTCATGGCACTATCCTCCTCCCGTTATATGAATGATAATCATACTGTAGTACGGTCAGGCCGGTAAATCAAGAAATCACTTTCTTGGCCAAACGACGGGTCTCGGACAATTGTATTGCAACAACCCTATGCCTGTGCTAGCGTTCATCGGTAATTCACTGACGCCCCGCCGGGGTGCGGTATTCACAACGGAAATTATTTTGGGCATCACGCGCACCCCGTATCGCGGGACGAGGAATGAACGATACGCCTTTTTTTCCGTAACTATATGTTGATTCTTGCACTGTGGTGCGATAAATATCACTCAACATGCCGATGGAGGGTCCCATGGAATATACAACACTACCGGGAATGATGGCGAGTGTCTGCTCACGTTTTCGCCAGAAAACCGCCCTGATTCACGGGAATCGGCGCATGACCTACGGCGACATGGAAAAGGCAACCGCCGCGGTGAGTGCTTTTCTGCAGAATGGCGGCATTACAAAGGGCGATCACGTCGTGGTGATGCTTTCCAATATCCCCGAGTTCGTCATTTCCTACTGGGCAATTCTCGCCGCCGGTGCCGTGGCCGTCACCATCAACGATCATTCCACGTCCCATGAATTGAAGTTCCTCTTGGAAAACAGCGACGCCCGGGCGCTCATCCTGTCCCCCACGGTGCTGAAACGCTACGAGGACATTAAAGACGATCTGCCCCGCGAAATCACAGTAATCCTGACGGAAGGAGACGGCGGGGCTAATGCGACACTGACGGACATCATCGACGGGAACCCCGCACCCTTCACACCGCCGGCACTTTCCGGCGATGATCCGGCGGTAATGATTTATTCGGCGGGCCTCACCGGAGATCCACGCGGCGCCGTTTTAACACACGGGAATCTCCTGACACAGTCCACGCTCCTGCGCGACATGTGCGAGGGCACTGAGAAGGATCGCGGACTCTGCATCATCCCCCTCTTTCACGCCTTCGGGGCGGTGGCAAACATGATCGCCATCTTCTACATGGGTGGCAGCATCGTCATGATGAGCGGGTTCAGTATCGATGCCATCCTGGGTGCAATCGAGCAGGAGAAAATCACGTACATCGCCGCGGTGCCTCGTCTCTTCCTGGGCATCCTCATCTACAAGGACAGCGAAAAATACGATCTTACTTCCCTGAGGCTGTGTATCACCGGAGGCTCGAAAATGCCTGTGGAATTTTTCGAGACCTTTCAGAAACAATTTAATCTTCAGCTCATGGAAGGCTACGGGCTCACGGAAGCATCGCCCGTCTGCTCCTTCAGCCGGCCCTTCATGGAACACAAGCCGGGTTCCATCGGGATACCCATTCCCTGTGCAGAGGTCGCCGTCATCGACGATGAGGGCAATTTCCTGCAGACGGGAGAGACGGGTGAACTCCTCGTGAAGGGCCCCCACGTCATGAAGGAATACTACAACGATCCCGACGCGACGGCGACCGTTATGAAAGAGACGTGGCTGCGCACGGGAGACCTTGCATACATCGATGAAGAAGGGTATATTTTCCTCCAAGGGCTGAAGAAGCGGATGATCATCACCAGCGGATTCAACGTGTACCCCAAGGAAGTGGAAAAGATCCTGAACACGCATCCGGACATTGTGGAAACGCTTGTCACGGGCAAGGAAGACCTCATGAGAGGTGAAATCGTCACGGCCCATGTCATGACGCGCAAAGGATCGACCATTGATGACCGGGATATCATGCAGTACTGCCGGACCTATCTATCCTCATACAAATGTCCGCGCGAGGTACGCTTTGTTGATGCCCTTCCCCACAGTACGCCGGAGTAACCGACACAAAAGCGCGACAATGAAAAGTATCCATCCGGACAGCCCTGAGGTGCCGTTTCTGGAAATTGTTTGCCATGGAGCGAAAACCGTCGTCACCGCAGTGTGACGGCTTTCTCGTACTGAGGCGGTATGGCGAACGAGAATCAGAAAATCGGGAATGACTGAACCACGGCGAATGACAAGACCGATTGCGGACCTCTGTGAGGACACACCGCCGGCTTCTTACGGAGCACGACGCGACACCATACCCGATACGAGGAAGAGGCGTCGATCCGGCACAAAATGAGCCGGAATCGGCACGGGAACGGGAACGTACGTTCTTGTGTACCATTGTGGATTACGTGGAAATATGGCACACGCCGCAGGACATCGCCACCGTACCCGAACTGGCCATACAAAAGGTCCTGAGACGAAATAATTTGACATTAGACGAAATGACCCTTATAGAAATCAACGAAGCGTTCGCGGCTGTTGTGCTTGTGAGCGCACATGAAATACTGGAATTGAGCGAGAAAGATCTCTCACAAAGTGAATGTGACGGGAAGTGCATTTGCATATGGTAATCCTATCGACGCGACAGGCGTTTGCATCGTCATGACGCTTGCCTATGAACTGAAGCGCCGGGGTGGAGGCAGCGACATCTGCGGCATCTGCTCCGGTCTCGTACAGAGCGATGCCATAATCGTCACTGTTGACACAGAACGATGATGCACTGCCACTCCAAACGGGCGTAATAGAAAAGAGTGTGCCCGATTAAATAACTGTACTACCAGAAAGGAGCTTTTCATGAGAGAAGTAGTCATCGTAAGCGGAGCACGGACCGCAGTGGGCGAATTTGGAAAATCGTTAAAGGGTGTCAAATGTGTTGACATGGGCGCCCTGGTCATCAAGGAAGCGATTAAGCGAGCGGGTCTCCGCCCTACGATTAGTGACTTCGTTAAATCAGCTCGTCCGAATATTTTCGGCGATTTCGATATGACGGAAATCAACAAGAAATACTACGACTATGACGAATCCCTGACGCCCGTCTATTTTGACGAGTGTTTCATGGGCAACGTTCTCCAGGGGGGCCAGGGTCAGAACGTGGGCCGTCAGGCATCGATTTATGCGGGCCTTCCCGAAGAGACGAACGCCATCACGATTAACAAGGTATGCGCCTCGGGTATGAAAGCGATCACGCTGGCGGCGCAAGTCATCCAGTCGGGTGACGCGGACATCATCGTGGCGGGCGGCATGGAGAACATGAGCAACGCTCCCTACTTCACGCCGAATGCCCGGTGGGGATACCGGATGAACATGCCCCACGGCCACTTCACGGACATGATGGTTCATGACGGTCTCTGGGAAATTTTCAATGCCTACCACATGGGTTTCACGGCGGAGAACATCGCCGAGAAGTACGGTATCTCCAAGCAGGAGCAGGATGAACTGGGCTACATGAGTCACAAGCGTGCCCGTGAGGCGATTGCGAGCGGGGCCGTGGCGGACGAGATCGTGCCCGTGGTCATTCCCAAGAAAAAGGGCGATCCCGTCGTATTCGAGGTAGACGAACGTCCCATGGATACGACACTGGAGAAGATGGCCAAGCTGCCCAGCGTCTTCAAGAAGGACGGGACGGTCACGGCGGGCAACGCCTCGGGCATCAACGACGGTGCGGCGGCCGTGGTGGTCATGGCGGCGGAGAAGGCCACGGAACTGGGTCTGGAACCGCTGGCGAAGATCAAAGGCTTTGCGGCGGGCGGCGTCGATCCGGCCTACATGGGTCTCGGTCCCATCCCCGCCACGCGGAAGGTCCTCAAGAAGACGGACCTCACCGTGAAGGACATGGAAGTGATCGAGCTGAACGAGGCTTTCGCCTGCCAGGCGATCGCCTGCATGCGGGAACTGGAGTTCGGCGTGGACGACTGTAACCTCTTGGGAAGCGGTATTTCCATCGGTCATCCCATCGGGTGTACCGGAGCCCGCATCACCTACGGTCTCGCCATGCAGATGAAGAAGAAAGGTGCCTCCCTCGGACTGGCCACACTGTGTATCGGCGGCGGTCAGGGTATGGCGATCGTTCTCGAACGAGCGTAAATAAAATAATAGTCATGGTAGGAAGGGGTGCTCTCTGTCGGGGCATCCCTTCCACCGTTCCCCTCGATGATAGATGAAGGACGGCAGGACATGACACTATGAGAGGCGTTCCTATAAAGGCACCGATGCCGAATGCCTCTGTTACGGAACCATCAGATGTGATGTGAGCATCGTATTTGTGAGCTATGAAAGCACGCACCGACAATGCTCGCACATACCCCACGAGACAAATAAACGCGTAGTCGATTCGTTAGAATAGCGCGGAAGTAACGTCTAAAACCATCGTAAACCGGCGGCGGATTCTTAATCGTCGGGAAGATGTGTGCTTGACGGGCGGCCGCAACGTAGCAGCGCAATCTGACGAAAGGGGGTATGAATGGGGTATCAGAATCTCACCATTCAGAGAAGGGCGGGAACGGCAACAATTATATTCAACAGACCGGCGGCATTGAATGCCATGAACACGGAGACCATGGAGGAACTGGCCTCCGCACTGTCGTCATGTCGCACGGATGATGCGGTCCGGGTCATTGTCCTCACAGGCAGCGGTGACAAGGCTTTTATCGCGGGGGCGGACATTGCGGAAATGAAGGACATGACGGCTGTGGATGCACTCTCTTTCTTGGAACTGGGTCACCGGACGCTACGGGCACTGGAAACGATGGAAACGCCGGTCATCGCGGCCATAAACGGCCTTGCCCTGGGAGGGGGTGCGGAGATTACTTTCGCCTGCGACATTCGTTTTGCATCGGACCGTGCGCGGTTCGGTGTCCCGGAAACGTCCATTGGGCTCATTCCCGGGTGGGGTGGAACACAGAGGTTGCCCCGTCTTGTGGGCATGGGACGCGCAAAGGAATTGATCCTTTCCGGAGAAATGATCGATGCCGCACGGGCCTATGAAATCGGACTGGTAAACCGCGTTATTCCCCATGAGAAACTCATGGAGGAAACAACAGCTTTTGCGGAAAAGCTGGCGGCGAAACCCGCTTTCGCCATCAAGATGGCGAAACAATCCATTAACTACGGATTCGACCTTTCTCTCGATAATGCCATACAGTTGGAAGCCCAGTGTTGTGCCCAGTGTTTCAGCACACAGGACCAGAAAGAGGGGATGACGGCCTTTCTTGAAAAACGGCCGCCGCGATACGTAGGCCGCTGACACGAGATGGAAACAAACGGGATTGGTGACTGACACCCATAACCGATTGATGAGGAGAAAATTATGAATTTTGCACCGACGGAAGAACAACAGATGGTGCGCGACATGGTGGCGCGCTTCGTCAATGAAGAGATAAAACCGCAGGCTGCTGAATTCGATCGCACACACGAACATCCCGCAGAGATCCTGCGCAAGCTCGGCGACATGGGGCTCATGGGCGTCGCTATTCCAGAGGACTACGGCGGCGCAGGCATGGACAACGTCACCTACGTCATGGCGCTCATCGAGGTGTCGCGCGGCTGTGCGAGCTGCGGTGTGATCTGTTCTGTGAACAATTCGCTCTATGGATATCCCATCAAAACCTTCGGTACCCATGAACAAAAGATGACTTTTCTCCCCCCCGTCGCCGGTGGCGAGTCTATCGGATGCTACGCTCTGACGGAATCCGGTGCCGGTTCCGACGCGGCGGCGTTGAAGTGCCAGGCCATCCTGAAGGGTGACCGCTACATTGTGAACGGCGTGAAAACGTTCACCACCAGCGGTAACGTATCTGATTACTGTGTCCTCGCGGCCACGGAAGACCCGGCCAAGGGGTATAAGGGCGTCATCAACCTGATCGTGGACCTCAAAAACACGCCGGGCTTTTCCATCGGCAAAATCGAAGAGAAAATGGGCATCCGTGCGTCGGGCACGGCGGAACTCGTTTTCGAGGACGCCGAGGTACCGGCGGAAAACCTCCTGGGAAAACCGGGCGAGGGATTCCGCCAGATGCTCTGCGGACTCGACGCGGGTCGTATCGGCATCGGCGCCCAGGCATGCGGTATCGGGCGTGCCTGTCTCGAGGATGCCCTGGAATACGCGCAGGGACGGGTTCAGTTCGGCAAACCCATTTCGTCATTCCAGGCGATCCAGTGGAAACTGGCAGATATGGCCACGGAACTTGATGCGGCCGAATTGATGCTCTTGAGGGCCGCCTGGCTCGAGGACAACGGGCATGATTTCGAGAAGGAGTCGGCCATGGCAAAGATGTACGCCTCCGATGTGGCCATGCGTGCCGCTGTCGAGTGCGTGCAGATCTTCGGCGGCTACGGGTACTGCTGCGAATACCCGGCGGAGCGGCATATGCGTGACGCCAAGATATGTCAAATCTACGAAGGAACAAACGAAATTCAGCGGCTTGTCATCGCGCGGAAGCTCCTAGCGCAGCGGTAATACCGCGGCAGGATAAAACGGTACGAATTGTCTCATGAAGGACCACTATGACTGAAACGATCGCATCGAATGATATGCAGCTCCGACGGTTGTCCGCGTACGAGGGTGTCGCCGGTCCTCTCCTACTCGTCATCCTTGACGGCATGGGTCTCTATCGGGGGGAAAATGACGGATATCCGGGAAACGCTATCGATCGGGCACGTCCCGAAACGCTATACCGGCTTCTCGACAGGGAACGGATCGTCACCACCCTCACGGCACATGGGCGTGCCGTTGGGTTGCCCGGAGACACGGATCAAGGCAACAGCGAAGTGGGGCACAACGCCATGGGCGCGGGCCGAATATTCCCCCAAGGGGCACGACTCGTGAACGAGGCCATCGCGAGCGGTCACATTTTCGAGTCCTCAGCCTGGCATGACATCGTGGAAAACGCACGGGAAAATGGCACGCCGGTTCACTTTATCGGCCTCATATCGGACGGAAACGTGCACAGTTCTCTTGCACACCTGTACGCCCTCATCGGTCGATGCGACGAGGAGGGAATCGAAGAAGTCTTTATACACGGACTCCTGGACGGACGGGACGTCCCGCCCGTCAGCGCCCTGACCTACTTCGGTGCTCTGGAGGATTACCTCTGGGCGCTCCGCCTGGCAGCGGAGAAAAAAGGCGTCAACCGACACTACCGCATCGCTTCCGGCGGCGGGCGCATGGTAACGACAATGGACCGCTACGAAGCTGACTGGAGCATTGTAGAACGGGGATATCATGCCCATGTCGCGGGTGAGGGACCGATGTATCCCGACAGCCTTACGGCGATACGGCGCCAGAGGGAGGCCTCCCTCGTCGACGATCAGTATCTTCCGCCTTTTGTTATTCACCGTCCCGACGAACCCTCTCAGCCGGTGGGCCCCATAGAGGATGGTCATAGTGTGGTGTTTTTCAATTTCAGGGGCGACCGGGCTCTGGAGATATGCCGTGCCTTCGTAGAGGAAGACTTCACCGGGTTCACGCGACGCCGGGCACCCCGTGTCACCTTCGCCGGCATGCTCGAATACGATGCGGACACCCACATGCCACCGCGCTATCTCGTCGCACCACCCGTCTTCGAGCGGACCGTATCCGAATATCTTGCTCGGAACGGCGTGACCCAGTACGCCCTCAGCGAAACGCAAAAGTACGGACACGTCACCTATTTCTGGAATGGGAATAACTCGGCAAAATTCGACGACCGGACGGAAGTCTGGGATGAAATCGAATCGGACCGCGTTCCCTTCGATGAAAAGCCTGCCATGAAATCACGGGAGATCACCGACCGCACCATAGAGAAACTCCGTTCGGGTTCCTATCGATTTATGCGCATCAACTTTCCCAACGGTGACATGGTGGGCCATACGGGTAGCCTGGAAGCGGCAACGGCGGCCGTCGCCGCCGTGGATGCTGCACTGGGCCGCCTTATCGCCGCAGCCGACGAGGTGGGTGCCACGGTGATTATCACGGCGGATCACGGCAACTGTGAACAGATGGTGGCGGTGGATGCAAAAACGGGTGCACCCAAACAGGGCGCCGGCGGACAGTTTCAGCTCATGACGAGCCATTCCCTCAATCCCGTTCCCTTTATCATTCACGGGCCTGACACGGACCGGTACCGGGTGAGGGAGGATATCGAATCGCCGGGGCTGGGCAACATCGCGGCGACGATCCTCACCCTTCTCGGCTTTGACAAACCTGATGAGTACCTCCCCTCCCTCATCACCATCGAGACATGACAATGCCCGCTGTTCCAAAGGGTTAAAGTCCCTTTTATCCCTGCTAATCACTGTCGGTCAATGAATCGACGAATCCTTTCACGGCACGATTGAATGCCTCCGGCCTCTCACGCATAACGAAGTGGCCCGCCCCGGCAATGAGGCTGAGAGAGGCACCGGGAATGAGCGACGTCAGCTCGCGCGATAATGACGGCGGTGTCATCTTGTCATCGTCACCGCAGACGAGAAGAGAAGGAACGGACACAGCCGGCAGGTCGTCCGTCACATCGAAAGCATTGCATGCCGTCAGGTCTCCCTCCATGAGCGGGGCACCGCTCGCCATCATGCCCTCCATGAGATCGGACATGTGCATCTCCCGGTTCTGTTTCGCCACGGAAAATTTTGCGATGAGTTCGAATGCCGTGGCGGAATCATCCCGAAGAAGCTGAAAAACCATGGAATTAACGGGCATACGCGCACCGCCGCCGACGGGAACAATGCCTGCAACATCCTGCGGAAAGCGAATCGCGTAGCGCAACGTAATAGCCGCGCCGAGGGAATGGCCGATGAGGAGGGGCCGGTGACAATCGCAGGCATCAAGGATCTCCTTGACCCACGTCACATACTCTTCGACTGTTTTCTCACCCGTTCCTTCCGACGCACCGTGACCGGGCAGATTCAGTCCGACGGTGCGGCAGCTTTCCCCGAACACCGGGTATTGGTACTGCCACATGGTATGATCGCACCCGGACCCGTGAATGAAGACAAGCGGCTTAGCGACGGGGACAGGACCCTTTTGTTCCCACAAGGCAATTCCGATACCGCGGACGGTATGGTGAGTGAGAGCCATGCATTCTCCTTCCCTTAATCCTGCATTACATCCGCCCATGACCGCTATCGGTACATGCAGGACAGCAATCAAAGTCCGCCGGAACAAATGCAGATCATTCGTTGTGTCCAATAAGGACAGATACTACTGTTTCCCCTCAGGCCGATTCACGTTTTTCCAACTCTTCGCTTCTCAGTTGCTTCCGCAGGACCTTGCCCACGTTCGTCTTGGGCAGTTCCGTCCGGAATTCCACTTCCGTGGGGAGCTTGTACCGTGCGAGTTTGTCCGTGCAGAACTCAATCATCTCCTCCTGTGTCGCCTCTTCGCCCTCCTTGAGAACGATAAAGACCTTGATATTCTCTCCCCGCTTCGGGTCGGGAACACCGATGGCACATGCCTCCTGTACCTTCGGATGCTGGAAGAACACTTCGTCGATATCGCGAGGATAGATGTTGAAGCCACCGGAGATGATCATGTCTTTTTTTCTGTCAACGATATAGAAATAGCCGTCCTCGTCCATTTTTCCGATATCGCCCGTGTAGCACCACGCGTCGCGCAGGGTGAGGGCCGTCTCATCGGGCATATTCCAGTATCCCTTCATGACCTGGGGACCGCGGACAATGAGTTCCCCCGTTTCGCCGACGGGCATGTCCTTCGTGCCTTCTTCGAGATCGACGATGCGGGCTTCCGTATCGGAAATGGGAAGGCCGATGGAACCCACCTTCCTTGCACCCCCGGCGAAGGGATTAATGTGAGTCACCGGCGTCGTTTCCGTCATGCCGAAGCCCTCCACGATCACCGCGCCCGTTTTCTCCTCGAAATCGCGAATGACCTCCAGGGGAAGGGGTGCGCTGCCGGAAAAGGCGCCCTTAAGACAGGTTATGTCCGTTTTCGCCAGGTCGGGATGATTGAGCATGCCGATGTACATGGTGGGAACGAGGGGCGCGAAGGTGGGTTTGAAGCTTCGAATCGTTTCCAGAAGCGGCTGCGGTTGTGGTTTTGGCACGAGGATGTCCGTCCATCCCATGAATATGGAGAAGTTCATTGCCGTGGAGAGCCCGAAAACATGGAAAAAGGGCAACGCGCCCAGCATGATTTCCTCTCCCTTTTTGAATTTGGGAAACCACGCGGCGATGTGCTGCACCTGCTTGCTCAGGTTGGCATGGGTGAGCATGACACCCTTTGAGACACCCGTCGTCCCGCCGGTATACTGAAACATGGCAACATCGTCAAAGCTCAGGGGGACGTCCGGCGGGGCGGCCGCATGGGATGCGAGACACTCCTTCCACGTGTATACGTCATGGGCCTTTTTCACATCGGCGGCGAGTTTTTTCTTTTTCGCCACGAGCGGGAAGAGGAGACTTTTCGGAAAGGGCAGGTAATCGCCGATGGAGGTGTAGACAATCTGCTTTATCTGTGTCTTCGGACGCAAGTCGATCATGCGGTTCGCCAAGAGGTCAAGGGTAATGAGAGCCTTTGAACCCGAGTTGTTGAACTGGTATTCCAGCTCCGGGTCCGTATAGAGGGGGTTGTTCATGACGGTGACGGCACCGATCTTCATGACCGCGTAGTACGCCGCGACGCAGGGAATCACATTGGGAAGAAGAATTGCAACGGCATCACCCTTTGTAATCCCGAAGTCGGTCAGGCAGGCGGCGAACCGGTCCACCATGTCCTTCAGCTCCGCAAAGGTGATGCTGTATCCCTGGAAAATCAGGGCCTTGCGCGAGGGATATTCAGCAGCCGTCCGGTCTAAGATGGCGGGCAGGCAAATGTCCTCATAATCGACGTGTTCCGGGACTCCGTCTTCATATGCCTGTAACCACGGTTTGTCTTGGTAGGTCACTTCGGACATGACTAGTACCTCCTTTCGGTTCCTCTGTGTGTGCACATCATTCCGGAACGTGAAGTCCACGTATTAATACTTCCCGGATTTCTTCTCTGCTTTGTGACGATTGAGTGACGCCTCCAAGGGAAATGTAATCGATTCTCGGCAAAAATGCCAACAAAAACGGAATGCATTATATCAGTGTGCCAATACGACACCATCACCGCCTCCCTCAGATAAGGGCGGACGCGCATGGCGCGCCCGAAACGATGACGCGCACCGGCAAAAGACGGTCTCCGAGATGTTTGTACGGATGTTTCACGGTGATGGGGCGAAACAGTGGAAGTATGGAGGGCCGGTGGTACGTGTGGTGTTTGTG
>Ga0272443_10004067_pt1 | contig 16440 bp, 16 predicted proteins | sample SSMAcet12_FD_193581 | JGI IMG/M metagenome (GOLD analysis project Ga0272443, IMG submission 193581) | Marine sediment archaeal communities from Little Sippewissett salt marsh, Falmouth, MA, United States - SSM-Acet-12 | ecosystem: Environmental > Aquatic > Marine > Wetlands > Sediment ... | reverse complement strand
TCCAACTCGAAATCATCTCCGCCTTCTCTATCCCAGACCTCGAGACCATATAACAATTTATGTTCAACGAACAGAACGGGGTCGTCATCATGTAATACTGCGTTGATGAGCAGGTCCCCCGGTGAAGAAAAACCATTTGGAGCTAACACTCGCAGGCCCGGCGTCCCCAGCAGGTGTTTTTCCAAAGACTGGCTGTGAGTCGGTCCATAACCCCTGCGTCCGCCCATCGGTGTCCGTACTACCAGGGGCACACGCACTTCATCAGCGCTCATCCAGCGCATTTTAGCAGCATGATTGATGAGTTGATCCATGCCGAGGGTGATGAAGTCCCCGAACATTATCTCCACAACCGGGCGCAGCCCGCGCATCGCCATGCCTGTGGCAAGCCCGATAAATCCAGCCTCTGAAATGGGCGTTGTGACCACACGCTCCTTGAAGGCGGTGGATAGGCCAAGCGTGACTTTAAAAGCGCCTCCATAGGGATCGAGAATGTCTTCCCCAAAAAGGTAGACAGCCTCCGATTCTCTCAAGCATGTCTTCAAACCCTGATTTATCGATGCCAACACGGTCGTCATCGGCATCTCTCCAGCGGTGGCGTAAGTTCTTCAGGATCCGCAAGCGGGTCCGATTCGGCCTGTTTGAAGGCGACGGCGACTTCCTCGCTCACCTCAGCCTCAATCTTGAGTCGGATCTCCTCTTTAAGCCCCTGATCTGCAAGCAACAGTGGGTCATGCTTTCGGAAAGAATCAATCTCCTCCGGATCGCGTAAGTCATCCCCCTTGGAATGTGGGCCGAAGCGGTAGGTGGAACAAATCAAGGCTGCTGGATGCGACGCCTGACGGATCCTGTTCTGCAGGTCTTCGGCGGCTTTGCGGATGTCCAACACATTTGATCCCGGCACACTTTTCACAGGAATGGAGAACGCCTCAAAGCGAGCAGGGATTTCCCCGGCCAGATTTTTGTGGATGGGTGTGCTCTGTGCATATTGATTGTTTTCGACAATGAATAAAATCGGCAGTCCCCACAGGGAAGCCATGTTCAGGCTTTCATAGACCACGCCCTGCCCGAGCGTCCCGTCCCCGAGGAAGGCAAATACGATGCCCTCTCCGCGTTCGCGTTGAGCATAAGCCATTCCTGCAGCAAGCGGAACTGTCCCGCCCAGGATGCCGCTCGAATAGAAATTCTTCCACTTCAGATGCTGGCTTCCGCCCCGGCCGCCGCAGACTCCAGACGATCGCCCCATCATCTCGGCTGCAAGTGCCCGCATCGGCCCCCCGTATGCCAGAAAATGTCCATGACAGCGGTGATTGCTCATGACGACGTCTTCTTTTCGACATTGCGCCAGTACGCCAACCGCAATCGCTTCCTGCCCGAGATACGTATGGGTGGTCCCGTAGAAGATCCCTCGAGAGAAGGATGCCAGCACCGCCTCCTCAAAACGGCGGATGCGCAGCATTTGTCGGAAGTCGTCACGCAAACTGCTCACTCATTTCCTCTTTGGTCGGCTTTTCTTTCAGACAGGGTGCAGAAAGTTTACCACTACGAGCGGGAGAAACATAACCGGGCTGCATCCTGGGAAACAGCCCGGTTAGAACTTCCCAACTGGATTGGATCAGCTATTGGCTTCGCCAAAATCCTTGCTGACGATCCGCCAGGCTTCATGGGTTCCTGCCGGCGCCTTGGTAACCGCGAAATAGCGGGTGCGGCCCTTGGCTTCCTTGGTTCGGATTTCCCAATCGGTGCTTTTGAACTTGGTCTTGGACTTCACATCATAAAACTCAAGTGTCTCTTTCATAATTCCTCCTCTTTGGTTGAGTCTTCGTAAGAGTCATCCTACTCCCACGAACCAGCGGATACAAGGTTGACTTTTAACAGAATGTCGATTAAGAACGTTCGTCAAAAACCTTCTCTTCGTTGCCCATGAATTCTGGAGAGGTTGCATGGCCAGGCTGATTGATCCCCTCTTTTTTGATGACTTTTACGATGGTGAGGAGCAGAATTTTCAGGTCCAGGGCAATATTCCAATGGTCCACATACCAGACATCAAGACGTAACTTTTCCGGCCAGGGGAGGATGTTCCGCCCTCTCACCTGTGCCCATCCTGTGATCCCGGGAAGCACATCATGCCGTCGTGCCTGCTCCTGAGAATACCGGTCCAGATACTGGGTCAACAGCGGTCTGGGGCCTACCAGGCTCATCTCTCCGCGTAGCACATGGATCAATTCCGGCAGCTCGTCCAAACTCAACGATCGTAATTTCCGGCCAAATCGGGTGATGCGCTCCTCGTCCGGGAGCAGGTTGCCTGCTCTATCGTGTGTGCTCCGCATCGTCCGGAATTTACACAGCCGGAATGGTATTCCCCGATATCCGGGCCTTGTCTGGCAGAAGAAAATGGGACGTCCGCACTGCAGCCAGATCACAACCGCAAGGATCAGCATGACGGGGCTCAGGATAATCAGGGCGGGCACTGTCAGGACATAATCCAGAATGCGCTTGCGGATCGGTATGCCAGGCGGGAACAGCTCGATGCGCCTCGCCATCTCCGTTAGCCGCCCGTCATGCTGTGGTCACACATCTTCTGCATGATTACTGTCATTGTAGTCGAGAGTTGCGGCCGGTCAAAGTGTTCCGTGACATACGATCTACCTGCTTTCCCCATCCGAAAACACATACCGGGATCATCTGCGAGGGTGGATACAGCCAATGCCAGCGCAGCTGGATCGCCCGGCGGTGTAAAAATGCCCGCCTGACCGTTCTCAACAACCTCGCGTACCACGCCGTCGATCGCCAGAATGACGGGCCTGCCAGCGGCCATGTAATCGAATACCTTGTTGGGGTAAGTCAGCTTATACACATCAATCGGCTTCAGAATGGCAATACAAGCATCTGCAGCCGCAAGCGCTGCAGGAATGCGGGTTTTTGGAATCGGCGGAATAAAATAAACATTGTTGATCCCTCGAGCGCCCGCCACTTCCCGGAGGCGCTGCTTCTCCTTGCCGTCCCCTATAAGGACAAAATGGATATCCTCCCGCCCTAATAACATACTTGCTGCCTCAAGGACGACATCCAGATCATTCGAGAGGCCATGCGCACCAGCGTAAAGCGCTAGAAATCCGTCGCCAAGCTGATGTTCTTCCCTGAAGGAGCCGCCGCGTTCATCCGGGAAGAACATTGCTGCTTCGACCCCATTCGGCACCAGATCCACAAACCGCGCGCCGCGGGTTCGGACATGTTCAAGGTATCCTGGAGAGTTGACAATCACACGATCCGCATGCCTGTAGAGGAAGCGCTCCAGGCATTGTGATAGGCGGATGAGAATCGGATTGTCCAGGACGCCCACGGCGATGGCAAATAATGGCCAAAGGTCACGGACTTCAAAAAGAAAGGGAACCCGTTTCAAGCGCGCAATCATCCAGGCGGTCATCCCCTGGAAGATCGGAGGTGAGGTTCCCCATACGAGGTCAACCTTCTTCACGGCAAAGGCGGCGAAAAAAGAGGATATCATGAAGCTGAAAAAGCCGAGGACACGATGGAAAAAGGAACGATGATAGCCGGAGTAGGTGTAGCAGCGACGGATCACAACACCCGTTTCATCGACCTCAACACGCGCGCCGCCGAGCCGCTCTCCGGTCAGGTAGCTGATGGTGCTGGCGAGGATGGTGACATCATGGCCGTTCGCGCGCAGATGGCGCGCCATCTCATGGTGCCGTGTCCCACCTGGTTCACCCAGTGCCGCGAAGGCCTGATGTATCAGTAAGATATGCATGCGTTAGATCCAAATTCTCTTCAGAATACTGAATAGACTGCAGAGATGGGCTCTTCGCATCTGCAGGCGCCCATCTTCGGCCCACCCTGGCAATGATCTCCGTACCGAATGTGACCCATGTTACCAGATGGAATGGAAGACTGCGCTGGATCGTGGCCGAGTGATAGAAACAGGGTTCTTTGAGCGCATAGGTCGGAGAATACCATCCGTAAATCGACGGATCGTCTTCAGGGAATTCCCCTTCGAGCACTCGCCCGCCAGATACAGTGGCCATCCTGGCCTTTTCACATTCAATCGATAGGGATAACGGACGCTTTGGCCCGGTGGAATGAAGAGCCAGCCCGTCCACACGCCAGTCGAGACCCTTCAGGTTCCAACCGCAACGGATTAATGGTGCGCCATTCCCAAGGAAATCATCCACAATCATCCAACCAGCGTTCTTGAGTCGGACCAGTGTTCTGCGGTGTAGGAAGTCCTTCGATAGGCTGCCATGCTCGGCGGATATCGCTTCGAGAAGACCATTCCTGGATCGCCACCGGCCCAGGATGCGCCCCTGGTCCCAGTCAAGCCATAGAAATCGGCCAGCTCGCAGCATAGGTTCCTTGCCGGCCAGCCAGGCCGAGTTATGGACCCCGGCGCCGCTAAAAGGATTTTCCCATGGCGGAGAGGCATTATAGTGATACGTCCCTGGATCACAGATTACGTTTTCGCCGTCTTCCCAGATATCCACATGCAGTTGATCTGCATGTCCGGGTCGAGTGAGGAATGAGGCGCAGCGCAAGACGGCCCAGCCCGTAGCACCCTGCATGCGAAAAAGGCCGGCCTGTTCGCGAGCTTTCTGGGCTGTCGACTCGAAACGGCTTACTTTTATCCCCGCTTTGTCTATCCGGCAGCCAAGCCAAAGCGCCTCCTCATCCCAAGGTCCCGACGGGAAGATTCGTGTGTGTTCCAGAAGAAGCGACGCGGCCTGCAGCGTGGGGCGGAAATCCGAGTAAGCACATGTAGTTAGAGGTCGAATCCAGGCCCCGTCATTCGGGCCGAAATTTGGAACCCTCCCGTTTAAGGGCTCAATCATGCCCAGCAGTCCATCTGCGAGTCGGACAAGTTCGTTCTCAACGCGGCTGGAGAGGGGTCTGCCAATTTCCTTCGCGGCAAAAACAGCCCACAGGCCTGTCTGAAGGGCAACCCGGGCGTAGTTGTGCGATTGTTGTATATAGCCCCCATCTGGAAAGACCTGCCGCTGAAAACCGTCCTCCAGCTCCCGTCTTCCAATCTTCTCCCATCGCAAAGCGTCTTTCAGCTCCGGGAAGATCAAGCCTGCCGTAAGCAGCGCCGCAGCCTCCACCAGCAGGTGATTATTATCTTGTGCGCGCGCATACAACATGGTGGGAGGGATACGGCGCGCATGCGCTGCTGTCAGAATGGCAAGCAATTCCCAATCCGCCGGCGATAAAGCTTCTCCCGCACCCTGAATGACAAAGGCCATCGCGAGAATTCGCAATCCTACTTCCTGGGCCGAGATCCATTGGGGGCCGGCATTGGGAGGATTGTGTTCCTGCCAGTCGCGCAATAAAAGCATGCATCGCTGGAGATATTTGGGGTCTTGGGATACACAATGGGCTCTCACAAGCGGATAAACCCAGCCAAAACGGGATAACTCCCACACCAGCTTTACATCCGCCGGCATTCGGTCTGTCTGGTATCTGGCCCAATGCTTGTCGGTCTTGAGAGAAACCTCGTTCCGGTTTTCTCCGAGCCGAAGGAAGGCGAGCCAATTCGGCGGGAAGGTCGCCGCCACAGTATGCATCCCGAAGGCTGGAAACTGACCTGCGAGAATCTGGTTGGCTTGCTGCAAAATAGAAACTTGGTGTGGTTTGAGGAAGAGTGGGATGGCTTCGCGCCTGCGGTTTGCCCGAAGTAGCCTGCAGGAATCATGTTTATGCCTGCCATAGGCCTCAACATCGGCAGGAATGCCCTCACGGAGAATCGCGTCGAGGCCGCAATCCTTCCAGGTCTGAACGGGCGTACGGATTTGAAGGTATCCGCTCCGCAGCATCCCTTGATAGATAGCCTGCCGGATAATTTTTCCCGGGCCTAATTCCTTTAAGGCAAGGAGCATATGCCGGATTGAGGTCATGTCCTCTACCGCTTGCGTCCGATGGTCACTGCTGTCCCAGATCGGAGCGCCGCTACCGTCGAAAAGGCAGCTTCGGTTACTGCGAACAATTCAATATAGGGTATTGGCGGTTCGCCGCCATGCAATATTGCTTCGCTAAACGCAGCCCATTCAGCCTGATGCCCCTTGTCCTGACGGAGCCAGGCGCGCTTCCGTACGCTGCGGCCGTTAGAGATTAGTTCCAGGCGGCGAAAGTCGTCCAGTATCCCAACCTTTCCCCCGCAAAATACTTCCACTCGCTCCTTCGACAACGACTTGTCCCCATTGGCCAGGTATGACACCGTGCCAATCGAACCATCCGGGTAGCGCAGGGTGAAGACAACATTATCTTCATGATAGCGCCCCTGATCCGGAAGCCCATCGGCACGAACGGTCAATGGAGTTTCGCCGATGATATAGGTCAAAAAATCAATAAAATGGCATCCCTCACCGATGATCCTGCCTCCGCCCTGCACCAGATCGTGCAGCCAGTGGTTGTCCGGAAGGTGGCCGGCGTTGACGCGATAATGGACCGCCATGGGTTCACGCGAATCCGCAAAAAAGCTTTTTAGTTCCACCGCAAGCGGGGCAAAGCGGCGATTAAAGCCAACCAGCAGCAGCCGCCCACTCTCCATTAGCGCTTCCTCAATCATGGACAGTTCCTGCCGGTTCAGCGCGAGCGGCTTCTCACAGAATACATGTTTGTCCGCCTGCAGGGCGGCAATCACCTGTGACGCGTGCAAATCATGCCGGGTGAGAACGGCGATTGTGTTGATCTCCTCATCCCGCAGAATTTCCCGCTCGTCCGTTGTGGCGTACCGAAAACCAAACCGTTCACCAGCATTGCTGGATTTCATTCCAGATCGAGTGGCGAGGCCAATGGGATGGATCGTCTTGATCCGCCTGATCGCAGGAAACAGCGTTGCTGTGGCAAAATTGCCGGCGCCAAGAGCGCCCAGGTTGACCTGGCCATCTTTTTGGCGGACAGCAGCTTTGAGGGTAATTGTCCGCTCGATATCCTTCTGGTCTTCATCCTCGTCATACTCCAGAAGTACGCCGAGAAATGATTGCTCCCCCGCGGTTATCATCTCATAGGCCTCTGCAGCCGCTTGTATCGGGAACCGGTGCGAGATTAATGGCTCCACACGGAGTCTCTTTGTGTCCAGCAGACCAACAATCGCTTCAAGATTACGCCCTTCCGTCCAGCGCACATACCCGCGCGGGTAGTCCTGGCCAGCCTCCTCGTAGAGGGGATCGTAGCGGCCGGGACCGTAAGACCGTGAAACCCTGAAGCTGAGTTCCTTCTCATAGTAAAGCTTGCGGGGAAGACCCGTACCAACAACACCGGTTGCGATCACCCGGCCGCGGTCCGCGCCGATCTCGCCAGCCAACGTTACGGTGTCGTTGGAAGCCGTGTCCGCACAAATCAGGACGACATCAAAGCCATGGTTGTGTGTGAATGCGCTTCCGGCAGGCACCGCCTCGCTGCGATGGACAGCTTCTATCCCCAGTGTCCTGGCAAGCTCGATCCGCTCTTTAGAAAGATCTACCCCAAACACCCTGCAACCGGCCGCCATGGCAATCTGACCAGCGAGGAGCCCCAGCAGCCCGAGTCCGATCACCGCAACGCTCTCTCCCAATTGTGGTTCAGCGAGGCGGAAACCATGCAGTGCGATCGCACCTAGAGTCACGAAGGCGCCATCTTCAAGCGCCACAGTCTCGGGAAGCAAAGCCATGAGATTCGCAGGCACAAGATTGTACTCGGCGTGTATCGCATAGCCGCCCCCGGCGCATGCGACTCGGTCTCCGATGTGGAAACCCTGCAGGTGATCACCGACTTCTACGATGATCCCAGCGGATGAGTAGCCCAGGGGCATGAGTTGATCCAGACGTCCTTGCACAGAACTGATCGTGGAGAGAATACCTTCCCGCCGCGCCTTATCCAACACCTGGCGAACCAGATCCGGGCGTGAGCGCGCCTTCCCCAGCATGCTTTTTCCGGCGAACGCCACCAAGCTCCGTTCTGTACCCACAGAAACAAGTGACGCGGCCGTTTTCACCAGCGCTGTGCCCGGAGCAGGCAGCGGAACGGGAACATCCATCACCCTGGTCTCGCCAGTTTTAATGTTCTGGACAACTTGTTTCATCGCACGCTCGCTTAATAGAGGACGCGGGCAGTTATCTTCCCGCCACGAATTGATGCGATTATAGCACCAGCGCAAAGACAACGTGGGCGACCCAACGGCTGTCGAAAGGCGGGAGTTGACCCATACCCCTGCGGCGGGTACACTCAGCACATCACCTCCCGGGACATCATCCCGCGGGCTGCATGCAGGAGCACGCTAGTGGAAGAGCAAACGCCTGGCGCAAATAATCCCCAAAATGACGACTCGACGATGGTCGCGTGGATCTCACAGGCGCTCAAATTCGGACTCGTGGGTATTTCCAATACCCTCGTCGATTGGGCTCTCTACTTCGCGCTCACTCGCTGGCTCGGCTTGAGCACGCTGCCCGTGCTGGCGAAAGCCATTTCATATGGTGCGGGGATTATCAACAGCTACGTCTGGAATAAGCGCTGGACCTTTCGGTCCACGGAGAGCGGCCCATTGTCGGTGGTCCTGTTTTTCATCATCAGCCTGATCGCACTCGGGTTAAATGCTGCAGTGCTGCATCTGGGGTTGAATGTTTTCGGGACAGGCGAGGTCGTAGCACTGATCACCGCAACTGGTTTTACCCTCCTGTGGAATTTCCTCATGAGTAAATGGGTCGTCTTCCGCGCCTGATCCTGCTTCGTCCGGGACTACGAATCTCTGTTTAAAGAAATCCCCTCTTTACAGATCAGCGAACTTGTTATAACATCATAAAGTGTTTCGGCCGGCTCAGATAGGAGCTTCTTGTGGATCAAAACATCTCAGACGCCACAATTAACCGCAGCAGCCCCATCCCGCTCTACGCACAATTGAAACAGATCATGCGCGAGCAGATCGAACATGGGAGTTACAAGCCTGGAGATCGCATCCCAAGCGAACTCGAATTCTGCCACCAGTACGGAGTCAGCCGCATCGTCGTCCGCCAGGCTCTCAGCGAATTAACACAGGAGGGCTTGATCATCCGCCAGCAAGGGCTGGGATCCTTCGTGTCAGAACCGAAAATCAACGAAAGCCTGGTGCAGAAACTAACCGGCTTCTTCCAGGACATGGTCGAGCAGGGCATTACACCGCATACTGAAGTTCTCCGGCAGGAAATCACTCCCGCCACCCGTCAAATCGCCGCCCGCCTCCAGATAGACGTGGGTGCGTCAGTCCTCCGCATCGACCGCGTGCGCTCAGTCGACGAGGAACCAATTATCTATGTCACCACGTACCTGCCGGCAAGCCTTTGCCCGGGATTGATAGACGCTGATCTCAGCAATCAATCCCTGTACGCCTTTCTCGAGAATGAGTGCCTTCTCAAAATCGACCGGGGTGGACGCTCTATTGAGGCTGTGCCTGCTGGAGCCTACGAAGCCCACTTACTGGGGATCGAGCCCGGATCTCCGCTGCTTCAACTCGAAAGCATCAGCCTCCTCGCGGACGGCACGCCTCTTGAATACTACCGTGCCCTGCATCGAGGCGACCGCTCCCGCTTTGATGTCCAACTGGTCCGCGTCCCGGAACACAGCCCGCGCGCAACTGAGCTGAAGCGTGCCGGGATCGACCTGCCGGACGGCAGCAGCCTGCTTCCCTCGAAGCTAAAGTGACGATTGATACCTGAGGAGACTCTTCATGCAAACAACCAAAATATGCTTGATCGGCGCCGGGCGAGTTGCCCGGGTCCACGCAAATTCCATCGCCAGGCACACACCCACAGCGGCCCTGGCAGCCATCGTCGACCCGCACGAACCTACGCTGCAATCACTTGCGGAAGAATATAACGTCGATGCCCGCTTCGAATCCTTCGACGAGGCTCTCAAACAGCCCGACTTCGATGCCGTTGTGATCACCACGCCGACCTTCACGCATGCTGATCTTGCAGTTAAAGCCGCACAGGCGGGGTTGCACGTATTCCTCGAGAAGCCCATGGCGCTTACGTTGGCCGAATGCGATGCCATCATCCACGCCGTCGAGCTTGCCGGCGTTAAGCTGCAGCTTGGTTTCATGCGCCGGTTCGATCCCGATTTCGCCGCCGCCGCCGAGCGCATCCGTGCCGGCGAAATCGGCGCGCCGATGATGATTAAATCCCTCACCCATGGACCCGGCCTCCCACCCGCATGGGCTCGCGATCTGAGTACGTCGAACGGCATGCTGGCCGAGGTCAACAGCCACGATTGGGATTGTACGCGCTGGCTGATGGGATCCGATTTTGAGCGCGTGTATGTTGAGACGGCCAATCGGAAAGGTGAGGCTCGCGGGGTGGAAACGCCCCACTTCTACGACAACTGCCTCGTTACGATCCGCTTCAACAGCGGCGCCCTTGGCTCCATCTCTGGAATCTGCCCATGCGACTATGGGTATGACGCCCGCGTCGAAATTGTCGGCGAGAAGGGCATCATGCAGATCGGCGAATTGAAAGGGCAGGCTGTCGTGATCTGCACGGACCGCGACCGCGGCCTGATCACGCCGATCTACCGAACGTGGCCGCAGCGTTTCGCCTGGGGGTATATCCATGAACTACGCCATTTCATCGAGTGCATCCAGCATGACCGGACGCCGGATGTGGGAGGAATAGACGGCCGCTGGGCAGTTGCCGGAGTCCTCGCCGGGACAAAATCATTTCTGGAAGAGCGGCCTGTGATGCTCAACGAGATCCTGGGCCAGGCGCTTGACTGATCAGCGGAAGGTCCGGGGAGAAGCGTGGATGCAGAATCAACCCGCAAGCAAATTCATCACAGTGCAAGGAGCCAGAGCCTCGATGCCGAGCGGTATCGTCGACGCCCACAATCATCTCTGGATTGCGCCGCTGGAAGGCACAGCCGACGACGTGCCGGTGTTGGATCAATTCGACGCGCTGGAAACTGAATTGACAGCTTTCAGAAAGATCGGCGGCGCGGCCGCGCTGGATTCACAGCCAGGCGCCGGCTGCGGCAGAAATGGTCACATGCTCGAGAATCTGTCGATCAGCAGCGGAATTGAAATATTCGCATGTACGGGGTTTCATCGGAGACGCTATTATCCTCGCGGATACTACCTTTTTGAGGTCGATCCCGGAACGGCTCGAGCGCACTTTCTTTCCGAGGTGGAGGTCGGGCTCGAAGAATGTGTCGCATCCCAACACCCGGTGAAAGCTGGTTACATTAAAATAGCTGCCGGAACCTCTCTGGCTGATACGCCGCAGGGATTAATGGAGGCCGCCGTCAGCGCAGCGGCCGAAACCGACGCTTTGCTTTCCGTCCACACAGAACAGGGCGCCTGCGCCGAGCAACTGCTTTCTGCGCTCCTCAAGTTAGGCATGCGAGCTGAACGCATCATGCTTTGCCATATGGATAAGCTTGCCGACCCCGGACTGCATCGAGCGCTGGCTCAGAGCGGCGCTTTGCTCGAATATGACACCTTCTTCCGGCCGAAATATCATCCGGAAACGAATGCTTGGCCATTGCTCCGGTCCATGCGGGAGCACGGCTTTTTGGGGGCGATCGCGATCGGAACCGACATGGCCGACAACACCTCATGGAAATCCATGGGTGGAGAAATCGGCTTGCCCGGCATGCATACAGGCCTCGCCCTGCGCCTACACCAAGAGGGGTTTTCGGCCGAAGAAATCAAAGCCGTACAAGGCAGAAATCTCCTTGCACGGCTGCAGCGCCCGGTGGGAGCAGAAACAAGGAGTTCACATCATGCCTGACCTGCCATTCAGCATGAACATTGATAGCACCACCCTCATCCCGGAGAAATATGACAATCACATTGTCCGCAGGCTGTCTGCCATGCGCGGGCAATTTGCGGACGCCGCTGCATTCAAGGCTGCGCTGCAAGAGGAAGACCGGATTCTCTATGAGGTTTACGAACTTAAACGCCCGGAAATCGATGGGGAACTCCTGACTGGCACGTCCATCGTCCATCCGGGGAAAATCGGTGAAGAATACAACATGACAAAAGGTCATTTTCACACCGTACTCGACACAGCCGAAGTCTATTACTGTCTGCAGGGTGAGGGGATGATGGTTATGGAAACCCCCGAGGGAGATTGGTCAATCGAGAAGCTTTCATCCGGCCGGGTTCTCTATGTTCCACCGCGCTGGGCACATCGTTCAGTCAACACCGGTCCTGAAGACATGGTCACCTTCTTTGTGTATCCGGCACATGCCGGTCATGATTACGGCTCGATTGAGGCCCAGGGTTTTCGTAAGCTTGTCGTGGAGCGGGACGGCGGCGCCGTGATTATCGACAATCCGCGCTGGCTCCCCCCGGAGGCACGCTAACCCATGCTGAAAGACATGCGAGTGCTCGTAACCGCACGCTCCTTTGGACATCACGATCCCTCCCTTCGGGCAGAGCTTGAGGCAGCGGTAGGCGAAGTCCGCTACAACCCGACAGGGAACACGCTCTCGGCAGCGGAAGTGCTCCCCCTTGTGGCCGATTGTGATGGCTATATCGCCGGCGTGGATGAAATCCCTGCTGCAGTGCTGCAGGCTTCGACCCGTTTGAAAGTCATTTCCCGTTATGGTGTAGGTGTTGACCGCATTGATCTGGAGGAAGCCCGCCGGCTCGGAATTGCCGTCACCAACACACCCGGTGCAAATTCCAGCTCGGTAGCCGATCTCACCGTGGGGTTATTGCTCAGCCTCGCGCGTCAGATCCCTCAGGCTGTTCAGGCTGTACGGGCTGGATCATGGCCCCGCATCAATGGGATATCGCTTGAGGGGAAAACGGTCGGCCTGCTTGGTTTCGGGTCAATTGGGCAGCTGGTCGCCCGCAGGCTGCAGGGTTTTGACGCCGATGTGCTCGTCTGCGATCCCAGACTTACAGATGGAGAAACTGCGCCGCCCGGTATCGAGGCTTGCTCTCGCGAAGAACTTCTCAGCCGTGCTGATTTTGTATCGCTGCATCTGCCTGCGAATGAGGAAACTCGCGGCCTGGTCGACTCCACCTTCCTCGCCCAGATGAAACCCGGGGCTTATCTAATCAATACAGCCCGGGGAGAATTGATCGATGAAAAGGCCCTGCTGGCCGCTCTTGACTCCGGGCAACTCAGCGGTGCCGGAGTGGACGTTTTTACAACAGAGCCTCCGGATCCTGCCAACCCGCTACTGCATCATCCCGCTGTGCTTGCAACGCCGCACATGGCTGCGCATGCCGATGGAGCGACCGATGCGATGGGCCGGGCCGCGCTAGACGACTGCCTGGCCGTATTGCGGGGAGAAGAACCCCTCCACCGAGTGATCTAAGGATAAAAAAGATGGAATCAAAAGAGCAAGTTTTACAACAAATCAGAAACCTCGGGCTTTTAGCCGTCATTCGGGGTCCCTCACCAGAGACAACCCTTCGTATGGTGGGCGCGCTTATCGCCGGTGGTGTAACCGGGATCGAAATCACCTATACAACACCAGAGGCGGAATCCGTTGTGGCGGCGCTGAAGCAGGAGCATGGAGACAGAATCTTGTTGGGCATGGGAACGCTCACGCTCCCGGAGCAAGCCTCTCAAGCTCAGGCAGCCGGAGCACAATTTCTAGTAAGCCCGCATTGTGAAGAACGGCTGGCGCAGGCCATGACCGACACCGGACTCGCAGCATTAATAGGGGCCTTCACGCCGACAGAGATCCAATCGGCCCTGCGGTATGGCGCCGATATCGTTAAGGTCTTCCCCGCCGCCCTGGGAGGGCCCGCCTATTTCAAGAGCTTGCGGGGGCCATATCCCGATCTTGCGCTTATGCCGACCGGCGGGGTCACCCGCGGCAATGTGCATGAATGGTTCGCGGCGGGAGCTATCGCCGTGGGCGCCGGGGGGGAGCTTTGTCCGAAAGCTTGGGCTCTTGAAGGCCGGTTCGATGACATCACTGCCCGTGCGCTGTCATTTGTTGAAGCAATCCAAAACGCCAGGACGGGGATTTGAACCGGTCCTGCGATCTATAATCCGTCCACTCACACTGGAGAGACCCTGGCATGTCTGCTAAATACCCTCCCATCCTGACCAAGCTCAAGCCAACCTTCTACTTCGTCGGCGTATCCACCGCGAAGTCTTCCATCAACAAGGTGTTCCCGCGCTGGGCACAGGCACTTGGTCGCCCGGACGTTGTGCTCGAAGGCATCGATCACAAGCTTCACGATACACCCGAAGCATACCGTCAAACGGTTGCCCAGATTAAATACGATCCACTCTCCCTCGGCGGATTGGTGACAACCCATAAAATCGATCTACTGGAAGCAGCCGAGGATATGTTCGATGAACTACATTCCACAGCACAGCTCACGGGCGAGATTTCCTCCATATCCAAACAAGGTGATAAGCTCGTCGGTCACGCCATGGATCCGATCACCTCTGGGTTAAGCCTGGATTCTATTCTCGGCGAAGGCTACTTTCAGGGACGGGGAGGCCATGTGCTCTGTTTCGGTGCAGGTGGATCCGGAAAAGCAATCTCCCTTCACTTCATCCAGAAAGGGAATCAAGCAGATCGCCCAGAGCGCATCATCATCATCAATCGATCCATGCCGAGACTCGAAAAACTGCGCGAGATGGTCTCCAGGCTGGATACGGACATCGCCTTCGAATATATCTGCAATGAGGATCCGCTGCAGAATGATGAACGCATGGCTGGCCTCCCGGAGGGCAGCATTGTGATTAACGCCACCGGCATGGGCAAAGACCGCCCGGGCTCGCCGGTCACGAACCAGGGGCTCTTCCCGATGAATGGAATCGCCTGGGAAATTAACTACCGGGGCGAACTCGATTTCTGGCACCAAGCAATGGCGCAGGTAAAAAAGCGCAACATCCGGGTTGAGGACGGCTGGCTCTATTTCTGCCACGGCTGGACCCAGGTCATCTCAAAAGTACTGCATGTCGAAATCGAGCCGGTCTTCGACCAGCTCGAAGCCCTGGCGGCCGATCTCCGGCCAGCCCTCACCTACATCCCCCGATCAACATGAAACAACGGGGGCGTCTTTGCTGCCGGGGCGCAAGGATCACCAGCCTGCTTGGCGCTGCGTAGATAACGATCGTATTGAGGAGAAGGTCAATGAGTGGAATTGAATTAGGTTGGATCACGAGCTATATCGCCCGCGGCGGACTCCAGACCGACGGTATGCTTGCGGAGAATGAACGCGTGCTGGATAGAATTCGCGGGGTGTTTTCAACTTTATGGTTCGATGATCATTTTATGAAAGACAACGTTCCCCTTTTGGAAAGCTGGACGACCTTGTCCTACCTTGCAGGGAAGTATCCGGAATTTAAGCTCGGTACGGCAGTCCTCTCGCAATCGTATCGAAACCCAGCCCTACTAGCCAAAATGATTTCGTCACTCCAGTTTATCAGCGGCGGGCGCGTTATTGCCGGGATCGGCGCCGGCTGGAAGGAAGATGAATACCGCGCATACGGATATCCTTTCCCTCCATTGAAGACTCGCTTCGATCAACTCGAAGAAGCCCTGCAAATTTGGAAACGCATGTGGAGCGAGTCTCCAGCAACTTTCCAGGGAGAGCATTATCACATCAATGAGGCAGAATGTGAGCCGCTCCCATCCCCCCCGCCTCCCATCCTGGTCGGCGGCGGCGGAGAGAAGCGTACCCTACGCCTCGTGGCCCAATATGCCGATTGGATGAATCTGCCATTTGCCACACCAGAAACGTTTCGACACAAACTTAACGTCCTTCGCAATCATTGCGATGTTGTGGGGCGCAAGTATGAAGACATTACAAAGTCTGCCTGGCTGTATCTGTATGTCACGCCAGATGGAGAAATCCCCGCACCGATCAGCGGGGAACGCTTTGTGATGTATGGCAACCCGGAGCAAATCACGCTGCAATTGAAAGAATATATCCATCTGGGCGTCAGTCATTTCATGCTCCGCTTCGTCGACTTCCCTTCCACCGCCGGCCTGGATGCCTTTCTTAAACACGTTGCGCCTGCAATTCTGGAAACATAAACTACATCTAGAGCCATTTCGTAACTAATCTTGTCGAATCACGGACTATGGTATTAAACTGAGATGCACAAACCGATTCAATATCCTATCCCGCTCCGTCTTCCTGGCTGCTACGTTGCCTGCGATCTAGCTTGCAGGATAGGAAATTCACCCCTGAGGGTAGATACAATGGCTACAACCCCACAAGAATTAGCGGCTCATCTGAACCAGGTGGCTTCCAAATCGAAAATTCACCCCAAGATCGAAAAAGGTCTGATGGAGATCATCGCCCAGCTGCGCGATGGCACAGATGTTGACGGGAAGCCCATTAACTACGCCACAGTACGTAAATCTGCCCTCGATCTAGCTGGAACAGCCAAAATCTATGGAGAGGGCATGATCCGCCGGGAATTGCAAACTGCTGCCAAGATCATCCAGGTGTTCGAGTTTACGCAGTAAGCCCGTTCCCTTGTCCCAACGTACTCA